>Ga0256404_1000485_pt1 | contig 103420 bp, 76 predicted proteins | sample RumenRJG_01DNA_FD_185990 | JGI IMG/M metagenome (GOLD analysis project Ga0256404, IMG submission 185990) | Bovine rumen microbial communities from Lethbridge, Alberta, Canada - RJG_01 | ecosystem: Host-associated > Mammals > Digestive system > Stomach > Rumen | place: Canada: Alberta...
GCGCATCCTGGGCAGTTCCTTGCTGGTCAAGGACGACCTTCTGGAACTTTTCAATGGACGGCAGGATGATATGGGCGATACTGGACAACTTGAATTAAATTTTAAATGTTAAAAATTTTAAGAGACACTAGTGTAACTATTACAATTTTCTCCATTTTTTCTTCATGCAAAAAAGATATTATTGATTTTGGAGATAGCATAACCCCTATTGTAAGTAAAGATCAAGCGAACTACATACCCAAATATGAATCACTTTCAGAGGTTTTTAATCGTATTGTAACCATAAACAATGCTGATAGCATTGATTATATTGTACACTATGAGGATAGTTGTGGTTACCGATCTATCGGCCTTATTTCTGATTTAGTATATGATACATTGAATATAGAATCACACTGTTCTGACTTTGATTCCTTATTGCTATTTTTCAATCAACACAATGATGTTCTAGATACAATTTGGGATGGAGGAGATTTTTATGTTGAGCCAAAATATGATGGCAACTTTTTTAGACACGTTGCAAATATTGACGGACTATTTCGCATAGGGGACACTATTGTAAGAATCTTTAAAAAGACTACAATTGCAGCTCACATTAACGATATCAACACTTTGCTTGCTCTTGAAACTGGCAATGAAGATTTAAAGGATTCTGATTTATTCTATCTTGCGAAGACAACTCCTTCTTCATATTACCCTCCTTATTTTGACCACCTTAGATGCCGCGGTATGAGACTGAAAGGCGACACTACAGGTCATACACCCAACAATTCGTTACACGACAGACGAGTTAAACTAAAAACCGAATGGTATTTTGATGTTGCCGGGAACCTTAATCCTACATGCAACAATTACGCATATGTCATGACTCTGAAGGCCTTTAAAAAAACACGTGTATGTTTCATAGCGATTAAAAGCAATATCAGTTACAAATGGGACATTGTTTTTCATTGGTTTACACCCAGTATGCAATGGTATGTGGAAACAAAAACATATGGATGGCACACTGATTACAAACATAAAGTACAGAAAATTATTTTTCAGCGTGACTGCTGCGACATTTTGGGTGTTAATGGAGTACATCACAATGGTTTATCAATCCAAACATATGCCCCCAACTCAGGAGTTCTTACAATTACACAATAATCCTTAAAACTATGGTCAAAAAAAACCTTTTGTGCATTATTTTGGCTGTTTTATCTGTCAGTCTAAAAGCACAGCAGACTAATGAAAACAGATTAAGTATTGACTATTCATTTTCGCAACATCAGCATTTGGTCAACTTGACTGATAACGGAAATGTGAAGTACACCAACCAAAACGCAATCTGCATCTCGTACGGCAGACTGACTTCTGATAATTTGGAGGCTGGTGTTTATTGCGGTATTCTTTTCGCAGAATACCACGTCTCCGACGACCCTAACACTCTGACTGACCGGTTGGTCTTTTCTCCAGGGGTGTCGTTGAGCTATCATCTCCTACCAAAAATGAACATCCCATCCGAGCACATTGACATTACTCTGGACAATATTGTCGGAGGCACATTTGCCAAAGGATGCAAACTGGAATACGGTATCGGTCTCGGAATCCATTACTACCCTTTCAATCATTTCGGGATTAATGCCTCCGCCCTTTTTGGTAATTTCACTATTGCACGATTGGGGGCAACCAGCACCAGTAATTTTCAGTTGAAAACCGGTTTGTCGTGGAGGTGGTAAGTCCTTAACCCCTGACGCTGCCAACACACATTAATTTAGGGAACAATTATAGTTTCCTAAAATCCATTTGCGGCGGATTTGTAATCCGACGCCCGTTACAACAAAAAGGAACAGATATGACCTTTAACGAGCCCTCCCGCATGTCCGGTGCCGATGCGGGTTAGGGCCATGAAAGATGAAGGATGCCTCCGGCGGGAGGTGCTGCACAGGGGGTCTGCCAGTCCTCTCCGCGCCAACCCGCCCCTCCGGCATCCGAGGCACCATAAGGATAACCTGCAAGGGTAACGTAAGAAACCAAAAAAAATTATCAAACCCTTAATCTTTAAAAAATTGAAAAGAACTGTATTTTTCTTATTATTTCTCACTGCTATATTTTATACTATAGCACAAGGACCAGGCATCGTTCAGCCTAGTATAGGCATTTCCTATAGGTCTTATGAGACAGTCGTCAGAAACTACAATTCCGACTATAATATTGTGATGGACTATGGGGAAGACCCTGGCGGAGTTAATCCGCCACACATAATCACATATTCCTCATTCTATATTCAGAAAACCAATACAGGCACCCTTACCCATCTTTTTCGGCTGCCTTTCGGCTACAATGTTCACGATGTACGCTTTGTAACACTGCGCAGAAAAAGCGACACAACCCAATCGGTGGATTTCTGCTGTTTCTGCGGAACAAGATACACTTATGTAGGAGAAGCATATGGTTACACAATAGGCAACGAGCCAGGATACGTATACACTATTATCGACAGCACCGGCTTTGCAGGCTTCTTTGCCATGCCGGACGCCATTGCAGCAGATATAGACCCCTCCGCACCCACCAGTGCAACGGCAAAAGTGCGTGATGTAGAGGGTATGGCATCATTATATCGCATGACATGCTATGCCGAGGGGTACTGCTATTATCTGAATGGTTCTGCTTTTTGGGACAACGCAGTGCTTGACATGATTGGCATTGAAGACACTGTAGGGGTACACCCTTGTTTTGTAAGAGCAAAATTCTACCCCGACTATAACGACACCATTCTATGGGACAACAACCTGCGATATAACACAAGCAGTAACGAGATACTCTGCGATGTTACAGGAACAAACAATTATACTGTAACCGTTTCGCGATACAAAAACAATAATCATGATGTGATTACCAGACACAGCATAAAAGAGACATGGAGATATCTTGGAGGTCGCCAACTTAACAGCACAATCAAACACATGGACTGGGATGCGTTGACAATATGCGGGGATAAGACGGATGATAGCTATTCAATCGTTTTTAACGATTCTCTTCGACTCTGCAATATTTTTGAAAACCGATACGCTATTGCACTAAATGTCACTTCGCTGAACTTAGGCGGTATACTTACATACAAGTTCGATATACTGAACAATGGCAATGAAAGTTCATGTGCCGAAGGTGCATACGAAAAGACAGATGTTACCCGATTGAGGGAACTAATCTATTTGCCGCACAATAAATTTACAGCCACACTTGTGTCAAACGACAACCAATCATATTCAACAACTCGGATAAACACATGGAATGTGGGAGAATGTTCAATACCGGTAAATACAATTACAACACTAAACAAGTACCATCAGTCAGCAACACCTTATTTCAACAACAATACGGAAAGCCTGCTATGGGGACTTACTTCAACTGTTAGCCAAGAGCCTTTTTTTCTCATGAACTATGAAATGCCCACTAACGGATACAGCAATGATGATTGTGCCCAAAAGGATAAAGATAATGCACTGCCGTCAGAAATAGGCAATAATGGTTCCTCGTTACCGTTACAAATTACGATGAGGTTACCGTACGATTCTCATAAATACCCGGTATCATTTCTCGGCTTTGCGCCATATCGTCTTTCATTGGAGCAAAACTGCATAGGAAACAATTAGAAAAAAATATTAAATGTAAAATATTATGAAAACACTTGCAAAAAACCTTGTTCTTGTCATATTGTCTGTATACTGCTATACCGCTGCGGCACAGTCGCTAACACCATGTACGGATTGCGACACAATACCATCCAGATATGAAAAATACTACTATACCGAATGGTACGACCAGGTGCCGATGTACGGAGTAACCGACAGCTGCTGGTACGAAACATACTTGACTACTTCTGCCGGTGGCCCCGTTGCAATATGGGGGTATGCCAACCAGCCCATGCTTGTGAGAGGCCTTGTTGCACTGGTGGACCCTTATGCAGGCCACATACCGTTTGTACAACCGACGAAACTGCCCGAACACCTTTACCTATACCAGCTAACGATGAAGGACTCCTCGTGGACCGGCACTCCTACCCCGTGGGCCGTCACAATAGACCTGCAGCTGTTGGATTCTGTGCGCTGGGATACGGTAAAGCCCCACTGGATGCCGGTGGAACAGGGAGGCTTAGCGCCGGTCACGCAGTATTTTTATGCTTACGAGTGCTATTTCGAAAACCCCGTATATGTTGATACGGACTTCTATATTCAAGGCACAGATCGCAGCAATGTTCCCGTATACGACTCTGTACAGGGTTACTACCTCATAAACTTTTCCGAGTATATCCCCACAGCATATGTACACATTAGAAGAGAGGTGCATCCCGACAAGGGAGTATGGGATGACGACTGCCCGCGTCCGATTGCAGAAGACTCTCCGTTATGGGATCTTACACGCGGCCATTGTGCGATATATACCGGTGGCGTGGGCTGGCACTGCCCCTGGCCCAACAACTACTATGGAATGTATCTACCCATTGTCGACCAGCTGAATATTGATGTGGATGTCGACTCCGCCATACACGGCGAGGCAATTGGCGGCGGACGCTACCCCATAGGCTGGTACGACACCATTACCGCCGTGCCCGCCTTCGGCTACAGGTTCCTGCACTGGAACGACGGCAGCACCGACAACCCGCGAATCATCCACCCCTACGGCGACACATCGTTCACGGCATACTTCACACTGGCGGAGCACTATATGCTTGAAGTCCTGTCCGCCAACGATGAAACGGGAGTCGTTGTTGGAGGAGGGCCATACCCCGAGAACCAGCCCGCAACCATTACTGCCGTGCCGGCACACGGCTTCCGCTTCTCGCACTGGAACGACGGCAACACCGACAATCCGCGCACCATATATGTGACACAGGACACCTCGTTCACAGCCTATTTCGTCGAGAAACCACAATACTCCATCACTGTTGTGTCTGCCGACAGCGAGCTGGGTACTGTCGACGGCGGCGGAATTTACTATGAGGGCGACATGACGGTACTGACAGCCACCCCAGCCGACAGCTGCATATTCGACATGTGGAGCGACGGCTACTGGACCAACCCGCGCCATATTACAGTGACACAAGACTCCTCTTTCATGGCGCTGTTCATCAAACTGGAAGCAGGAGGCGGACAAGAAGGTGTCAGCATGCCGCAGACGCTCAAGTTCAGCCTATCGCCCAACCCCACCACAGGCAACATCACTGTAGCCACCGGCGCTGACGGACACCACCATGCCGACATCTACGACGGCAACGGACGTCGCATAATGTCTGTAGACTTCGCCGGCCCGCAGGCCGAGATAGCCACCGCGCCGCTGCCGCACGGCCACTATGTCATTCGCCTGACACACGACGGGCAGTCGGGCACACAGACTTTTGTGAAGAACTGAGAAGCCTGCAAGAAACCGGCATTCGTTCGATTCGTGCAATTTGTGTTCGAAAAAGAATCATTAGTGGTTTCTATAAGTGACAACAAACTTTTTCTCATTATTTTAGTCGTTACCAAACCCATGAAAACAAAGATATTTATTTCGCTGATAGTTTTTTTTGCACCGCTGGCGGCATATGCCCAGAGTTTCTCTGAAGTCTCGCCGTCGGGAGACCTGCTTAACTATGAAATCGTTGACGGCTACGCAGTTGTTACAGGCAGGAGCGACTCCATATCGAGTGCCAGCCCATACATCGACCTTGAAATCCCAATGACAGTCTCCTGCGACGGTGCTACACTCACGGTGCGTGAGATTGGCGCCGAGGCTTTCGCATCGGACAGGAAACTGGCGTCTGTCATTTTTCCGCCCACACTGAAAAGAATCGGCTACAGAGCCTTTGCAGCCTGTTACAGTCTCGGAACGGTAGAGATTCCGCAGACAGTGACGATGATAGACGAGAATGCCTTTTTCATGGTTGCCAATGTGGACTACCAAGGCTCTGCCACCGGTGCACCGTGGGGTGCCGCCTTCTGCAACGCCTACAATGCCGACGGCTGGTGCTATGCCGACAGCACGATGAGGCATCTTGTGCATGCCGCCTGCAGCACCACGGATATTGCCTACCCCGCTACAGTCGACACAATATCGCCCAGGGCTTTTGTGGGAACAATGGTGGAGGAGATATCCGTCGACGGCAGAGACCCCATGCTGGCCAACCTGAATTTCGCATACTGCCAGAACTTGCGCAGGGTTTATTATAACTTGGCGTACCCGGAGCCGAGGATATTTGCGGATTGCCCTGTGCTTGAGGAATTGACTCTCGGCAGCAGTGTCAGAAACATCCCCAGAGACATGTGTATCGACTGCCCCTCGCTGAGGAACATTGCGATTCCGAATTCGGTGCAGCAGATAGGCATATCGGCTTTTGAGGGGTGTACAAGTCTTGAGAAAGTATTTGTTGGCGACAGCGTGACAATTATAGGTTCCTGGGCTTTCAGAGGATGCACTCGCCTCTGCACCATCCATTTCGGCAGTAGGGTTTCTGTCATTGGCAGCAAAAGCTTTGACGGCTGCGACAGCCTGCGCGAGGTCGTGCTGCCACAAAGCATCACACAAATAAGCAACGCCTTTGCGCAGTGCCCTAACATCGAAATGCTGGCATGCATGTCCTATTCTCCCCCCAACGGTGTATCATCGCCGTTCGCATCGTGCAGACCCGACATTCCTGTCTGCGTTCCCTGCGGACGAGGCTATACATACAGCGTCAACTGGCCGACGTTCAGCAACTTCATTTATATGCCGTTTGTGGTAAGGGTAAAATCGGAGGACGAAACACACGGCACAGTGGAGATGACTGATACGTCTTCCTGTGACGAACACGTTTCCGTAGTGAGTGCGCATGCCGCCAGCGGCTATGTCTTCGACCACTGGAGCGACGGCAGCACAGACAACCCGTATGTGGTGCAGCCGGGCGACGGCGAGACCCTCCTGCTGACAGCCCACTTCAAGTCAACCAACGAAATAGGCGCCCCACCTGTTCATGACCCCATGCGTGTCTATGCACGCAACGGTGCAGTGGTGGTGGAGAACTGCAATGGCGCAGTGAGCGTCTACGACATCCGCGGACGTCTGATACACACCATGGTCAGCAGTCAAGGCAGCATCACGATGCCAGTCCCTGCCACTGGAGTGTACATCGTCAAACCCGCCAACGCTCAGGCCCGAAAATGCGTGGTGGTAAAATAGGAACTGACACTTTACATCATCGACCCGCAGAAACAGATTGACGAACTGAAAACAGAAAAATTTAAAATGATATGAAAAGAAAAGTATTAATAGTAATAGCCGTTGTAATGTCATGCTGTACCGGATGCAAGAAGCACGAATGTGCCGAACTGTCGTGGACAGACTACAATACGGTGGAGGGGTAGCAAAATAAGGGGGAAGTCCTGACACTGCCAACACACATAAATTTAGGGAACTATTGCATTAGTTCCCTAAATTTTAACGCCGTTACAACAAAAATGATAAAGAGGCGTTATATAAGTAATGAACCTCCTATCGAAAAACCAACTGAAGAATCTTGCCGCCTACCGGCAGCAGAAACGCTGCGACGAAGAGGGGCTCTTTGTCGTTGAGGGTGTCAAACTCTGCACCGAGGCTGTAGCGTCGGACTTCTCCATCCGCACAGTCTGCATGACAAACGACTTTTTGTCAACGGCGGAGGGCAGAAGTATGGCCGGAAGACTTGAACAGAGAGGGTGCGAGATTACAGAAGTGACCGACGACCAGCTGGAGCGCCTCAGCAATCAGCGCACTCCCAACAAAGTGTGGATGCTCGTCGAACGCCATGCCGTCGCGCCAGCCAGCAACGCCAGCCAGCTGACACTCGCCCTCGACCGACTGCAGGACCCCGGCAATCTCGGCACAATACTCCGCTCCGCCGACTGGTACGGCATTCGTCACGTCGTCTGCAGCCGCGACACGGTGTCATGCTACAACCCCAAAGTTGTTCAAGCCACCATGGGAGCCATATTCCGCACACGTATTGACTATTGCGACCTCATCGACTATATCTCCGCCGAAAAAAAGAAAGGCACACCTGTCTATGGTGCGCTCCTCGACGGCGACAGCATCTACCATTCAAGCCTTACGACGCCCGCCATCCTTGTTGTCGGCAACGAAGGCCGGGGGATATCTGCAGCCGTCGCCTCGCTCGTCGACACACGACTTACCATCCCCAATATCGGCGGAACATGCGAATCGCTCAACGCCGCCACCGCCACCGCCATCCTCCTGTCGGAGTTTTGCAGGTGCAACGGCAAACACATGCCCCCATCCTTCTGACGCACCCTAATGTTTAAAGAGGTAAAAACGAGGTATGCCCACGTGGACGTGGGCATACCTGCTATAATCTATCTGTAGTTATCCTGCTGCGACAGATAGCAGCCCACATATTCTGCCACACCGTCAGGCACACCGGTCATCGCTCTGTCATAGCCGACGCTACGCAGTTTGGTAAGGTCAGCCTCAGTAAAATACTGATACTGCCCGCGTACCGAATCAGGCATATCTATATATTCGATAACAGGATTCATATCCATAGCTGACGCTACACTGCGAGCGACAGTGTTGTACGATGCAGCGCTGCCAGTTCCGACATTGAAAAGGCCTCTTGCTTCGTTGTGTTCCATCATCCAGAGCATTACATCCACACAATCGCCCACCCATACGAAATCGCGACGCTGTTCTCCGTCTGCACAGTCCTCACGGTAAGACTTGAAGAGCCTTACCTTGCCTGTTTCCTTAAATTGTCTGCAGAAATGACGCATCACGCTCATCTGCATCCCTTTGTGATATTCGTTAGGGCCATATACATTGAAGAACTTCAAGCCCACAACGCCCGTTCCTTTAGAATCGAAACACGAGTCGGAAGCAATGAATTTATCCACAGCGTTTTTGCTCCAGCCATACGGATTCAGCGGACGCAAACTGCTGAGGAACGACAATTCGTCATTATCCACAAAGCCATGTTCTCCAGCTCCATACGTAGCAGCTGAAGAAGCGTATACCATGCGTATACCATGCATACGGCAAAACTCGTATAAATCAACCGTAAGCTGGAAATTGTTGGCGACAATGGTATCCACGTTGGTTTCTGTGGTCGACGATATGGCTCCGAGATGAAATATTCCTTTAATCTTCTTGGCGTTTTTATCCAAAAAACTGCTTAACTGTTCGGGCATCACAAACCGCAGGGCTCCGCGTTTAGCTACATTCTTCCACTTGGCGTCACAGCCAAACCAGTCGACAACTACAATCTCCTCATAGCCACGACTCTGCATCTCTGCAATCAGATTGGACCCGATAAACCCAGTCGCACCGGTTACAATGTACATATCTATATAGTTTTCCTGGACTTGTTTCAGTTCCTTTTGACTGCCGAGTACTCGGCCGTACCAGGTATTGCAACACCTGCCAGACTTGCACTCAGCGTTGCCGTTCCACTAATGACACCGTCAGTCGGGGCTGCAACGACAGGCACCGTAACGGTGATAGAAAGATCGTAGCCCGCAATGTTTTGCTGGGCAATAAATGGATCAACATGTAATCCAGAGGCGTTTGCATAGCCTTCGATTGTGCGGTTTGACATTGTAAGGGTCACCTCGTTGCCATCACCTTTGCGTTCGCATACAGCTTCCATCGAAGGCAGCGGGACCGGAGTTTCTCCTATTATCGGCAGTGTCATGCTGGCGTTAATCGTAACGTCGTATGTACCTATAAATGCGGCGGCATAGTCGGTCGGACGAGGTTGTTCTTCGTTTTCATTATTCTTTTCACACGATGTGAACGCAAGCAAAGAAACTGCAAACAAGCAAGTTAAAATCTTTTTCATTGTTATATGGTTTTATAATTCATTTGCAAAGATAGTCAAAAAATAATGACATCCACAAAAACTCATCTTCATTTTTTATATAAGGAGACCCTCAATCCTTGTATTGCTCCTTGACGAATGAGGAGACTTCTTCCATCGCCTCGCGTGCCATGGTCTCCTCTATCCTCATATATTCACTCGTCGCTCCAGTTTCGCAATGTTGGAAAAGATGGTTCAAACCTGCCAGCAGTCTTATGCGTGCACGACCACCAGTTGCATTGTCGATTCCGTCCAAATTTACAGGCAATACCTGGCAGTCACGGTCACCTCCCAAGGCAAGAATTGGGCAACGCACTTTGCGCAGATAGTCACGGCTGTCAAGCTTCACGAAACAGCGCATCCATGCCATCTGCATTTGCATGGACAAACCCATGAGGTCTCCTTTGCGAAGGAACACCATCTTTCGCTGTTCAGAAGTCATATCCTTGCATTTTTCGTCAGCAATTGCATTCAACACCTTATTGTAATCATCCAAAGCAACGGTATCAATAGCTTTGAAAAAACTGTTCATTACGTCAAGTCTTACATCGATGACCTCTTTCGGGACACCGTTCAGTTCAAACAATCGTTCGTTCTGCTGCAGCAGCACATCTGCACCCGTAGTCCCCTGCCCGGCCATCATGACTATGAAGGCCACCTTCTTGTTCCTCGACGCCACAATTGGAGCAATCAAGCCACCCTCGCTGTGGCCCACAATGCCTACACACTTCGGGTCAATATTCTTTTGTTTGCGCAGAAACTCGAACACCGCCTCCGCATCGTCGGCAAAATCCAGCGTTGTGGCATCGTTCACCGCACCTTTCGAACCACCCACACCCCTGTCGTCATACCTCAGCACCGCTATTCCACGACGAGCCAAAAAGTCGGCAAGGACAAGAAAAGGCTTATGCCCCATCAGTTCCTCGTCACGGTTCTGCTGACCACTGCCACTCACAAGCACAACTGCCGGGAACGGACCTTTACCTTCTGGCACGGTCAGTGTTCCTGCCAAAGTCACACCTGCCTTTTTGCGTTCTATGACAACCTCGCGTTCCGAATATGGGAACGGCGCTTGTGGCGTTTGAGGCCGTACAAGAGCAAACATCGTGTCGGTCGGTTCGAGAACCATCTGACTTTTCAGCAGTCCCTGACGGAAAACACCTGTAAATATATTCGTTCCGGAATTCCACACCAATGTAAGGCGGACACCCGTCGCGCTATGGTTGATGCGTAGCGTATCCTTCTCGAAACTCCATTTTGTGGCCTTCATCGGCTTGTCATTCTGCAGCGGGCTGTACAGAACCGGAGCGTTCTCCGAAAACGTGAGGTTTATAGGCAAATTCGCCTCTTCTATCATTCCGAGCCACCATTTTCCTTCAAATTGAGACACATCTGCCTTTTGCGCAATCGCATATCCGAAACACGATGTCAAAACCCAAAGGGCTACAAAAATTCCTATCGATTTCTTCATTTTCTCCATTTTAAAGTTTCAACCAAATGCACCATATCTTCCTGCAGGTACTCAAGAACAGGAGCCAACGAGTCGTTGTTCGGAACACAGTCTATGTAGAGCGACCCGCGCAGGAATCGGCTTACGCTGTCCGTGGCCCAGAACTGGAATGTCGACGCTACATTCTGACCCTGAAGCCGATAAGTAGTAGCATACACATGGTCTGTATTATTTACAAACTGGCGTTCGTCCACTCCCGACGAGAAGCCGAAATGCTTGGACAGTAACTGATAGGAGGTGTCGACTTCAGCAGCCAAGTCGGAAAGACTGTTTATCTTTTTGTATGTAAGGAATATAATGCCGTCCCACTGCGGATAGGTGATGTCTATCCATGTCACTCCTTTGGGAGCGCCCTTCTCCCCCACCTCGGCACACTGGTTAGCCTCGAAAATGATTGGGAAAGTGTGGAAAGGCTTATCGTGCGAAATAGCAACCATAGTGTCACCCTGCCATATCAGCGTGTCAGCAAGAGGCAGGGTATCAACCTGCCAGTATTTGTGTTCAGGTAAGTCAATACGCATATATCCCTGGGGTTTAGGCGTATACGAATCGCTGCCACCACACGAAACAAGCGTGGCAGCCATCATGACAGACATGAAAAAACACAGACCTTTTTTCTTTATCATAAATAATTAGTTATTTTTGCAATAAAATCAATTCATCCTTTGAACAGATTCGGATTCATATTAAAAGCTAAGACTCAATACTCTATCCAGTCGCCCTTCCTCTTCGACCTCTACTCCAATGTTGTTGCTCCACGACTGGACCGCCGCTTTGCGTCAACGCATGGCATCGATAGCAGAGACCGTTATGCACAGATTCTCTTCAAAATCTCTGACCACTACCGTGCCACAGATATCAGCCTTGGCGAGTGGTCTCTCGACGACCTCCTGCGAACCCCCGACGGCAACTGCATCGGGCTCGTGCGACAACCTCACCGCAACAAAATCCGCGAAGCTGAATGGTCGCATCTCGTCGCCGATCCTCGCGTCACTCTTTCTGTCGACCTCTTTCACACCGGTCTCATCTTTACATCGTCAAAGCTTTCAAAGCAGCACTGGCTTCTGCGATAGTAAAAGACCTCAATTATCAGTAATTCAATTTTTCAAGCATCGGAACAAATTTGCAGTCACCGAATTTCTGCACTTTTATGTCTCTGATATCCTCACTCTGTTTCACTATGTGCAGCATCTCCTGACGTCCGTTGCCCACAGGAATAACCATAACGCCTCCCGGTTTCAGTTGTCTCAGAAGGGCCTCTGGTATCTGTGGAGCCCCACAAGTCACGAGCACCCTGTCGAAAGGTGCGAACTCGGGCAGTCCGGCATAGCCGTCGCCAAGAAAACACTTGGCTTTGTACCCAAGTTCCGAAAGTCGCTTTATCGTCTCGTCATAAAGTTCTTTCTGACGTTCAACAGTATATACCGTCAAACCCATCGCACAGAGAACTGCTGTCTGATATCCGCTACCGGTGCCGACTTCGAGTACCTTCATCCTTGGCGAGGCACCCAGCAACTGGCTCTGGAACGCCACCGTCGACGGTTGCGATATCGTCTGTCCGCAGCTGATAGGCAACGCTTTGTCCTCGTATGCCATATAGTCCAACATCGTCTCCAAAAACAGGTGCCGCGGAACACAAACAAGAGCATCGAGAACATTTCTGTCGTCAATGCCCTTATCGGCAAGTTTCTGTACCATTTCAGTACGCCAACGTTTATGCTTGAATGTATCTAATTCCATTTCCGATTATTCTCCAAATCAAATACTCTGTTGGCAATCATATTCTTCAATAAGAATCATCTTTCTCTGAAGCCCTGTGCCACTAATGTTATCGTGCTGTTCTGAGGTGTCACCATGACAGCTGGCGCTCCTTTTTCAGTAATATGCCCGATTATGTGGACGCCTTCCATATCCTTCACCTTCTCGTAGTCCTTTTGGTCTATCGTGAACAGCAGTTCGTAGTCGCCACCGCCATTCAAGGCATTCGAAACAGGCAACATATTGTTGCTCATCTCGCTGCATACTCGCGTGGTCTGATAGTCGATAGGTATACGTTCTTCGTACACCTCGCAACCGCATTCCGACTCTTTACAGATATGAAGCAGTTCAGAAGCAAGTCCGTCACTCACGTCTATCATCGAAGTCGGCACAACACCTTTCTCGTCGAGTACCTTAACTATATCAATACGCGGCTCCGGCTTCAGAAAACGCTCAAGTACGTAATCGTACGAATCGAGGTCCGGCTGGAAATTTGGATTTGCCTGGTACGTGACCTTTTCACGTTCCAAGACAAGCAGTCCCGAATAGGCACTGCCAAGATCACCGCTCACGCAAATCAGGTCGTGGCTTTTGGCACCGTTCCGGTATGTTATCTTGCCTTCATCGGCCTCGCCTATTGCCGTAACTGTCAGCACCATCCCCGACCGGCTGCTTCCAATGTTGCCACCAACAAGGTCCACATCGTAACGTTCACAGCACAAACGTATTCCGGCATAGAGCTCTTCGAGGGCTTCCACCGAATAGCGGTTCGAAACAGATACGCCTACCTCGATGTGTGTCGGTGTCCCGTTCATGGCGGCGATATTACTGATAGCGACAGCAACAGCCTTGTAACCAAGATGTTTCAGAGGAGTGTACATCATATCGAAGTCCACACCCTCGGCAAGAGAATTCATCGATATCAGGGTTTTCACTTTTCCGGCTCCTGTCACGGCGCAGTCGTCACCGACTCCTTTTATGGTATTGGGACGACGGGGTTCGAAACCGTCCGTAAGACGCTCTATCAGCGCAAACTCACCCAATTCGTTCAGTTCGGTGCGTCCTTCCTGATATTCAAGTCCACTCATTTACTTTACTTTTTTAAGTGATAATCCGATTTATAAGGTCAGAAAACTTGTAATCGTGCAGGAACGCTGCACGATTACAAGACATTATTTTAGGGCAAACTACTTGATGAATTTGAAGTCTTTGCCAAGATAATAAGCCTGGTCACCTAAGCTTTCTTCAATTCGCATCAACTGGTTGTATTTGCAGATACGGTCAGTGCGGCTTGCCGAACCGGTCTTGATCAGGCCTGCGTTCATTGCCACCACAAGGTCGGCTATAGTCGTGTCTTCCGTTTCGCCACTGCGGTGCGAGATGATAGCGGTATAGTTGTTGCGGAGTGCCAGGTTGACAGCATCTATCGTTTCCGTGAGGGTTCCTATCTGGTTCAGTTTGATAAGAATCGAGTTGGCAACTTTGCGATCGAGGCCCATGCGCAGACGTTCGACGTTGGTTACGAAAAGGTCGTCGCCAACGAGCTGGCAACGGTCGCCTATTGCATCGGTGTGCAAGCGCCAGCCGTCCCAGTCGTCCTCGGCCATGCCGTCTTCGATGCTGATGATGGGGTATTTCTTCACCCAGTCGGACCAGAAGTCACTCATCTGCTGCGGAGTGAGCTTGTCGCCGCTGCTCCATTTCAAATGATACACATTCTCTTCCTGCAGGTAGAATTCCGATGCTGCGGCATCGAGGGCGATGTAAACATCCTCGCCAGGACGGTAGCCAGCCTTCTCGATAGCTTGCAGTATGCACATGATTGCCTCTTCGTTCGAACTCAAGTTCGGAGCGAATCCGCCTTCGTCGCCGACATTGGTCGACATACCCTTGTTTTTAAGCACACTGCGAAGGTTATGGAACACCTCGGCACCCATGCGCAGAGCTTCTGTAAATGAAGGTGCTCCGACAGGCATAATCATGAATTCCTGGAAGTCGATGCTGTTATCAGCATGCGAACCGCCATTCAGTATGTTCATCATCGGCACGGGGAGCGTATAGGCGTTCACGCCACCAAGATAGCGGAACAGTTCCAGGTTCGACTCCATTGCTGCTGCCTTTGCGCATGCCAGCGATACACCCAGAATGGCATTGGCACCCAGACGGCTCTTGTTCTCTGTACCGTCCAACTCTATCATTTTCATATCGATGCTCTTCTGGTCGCCCACGTACATACCGCGAAGTTCCTCGTTAAGCACATTGTTCACGTTTTGCACTGCCTGCAACACTCCTTTGCCAAGATACTGCGACTTGTCGCCGTCTCTGAGTTCGCATGCCTCGTGTACACCTGTCGATGCTCCGCTCGGCACAGCGGCACGACCCATTGCTCCTTGTTCCGTAAAAACATCGACTTCTACTGTGGGATTGCCGCGCGAGTCGAGAATCTGGCGGCCCTTGATTCCTATAATCTGTGACATAATAATTTTGTAATATATTTAATTTATAATTTTAGCATTTTTCTAAACCTTGATTTTCATTAACGGCAAATCAATAATTTTATTTTCTACGTCTATTGTTTTACAAGAAACATTTTTCGTCTTCTTGCTAAAGCTGTGGATTACAGTCAAAAAAATGTGGATTTCATCATTTCACGCGCAATTTGCGCCCGATTCGCAATGTTGTCGTGGACTTTATGCCATTGAGTCGGCACAATTCCTTTACCGTGGTTCCGTATCGTTTTGCTATGCTGCCCAGCGTGTCGCCCTTTCGGATGGTGTGGTGTTTTGACGGAGAACCCGCCTCGGGTTCAGCTTCGTACTCGGACGACGACTTCCCTGTGTCTGTCTTGACGGACAGGTGGACATTGCCGTTTTTCTGAAGTTCACGATAAATGTTTCCACTCAACCGCGATGGCGTTATTTCCACACTGCGGTTCACAGCCCTGTTGCTGTCCGCAAGGCTATGCGACAACAACCATCCGTACGTTTCCGGAAGGTAAAAAACGCGCGCCAATTGCCCATGGTTCATCCCCTGCAACTTGGTCCATATCAGGCGGTCGCGATCAGCGCAGCCTCTGACGGCGTCCACAACCTTCTGCGACGCACTGACACCGACAGCGCGGTCGGCTGTCCCATGAAGTATCCAGAGCGGCATCGTGGCCAGTCCGCACATGTCTTTTATCGTACCGCCCCCACACAGAGCCATAGCAGCGGCAATCTTATCCGGGTATGTGCCGGCGAAATCGATGGTTCCATAGCCTCCCAAACTCATGCCGATAACGTATATCCTGTTGCTATCCACCCTGTAGTTGTTCTCCGCCCAATCCACAAGGCGCTTCACCTTCTCCGGATTCCACGCTCCGCCCGGATTCTGCGGTGCAAGAACCATAGCGTCTAATTTCAAGCCCCGTTCAATGGCATTCAACGGTCCATAACGGCGCACTCGCGACAAGTCCTTGCCGCACAGACTGCGTCCATGAAGAAAGACCACGAGCGGCTTCTCGACGGCATTGTCATTATACCCCTCCGGAACAAAATACCAGAAATTGTACGAGTCTTTGACCACACCTTTGTGCGACGTAAGCTGCTGAGCTGCGAGCAATGCAGCATTCAAAAAGAACAGTATAAATATCGAGATACGTTTCATCATTGGAATGCAAAAATAGCAAAAAAAAACATCTTGTAACTCAAACATTAAACTTTTTTTCTATCTTTGCATTTCCGACTGTGCGGCCGAATTCCTGCCAATTCGGTAAAACACAGCCGTTTAACTTATATCAAACCGGCAGGCAGGAGCCACAAAAACATTTATTTTATCTTTATGAACTATAAAGATGTCAAACCGTTAGAAGATTTCGATTGGGGTGCAATCGATAACAAATCAGAAAAAACAAACCAGGCTGAAATCGAACAGCAAAGTGCTGCCTACGAAAAAACTTTCAACCAGATTACCGAACAGGAAGTTATCGAAGGTACCATCGTTTCCATCAACGACCGCGAGGCCGTGGTGAACATCGGATTCAAGTCTGACGGTGTCATCCCCGCTTCAGAACTCCGCTACAATCCCGATTTCAAGGCTGGCGACAAGATTGAGGTCTATGTCGAGAGCCAGGAGGACGCCAACGGCCAGCTCATGCTCAGCCACAAGAAAGCACGCATCCTCAAATCGTGGGAGCGCGTCAACGAAGCCTACGAAAAACAGGAAATCATCACCGGTTACGTCAAGAGCCGCACCAAAGGCGGTCTTATCGTTACCGTTTTCGACAACATCGAGGCTTTCTTGCCCGGATCGCAAATCGATGTCAAACCCATCCGCGACTACGATGTATTTGTCGATAAGAATATGGAATTCAAGGTTGTCAAAATCAACCACGAATACAAGAATGTTGTCGTTAGCCACAAAGCCCTTATCGAGGACGAAATCGAAGCCCAGAAAGCCGAAATCATCAGCCACCTCGAAAAAGGTCAGGTGCTCGAAGGCGTTGTCAAGAACATCACCTCTTACGGTGTCTTCATCGACCTTGGCGGTGTCGACGGTCTTATCCACATCACCGACCTCAGCTGGGGCCGCATCTCTCATCCCGAAGAGATTGTCCACCTCGACGAGAAAATCAACGTCGTTATCCTCGATTTCGACGAGGCAAAACGCCGCATAGCCCTCGGTCTCAAACAGCTCACTCCTCACCCATGGGATGCCCTCGACCCGAACCTCAAAGAAGGCGACCATGTCAAAGGTAAAGTTGTTGTCCTCGCCGACTACGGTGCTTTCGTCGAAGTCGTTCCTGGTGTCGAAGGCCTTATCCATGTCAGCGAAATGAGCTGGAGCCAGCACCTCCGCAGTGCTCAGGACTTCCTCAAAGTTGGCGACGAAGTCGAAGCCGTAATCCTGACCCTCGACCGCGAACAGCGCAAGATGAGCCTCGGCATCAAGCAACTCATGCCCGACCCGTGGCTGGCCATTGCCGAAAAATATCCTGTCGGAAGCAAACATACCGCAACCGTACGCAACTTCACCAACTTTGGTATCTTCGTTGAACTTGAAGAAGGTGTTGACGGTCTCATCCACATCAGCGACCTCAGCTGGAGCAAGAAAATCAAACACCCCGCCGAGTTCACCAAGATTGGCGACAAGATTGATGTCGTCGTTCTCGAAGTCGATGCCGAAAACCGTCGTCTCAGCCTCGGTCACAAGCAACTCGAAGAGAATCCGTGGGATGTCTACGAAAGCATCTTCACCGTCGGCAGCGTTCACCAAGGCACCATCAGCTCAATGAACGATAAGGGAGCCACCGTCACTCTGCCCTATGGCGTTGAAGGTTTCGCTCCTATGCGCCACCTCGAGAAGGCCGACAAGAGCCGCGCCAAAAACGGCGAGACCCTTGACTTCAAGGTAATCGAATTCTCCAAAGAGAACAAGAAAATCATCGTCTCGCACACCCGCGTCAACCAAGACGTTGCCGAAGGCGATGTCCGCGAAGAGGGCGACAAGAAAGAACGCGCTACCAAGAAAACCGTCAAGAAGATTAACGACACCCTCGAGAAAACCACTCTTGGCGACCTCGACGTACTCGCTAACCTCAAAGAGGAAATGGAAAAAGAATCCGGCGACACCGAGAAATAATCCCATTTTCTCCTATTCCAATTTTTAAAAGGCTGCCTTTGTGCAGCCTTTTTTTGTATGACAAACCTCTTTTTAACATTTTTTTTGAATTATTTTACATTTCTCACGCAGCAAAAAAGAGTCTTTAAAAGACTTATTATATGAAACATTGTCGGAAACGACACGTAAAAAGCAAAAAACTCCACAGGAATCAACACAAATAAATAATAAGTATAATAATATATAAAACATAATATTACCATGAAAAACGTCGTCTCTTTTCTTTGTCTTCTTGGCTGCATTCTTGCTGTGGCAATGGCTCAAAGGCCAAGCTATCCACAGAACACAAACTGTACTGGTTTGAAGAACCCTTCAAATTTCACCTTTACAGGTGGTTTGGCAAACTCACAATGGGCTGGCTATATAGGCACACGGCCCGCAGGTATTAGCACTTGCACCCAACCGGCAGCGAGTTTCACAACTCCAGTCGCAGCAGCCAATCTGGAAAGTACCACTGGCTCAACGTCATGTACATCATCATCTTCCGTCAATATCGATGGACAAAGCGACCAATACAAACGATTTGTCATCAAAGCAGCAGGCAACGACCCCGTGACAGGCAATAACCTGTCGTACCTTCCGCCTGACACCTCCTTCCATACCTCCATACGCTTAGGAAACTCATGCCAAAGTGCTGAAGCCGAGATGCTCATCTACTCTTTTGACGTAACCGCCGACAATGCTCTGGTTACCATTTGGTATGCAATGTCTCTCGAGAACGCATTACATGCCTCATCCAACAATCCTGAATTCACAATCGTTGTTGAAAAACAAGACCCCGTCACTCAAGCCTGGTCTCTCGCCGGAGGTAATGCATTATGCTACATCAAACAGAGTCCTGCATCAGGAGAGCCTTTAGGCGATTTCCAACAGTCAGGTTACAACCTCTACCTGCCTTGGCGTAAGGTTGTTATCAATCTTCAAGACTTGATTTACTGGAGAGTCCGCATCAAAATCGCAGCAGGCGACTGCTCACAGAGTGGTCACTATGGCTACTGCTACTTTGCCGGCGAATGCCAGTCCATGAGCCTTAAAGCCAACGGTTGCGCCGCTGGCGAAACCGAGACCGTGGCCACCATCGCCGCACCTAATGGGGCAACAGCATACGAATGGTACCGCAGCCGCACCGGACGACTCGACGAAGGCGTTAACGACCTCAGCAACTACGTTCTTATCCCTGGCGCAACTGAATCTGTCCTTAATGCCACCATCTCTCAATTCACGAACCTCAACACCAACGAGACCCTCAACGAGAACACCTTCCTCTGCCGCATGACAACCTACATGAACCCCGCCATCCCGGTATATTCCAACCTTACCGTCAATGTCGGCAACACAAAACCTACTCTCATCGTCGACAGCATCTTCGGTTGCGAAGCAAACATCACTCTTCGCGACCTCAGTGTGACTCCATACCACTCGAGCGAAGACGAAACCGTCGATACCACCAAGACTCGCTGGTACTTCTACAATTCCGCCAACCCAACACCTCAAACTCTTGCCGACAGCTCTGTAGGTCCTTCGGCTTCTCACACGTTCAACAACGCCGGCAACTACTGCGTTCGAGTCCGCACATCGACCTACGATTCCACCTGCTGGAACGAGAAAACCGTTAACTTCCGCGTCTATAAGAAACCCACCCCCGTCGTAAACATCGACCGCAACAATCTTTGCGAGGGTGATACCATACGACTCTTCGACCAAACCATGGGCTCCACATACCACCGCTGGATTACTCCCGACACCGATTTCGTTGCTCCCGCTCAGGCCACACGTCTGACATTCAACACAACGACCGATGTACGGCTCATCACTCGCAACGCCAACTACTTCATGTCCGACACCACAGGCGACGGCATAACGGAACCCACCTACTGCTACAACGACACAACATTCACCATCTTCGTCGAGAAATACCCAGAGGTGCATGTCCTCGGCGACACCATCGTCTGCAACGGCGACCAGTCCGACGTATCTGTGACAAGCGATGTGCCCAACACACACTTCAACTGGTATCAGATTTATGGTAGCACTGCACCCTTCATCGAGGACAACGACAGACTCGTCACCAGCATCAGCGACGACCGCACCTACTTTGTCAAAGCCATAACCCCGTTCGGATGCGAGGCCTGGGACAGCATCAACCTCTATCTCGTCAAACCCGACCTCCATGCCGACAAGGACCGCATCTGCGTCGGCGATTCGGTCCGCCTCACGGCAGGACAAGCCGCATACTTCGAATGGACTTCCAACCCGCCCGACCCGTTCCTCAGCACACAGAGCACCGAATCCGAAATCGTCGTCAATCCTGAGCAGACTACCGTCTACAGCGTTGTCGGACACGGAACCAACGGCTGCAGCGCCACAGCGCTCTCGCAGAAAATTACCGTCTATCCTTGGCCCATACAGCACATAAAGCTAACTCCCGACTATATCGACTCCGAGAACCCTTCGGTCCAGTTCGCCGACCTGTCCGAAAACAGCACCACATCGCTCTGGAACTTCGGCAACGGCAACACTTCCACACTCCGCACCGTGGTCTTCTCCTTCTCCGACCTCAGCCAGGACTCCATCCTCATCTCGCTGACCACAGGCAACGAGTTGGGGTGCTCGCGCGACACCTCGTTCTACATTCCCGTAGGCATCTTCGCAGTGTGGTTCCCCAACGCTTTCACTCCGCGACTCGAGACCAACAATATCTTCAAGCCCTTCACGGCTAATGATCTCGAAGACTACGAACTCTACATCTACGACCGGTCTGGAACACTGGTATTCCACACCAACAACATCGAAGAGGGCTGGGACGGAAAATACAGAGGACACGACTGCAAACCAGGAGCATACGTATACATAACGAACTACCGCCGTACCGGAGTCAAACAGCTCCTCTCTCAGAAAGGTACCGTGACTATCATCAGATAACAACTAACTCTAATATTTTTAAGGATTGCTCTATACAGCAATCCTTTTTTTATTTTAACATATTTTAACGCAGCAATAATATGACACAAACAGACTATAATATATAGAAAGACGTTAGTTTCTAATTATTCATCACACAAGACAAATCTTAACATAAATGAAAAAATACCGTTACTCCATCCTTCTCTTGGCATGCTTATCGTTAGCAGGCATTTCGGTAGCACAAAACAGCTATCCGCAGAACCCAAACTGTACGGGTCTTAAAAACCCAACCAACTTCACCTTCACAGGCGGATCGGCCAATTCGGTCTGGGCAGGAAAAACAGGTACCAAACCATGTACTGCAAGTACCTGTACAACTCTCGGTTCTTCATTACCCACCGATGTACAGGCTTCCCAACTCGAGAGTGCAACAGGTAGTACAGGAAGCTGCTACGGACAAACCATGACCAACATCAATGGGCAAGCAGACTATCTGAAACGCTTCTCTATCAAGGGTGCCGGATACGATGTTCTGACCAACAACAACGTTTCCTATCTTCCACCGGACACTTCGTTCCACACCTCTATCCGTTTAGGAACCCCCTGCGGTGACGGACAGGCAGAAATGCTGACATATGAGTTCGACGTAACACCCGAAAATGCCCTTGTAACTATCTGGTATGCAGTATCACTATACAAGGTTTTCCATTCCGCTGCTGAAAATCCAGAATTCGTTATCCAAATTGAGAAACTGAACCCCATAACCAACACTTGGACGCTCGCAAGTGGCGATACACTCTGCTACATCAAACCGAGTCCGACGTCCACAAACAACATGGGGCCATTCCTTACTGGACAGTCTGATAATGCCTATCTGCCATGGAACAAGGTCATCATCAACCTCCAAAGCCTGATCTACTGGAGAGTCCGCATCAAATTAGCAACAAGCGACTGCTGCTATAATGCACATTACGGATACTGCTACGTCGCCGGCGAATGCCAGTCCATGAGCCTTAAAGCCAACGGTTGCGCCGCTGGCGAAACCGAGACCGTGGCACGCATCGCCGCTCCTAAGGGAGCAACAGCCTACGCATGGTACCGCAGCCGCACCGGACGTCTCGACGAAGGCCTTAACGACCTCAGCAACTACGTTCTTATTCCTGGCGCAACCGATTCGGTACTCAATGCCACCATCTCCCAATTCACAAACCTCAACACCAACGAGACCCTCAACGAGAACACCTTCCTCTGCCGCATGACAACCTACATGAACCCCGCCTATCCGGTTCACTCCAACCTTACCGTCAATGTCGGCAACACCAAGCCTACCCTTATCGTCGACAGCATCTTCGGTTGCGACGCCAGCATCATGCTTCGCGACCTCAGCGTGACGCCATACCACTCAAGCGATGAGGAAACCGTCGACACCACCAAGACTCGCTGGTACTTCTACAACTCAGCAACCCCAACACTTCAAACTCTTGCCGACAGCAGTGTAGGTCCCTCGGCTTCACACACATTCAACAACGCCGGCAACTACTGCGTCCGAATCCGCACATCGACCTACGATTCCACCTGCTGGAACGAAAAGACCGTAAACTTCCGTGTCTACAAGAAACCCACACCCGTCGTGAACATCGACCGCAACAACCTCTGCGAGGGTGACACCATACGACTCTTCGACCAGACCTTGGGCTCCACCTACCACCGCTGGATAACATCCGATACCGATTTCATCGCACCCGGTCAGGCCACACGTCTGACATTCAACACGACGACCGACGTCCGCCTCATCACCCGCAACGCCACCTACTTCATGTCTGACACTACGGGCGATGGCATAACGGAACCCACCTACTGCTACAACGACACAACCTTCACTGTTTTCGTCGAGAAATACCCCGAGGTGCATGTCTTGGGCGACACCATCGTCTGCAACGGCGACCAGTCCGACGTATCAGTGACAAGCGATGTGCCCAACACCCATTTCAACTGGTACCAAATCTACGGTAGCACAGCTCCCTTCATCGAGGACAACGACAGACTCGTCACCAGCATCAGCGACGACCGCACCTACTTTGTCAAAGCCACGACCCCGTTTGGATGCGAGGCTTGGGACAGCATCAACCTCTACCTTGTCAAACCCGACCTCCACTCCGACAAAGAGCGCATCTGCGTAGGTGATTCGGTCCACCTCACAGCTGGTCGCGCCGCCTACTTCGAATGGACCTCCAATCCGCCAGACCCGTTCCTCAGCACTCAGAGCACCAGCGCCGAAATCGTCGTCAAGCCCGAGCAGACTACCGTCTACAGCGTCGTCGGACACGGAACCAACGGATGCAGCGCCACAGCGCTCTCACAGAAAATCACCGTCTTCCAATGGCCCATACAGCATGTACAGCTGACTCCCGACTATATCGACTCCGAGAATCCTTCGGTCCAGTTCGCCGACCTGTCAGAATACGGCACCACATCGCTCTGGAACTTTGGCAACGGCAACACTTCCACACTCCGCACCGTGGTCTTCTCCTTCTCCGACCTCAGCCAGGACTCCATCCTCATCTCGCTGACCACGGGCAACGAACTGGGTTGCTCACACGACACCTCGTTCTACGTACCGGTGGGCATCTTCGCAGTGTGGTTCCCCAACGCTTTCACTCCAAACCTCGAAACCAACAACACCTTCAAGCCTTTTACCGCAAACGATATCCTTGATTACGAGCTCTACATCTACGACCGTGCAGGAATACTGGTATTCCACACCAACGACGTCGAAGAGGGCTGGGACGGTACCTATCGCGGACACGAATGCAAATCAGGAGCATACGTATACATCACCAAATATCGCAGAAAAGGAGTAGAAAGACTCATGTCACAAAAAGGAACTGTGACCATCGTCAAATAGCAGCGTCCTTCTGCCAATGACACCGGAAGAAATTCTACAGAAATATTGGCATTACAGCAGTTACCGCCCATTACAGAAAGAAATCATCGATTCTGTAATGGGCGGAAACGATACTTTAGCCCTGCTCCCTACGGGCGGCGGTAAATCATTGTGCTACCAGATTCCAGCCTTGAGTTCCGAGGGAATTGCCTTGGTCATCTCGCCTCTCATTGCCCTGATGAAAGATCAGGTATCCCAACTGAAACACCGGCACATTGCTGCGGCCTGCATAACCTCGGGCATGCGTCAAAACGAAATCAACACCATACTTAACAACAGCGTTTTCGGAAAACTCAAACTGCTTTATGTCTCTCCCGAGCGGCTTCAGAACCGCACCTTCATCGATCATTTCAGACAAATGCCCATAAGCCTCATTGCCGTCGACGAAGCTCACTGCATCTCTCAATGGGGTTACGACTTCAGACCTCCTTATCTCGACATAGCACGCATTCGGCAATACCACCCCTCGGCACCGGTCATAGCACTTACTGCAACCGCAACTCCCATCGTTGTCAGAGACATCCAGAACAAACTGGAATTCCGCAATGGCAATCTTTTCCAAGGCAGCTTCGTTCGCCCCAACCTTTCCTACTGTGTGGTAAAAACCGAAGACAAGCAGGGACTTATCCTTCGTATAGCACGCAATGTAGGCGGTTGCGGAATAATATACGTCCGCAACCGCCGCCATACCGTTGAATACGCACGAATGCTCAACGACCAAGGCCTACCAGCTGCCGCATACCACGCAGGTCTGCCGATGAAAGAACGCGACCAAAAGCAGAAAGAATGGCTCGCTTCAAAATTCGGCATCATGGTTGCCACAACGGCCTTCGGCATGGGCATTGACAAACCCGACGTACGATACGTTATTCACACCGACCTTCCGGAATCGCCCGAAGAATATTTTCAGGAAGCAGGACGTGCCGGTCGCGACGGGATGAAAGCCTACGCAGTCTTAGCCTACAACGACGGCGACATCGACCGGCTGCGTCAAGGACTCGAACGTTCTTTCCCTCCAATCTCGTACATTAAGAACGTTTACCGCGCCGTATGCAACTACTACCAGATACCAGTCGGCTCGGGACTCGACAGCCACTTCGATTTCGAGCTTGACAAGATATGCGACACTTACAACTTCGACTACGTCAGTTTCTTCTGCGCCGCCAAATTCCTCGAACGAGAAGGCCTCTTTTCGCTCCCCGAGCACAACGAACTGACATCCAAACTAAAAATCACCATCGACAAAGAAGAGCTCTATCGGTTCCTCCTGTCAAACGACAAGGCTAACGATGTCGTCCCTACTATCATAAGAACCTATGGAGGCCTCTTTACCGATTATACCCCAATAAGCGAAAGCCTCATAGCCAAGCGCTGCAACATGAGCGAAACCAACGTCTGCAACTTGCTCAAAGAGCTCGACAGACTTAAAATAGCAGAATATCAGCCCAAAATGCTCAAACCACAGATAATTTTCTGCTCAGAACGTATCGACATAAAAGACATTCATATTAGCGACCAGAATTACAAGCAACTCAAGAACGCTGCTGCCGACCGGCGCGAGGCTATGATTTCCTACACGACCTCGTCATCCGAATGCCGAAGCAAGGTGCTGCTCCGCTACTTCGGCGAGACCGACTCGCCAAACTGCAACATCTGCGATGTGTGTGTATCCAAACACAAAAACGACCATTACTCCAAAGAGGACATATCCTCTGCCATATCATCCGCTCTGCTGCAAGAAGAACTAACAATAAAGCAGTTGACAGAAAAACTCAAGCAATTTGATGCGACAGAACTGGCCGACGTCGCGCGAAAAATGCTCGACAAAAGGATTCTTAAAATGGATAAGGATTTCAGACTGTCACTTGGGAAATAGGCCAACCGGCTACCACTCGGCACTCGTCAACTCGCTGTACAGACGCGAAAGCGGCAGCCCCATGACATTGTAATAGCACCCCTCTATCCGCTCTACGCCAACCATGCCAATCCATTCCTGGATACCATAGGCACCCGCTTTGTCCATACACGTTCCCATGTCCACATAATGCTCCAGGATGCTCCTGTCGAGCCTGCGGAAAAAGACATCTGTAAGTTCGGAGAAAACCACCTGGCGACGGCAACTTCTAAGGCATACTCCAGTATAGACCGTATGTACATCGCCCGACAACGAGCCGAGCATTGCCAATGCCTCGTCACGACTGTGCGGCTTGCCAAGCAGCTCGCCACGATGCACCACCACGGTGTCCGCAGTAACAAGGACTTCGCCATCACACAAGGGTTTCTGGTAGCCTTTGCTCTTGAGCAGTGCCAGACTTGAAGCCACGATATCGACTGACGTAGCAGGAGGCACAACCTCATCGACATCAATGTCGACAATCTCGACCGGAATCCCCAACTGCATAAGCAACTGTCTGCGCCGGGGCGACTTTGACGCCAAAAACAATTTCATCAGTTCTTCCTTACGTTTACAGTGTATTCCTGAAAATTGCGTTTCAAAAATCTCCATCGCGTCCGTGGCCCACCGGTTTGGACTCGTCGGTTTTCTTTTTGCCGGCCTTGAAAGTCATTTCCATGGCGACCTTGCCTTGCTCATCGTACATCACCCATCGTCCGTCCTTTTCGCCGTTGACAAAAGAACCCTGCTCTATCGGTTTTCCTGCACTGTTGAATCGCTCGTATTTCCCGTGCCACACACCATTGCGGTAGTTGGAGCGCGACTCTATTTTCCCGTTCGGGAAATACCGGACCTCTTCGCCGTCCTTTTCGTCGGCGGAATAGTGCATCACATAGCGTGGGCGACCATCATCATAGAAGGCCTTCCATTCGCCATCTTTCAGTCCCTTGTGGAACGAACCAGTATAGTCCGTATGGCCGTCCTCGTACCACGCAGTCCAGACACCTTCCTCCTTGCCGCCGACATAGTTGCCTTCATGCAATTTGCGTCCCGACTCGTACCACGTGGTCCATTTACCGCTTTTGTCGCCATTGACATACAGACCTTCGCGCCACTTTTCGCCGGTTTCGTAATAATACGTCCATATACCTGTCTCTATGCCGTTGCTATAATTTCCTTTGATGCCGAGTTTGCCGTTGGTGCGCCAATAGAATAGCCATTCGCCCTGCTGTTGTCCGTTGTCCAAGCGGCCTTTCATGTCAAGGCCTCCGTTTTCGGTCCACCATGTGGCTTGTCCGTCAAGCTCGTTGTTCTTGTACGTACCTTGGAATTTCTTCTGCCCGTTTGAATGCCATTCTGTCGAAGGTCCCTGCTTGATTCCGTTTTCGAACCGGATCTCCTCATTTTGCTGACCGTTTGAATACCACGACTTGTACACGCCGTTCTTTTTTCCGCCGGCAACGGGCACCTCGCTTTTCTTGGAGCCGTCGGCATACCATTCACGCGACATACCGTCGGCATAGCACTCTTCGGCACAACGTTTTCCATCTTCATAATACACCTTCCATACTCCAGTCTTCTCACCACGGTCGTTGTACGCACCTTCGCGGAACACTTTACCGTTCTGGTGCCACCATGTCCACTGTCCGGTGCGGACACTGTCGTCTGTCATCATTCCCTCAACAGCTGCATGCTTTTTCTCCACATCGTAGAATTTCTGGTATCTGACTTGAGCCTGCAACGCTACTGATGTCATAAACAAGACACTGAAAACGGCCAACTTTGCTGTTGTATTCTGGATTCTTTTTACCTCAATGCGAATCATAAGTTATGGAAATGAAAATGGTTATACACTGTTTTGTACTATGGACGGCGCTTTTGTTGTATGTTATTCGGACTGCATTGTCCTTCAAAATGCATCCACGACAACTTGCTACTCACTGTATACGAACTCTATGCGGATCGGGTTGCCCGATGTTGCTCCAACATTGCTGCCGTTAATGACTGTGTATTCCGGCGACGACCGACGTCCGCTGATGACCAGCAGGGTGCCGAGGTCCATACCGCTGTTCAGTGTTTTCTGGAGGTGCTGCGTTATGCGCAACCGGTAGCATCCACGCTCGGCATCGTATTTGCCGTCGTAGCCCGACATGGTATACGTGTCGTACATGTCAGGGATGCTGACCACCACGTCGTTCAGATAACACTTGAATGCCGCAATCAGTTCAGGCTTGCTTGCCGGTGCAATGTCGGCAACAGGCATAAGCAATTCGGCATAGTGTATGACAGCATGAGGATGCTGACGGTGGAAGTTTTCGACAAAACTGTCGAAATAAATCTTGATGTTGGTTCCACCCATGGGATTGAGATAAAGGTAACGGCTTCCGTCTATCGAGTCGCCGGTATTGTTGTTGAATACCGACAGCATGCCCGTGTAGTTGTTCTTGAACTGGCTGAAATGCGGCAAATCCTGTCCAACCGTCAGGTCGAACGTACGGGCGATGGTATCGCTTCCGTTGACGTATTTGTAGTATGTCGTGATGTTTGTGGCACTCGATTTAAGATTCAGCAAAGCCATGATAGGGATGCCGTCGTTAACCAGCCTGATGCGGACGCCTTTCAAAGCGTTGACGAAATCCTGCTCAGTGGCGTAGCTTTTGTTCAGAAGATACTGCACAAATTCCGAATTGAGCTTCATCCTTACAACCATACTGTCGTTCTCCTCTATCCTGACAACGTCGTCGAAAAAACACTTGCCACTGACCGCAATCTCGTCAAAAGCATAGTACGACGTATCCTTCTGCGGACTTTCTACCGTCTGGTACACCTCGAAATGAAGATTCTTGTACGATTTGGAATTGTTATCCTGGCTGTATAGCTTGCTCACGAACAGCGACATCACGACAGAGTCGATGACACAATTCTGGTCAAACTCCACTCCCGATCCGTTATAGGTTGATATCTGCGAAAACAGCACGGCTTCCGTACTGCCGACCAAGGGGTCGACATAGCTGCCGACGAGCGCATTCGACTGACCCGACGTCAGCAGCGAATCTTCAAACATGGTGTACGCTCTGCCGTATGCGGTATCGACAACACCGGAATACATGGTCGACGGATCCTGAAGTTCCACGCCTATCGACGACTCTTTTTCATTACAGGCGGCAAACAGCATTGCCGCAATGACACACAACGGATAAAGGATTTGTCTCTTGTTCATCTATTTCTCTGAAAAATAAACTCAATTATTGATATTGCTGCCGATTATGGTGTCGTAAAGCTTATTGATTTGCTCATAGAACACCGCTTTGTCTGGGTTGTAGTCGACAATATTTTTCTTGTTTTCACGTGCAAATGCAAGCAACTCGGGATCCACATCGGGCGAAGCCACCACTATACCGTGGGCATACGTTATGGCAGCCTTGGTCAATGTGTTGTAGTCAAGATTTTCGAATAGTCTCAGGTCCTTGGCAGTCGCACCGTCGGCTTTTAGCTTACGTTCCATTTCGGAGCCGAAATCGCCCTTGAAAGAATCGTTGCACAGCGTGAAGACCGTCTTGGTCCCGGAGAAGAAAGCATTTTCCTTATTGATTCGGCGCAGATAGAACGGAATCATGCACGAAAACCATCCTGTGAAATGAATCAGGTGAGGCTGCCATGCCAATTTGCGGACGGCCTCAAGGGTACCGCGTCCGAAAAAGAGCATGCGCTCGTCGTTGTCGGCACAGAATTTGCCCTTGTCGTCGTAGAAACCTTTATGTCGTGTAAAATATTCTTCATTGTCAATAAAATACACCTGCATTCGTGCCGTCGGAATCGATCCTACCTTGATTATGAGCTGATGGTCTGCATTGTTGACAATCAAATTCATGCCCGACAGACGTATTACCTCATGCAACTGGTTTTTGCGTTCGTTCACACTACTGAATCGGGGCATAAACACCCTTATCTCACGTCCCTTTTCCTGGACGTACGAAGGCAAATAGCGCCCCAAATAGGAAATTTCGTTCTCAGGCAGAAATGGCATAATTTCCTGACTGACAAAAAGTATCCTTCCTTTTCCCATATTATTGTATCTTTATTTATATTTTGCAAAGATACACAAAAACAGTCGTATGTCAAAATTTATTTTTTTACTGGCAGATTCCGACACTCGACTTTGCCTGTACGACTATTTGCCAAACACATAGTTCAGTCCCTGCCTTTCGCAGAATCCATACTTTCCGCAACAAATTAAATTTTCTATTCGTCTGTAAAATAATTTTTTTTTGTATTTTTGCCCTCGGATTTTATTTGTTTAAGGATAGTTAATGATTTTTATACCAAAGTATTACGTATATGTCGCACACCCACAAATTTAACGAGACAGAGCAGGTTTATGTATCGAAAGCAGAACAATATTGTGCCACCAACGAACAGTGTCGATCCGCAGTAAGAGACAAGCTCCGCACATGGGGCGCCGACATGGGACTTACTGAACGCATTGTTGAATACCTTGTAGACAACGACTTTATCAACGAAGAACGCTATTGCCGAATCTATTGCGATTCCAAAATCAACCTTCAAAAATGGGGACGCATCAAAATAGCCTACCAGCTGCGCAGCAAACGCATTGAAAACAAGACAATCGACCAAACTCTTAAAAATATCGACGAACAGACTTATACCGAAACACTACACAATCTGGCTGTCAACAAGGCCTCTTCAATCAAAGAAGATGACCCTGTCAAACTCAGAAACAAGCTTGTAACCTTCCTCTCATCGCACGGATTCACCCCCGACGAAATAAACAACGCTCTGCAAGACATACTCTATTCCGACAAAAAATAAACCCATTTTTTGCCTTAAGGCAACCTCTAAAATTCGTTTAATTCGCGTTTTGTTAGCAAAACAAATTTCTAAATATCAATTCGTTTAATTCGCCGTTTTAAATAATTATTAGAGGTGCTCTTAACAAAACAAGACTATAACAATCAACATATAAAGCTCATGACAAAGAAATTACTCTTTTTCGCTGTTCTCGCTTTCATGACTACAGCCATCGCTTCTGCTCAAGAAGAGGCAACCGCCGAAAAAACCAAGGCCGGCACTTGGACCACATCTTCCACACCAGCCCTCAAGATTGGAGAATTCATGTTCAACAACTGGTCTTCATCCGGCAACTCTCAAATCGACGTGACCGGAACCTTCTTCGGCAACTACAAGTTCTCGCACCCTAAATATGTGTGGGACAACATTGTCGACCTCGCCTACGGCTATGCTTGGCAAGACCTTGCAGAAGGCGACACTCTCTTCGAAACCCGCCGCAAAAGCAATGACAAAATCGACCTGACCAGTGCCATATCATGGAAAGCATACAAGGACTGGGGCGCCAGCTTCACGGCCAACCTCAAAACCCAATTCGGCAACGGATACGAATACAACGGTTTCGGTGCCAACCAGACACAGAAACAAGTGTCGGGATTCTTTGCTCCTGCCTACCTGACAACGGCACTCTCTTTCGAGCACAAGAAAGACAACTGGTCCGTTTCGCTCTCTTTCCTGACCGGAAAAACAACTTTTGTCTGCAACAATGACCTCATCGACAGCGGTTACAACTACGGTGTCATCCAACCCGACGACTTCAAGATTGATGACGGCACAGGCAACAGCATCCTCAACCCCTCTCGCAGCTACACCCACGCCTATTTCGCTCTCGGTAGCTACATCAAGGCCATGTACCTCAAGAAGGACATCCTTCCGAAACTCGACCTCTATGCTCGCATCGAACTTTTCTACGACTACAAGAAACCCAAAAACATGAGCTGGGACGACCTCAGCAATTCCAAATACGAAGTGGCTTTAGACAGCGAGGGCAATCCCTACGACGACCTCGCCAGCTTTGGTTGGATGAAGAGAAGGGCATTCGAGACCGACCTCGATTTCGAACTCAAGCTCGACTACCGACTCGCCAGCTTCCTCTCCGCCAATTTCGCCCTCAACACAAAGTGGGACACCGACTTCAACGGTATCGGCAAATGGGGTCACTGGCAGATATACCAAATGGCAGGAATCCAAATCCTCTTCAACTGGAAGACCCCGAAAGAATAACTCCAAAGCATAAACAAATAAAAAACGTGCATTTATGCACGTTTTTTTTTATTTCCAATCGGTCAGACGATTTCTACTGCCCTGCCTTTGTGCCTTCTTTCGTCAGTCCAAAAAAACGAAGCGGCAACGGGAAGCATAACTCAAACCCAGCAGCTTGGACGCAGAATCCTTGTTGACAGCCAGTTGCAGAAAGCCTGTCGACGAAACCGTCAATAGCAATTCTCCCATTCGCACATCGCTGTAGTGTCGGCTCACACTGCTGATATCCTCATAGCGCTCATTGCTTCCAAGCCTGCGATCCAGCTCCACGCGGAACCTGCGACCCGCTCTAATCTTTTCAAACTCGTCGAAAGTGATGTTCAGGTCAACATTCCCATACGAGTCCATATAGATCACCATAGATTCAAGCCTGTTCCCATCGACCTGCGCCTTGAGGAACGAACGGAAACGCAATGATTCGCACGGCTGTCCGAGTGTATGTATATCAGCACCACCTACAAGCGCCGCGGCAATGTCGCAATACTGGTCATACGCCAGAAACGAATTCGAAGTCGACACCTCCGGAAACGGCAACCCGACAACGGCATCGCATTCGCTATCCAGCGAGACCTCGATGAGCTTGCGGTTGCTGCAGATGAAATACTGGCCCCTATAGCTGGCAATAAACGAAAGCCTCTCCGGTTCAGAACCTTGAGCCTGTTCGCACCCGACATCGACTATATGCACCGTACTCGACGGAAACGACATGCACCCATGCTTGATGACATTCATGGCAGTGGAGAGATCGTTCCAGACTTGACGATGAGTCAAGTCCACCACGCGGACTCCCTCTATCTGCGAGTACAGTTTCCCTTTAACCTTCGCAGCATAGAAATCGCGGTCACCCCAATCGGTGGTCAATGTGACTATCGGTGCTTCCATTTTTATCAATCAGGTAGTGGTTTACTTTTTGTTTGTCAAGAATGTTTTTCGGTGCAGAGCGACCATCTATTTGTTTGTTTCACAGAATAAAAACACATCATTAGCTCCGCACCTATGTTTTGCAAAGATACGCATTCCGACAAATTTGTCAAAAAATATTTTTCAACCGCATGAATTCTATACCCTTACATGCGTTTTATGAGATGATTTGCCGGCGAAACATGCAAAAATTCGCCAAACGTTTTTCGTCAGCATTTATTTTACAGATACAGTGCACTTAACACCCTCCAATAGCCACCCCTTGAATTTAAACTTTTCCAAGTCAATAATTTTTATTACTTTTGTTTATTTATACGCAATGCGTATATCAGTAACAACACACAAATAATCAACCAACTACACAATATATGTCACTCTTATCCATCCGCAATTTGCACGCCAGCATCGGCGACCGCGAGATTCTGAAAGGCGTAAATCTTGAAATAAACAAAGGCGAGGTCCACTCCATCATGGGCCCGAACGGCAACGGAAAAAGTACCCTTGCAGGCATCATTGCAGGCAACCCGAAATATACCGTGACCGAAGGCGAAGTCATTTACAACGGAAAGAACATCCTCGATCTCCCCGTCGACGTGCGCGCCAACGAAGGCATTTTCCTTGGCTTCCAATATCCCGTCGAAATACCAGGCGTGACCATCACCAACTTCATGCGTACCGCTGTCAATGAGCAACGCAAATACCGCGGTCTCGACCCCCTCTCCGGTTCCGAGTTCCTCAAACTCATGGAAGAAAAGAAAAAGGTTGTCGAAATGACCACCAACCTTGCCAACCGCTCTGTCAACGAAGGCTTCAGCGGCGGCGAGAAGAAGAAGAACGAAATCTTCCAGATGGCTATGCTCAACCCCACCCTCGCCATCCTCGACGAGACCGACTCGGGACTCGACATCGACGCTCTACGCATCGTCGCCAACGGTGTCAACCAGCTCCGCTCGCCCGAGAACGCCACCGTAGTCATAACCCACTACCAACGCCTGCTCGACTATATAGTTCCCGACTTCGTCCACGTCCTCTACGAAGGACGCATCGTAAAAACGGGACCAAAAGAGCTGGCTCTCGAACTGGAAGAAAAAGGATACGAATGGATTAAAAAAGAACTCGAAAAATGATACGCAAAGACGTTCTGCCCAATGTCTGGAACGACAACTGGTCGTGCAACAGCCCGGCTCAAGACATCCATCTGCAAAGCAATGGAGAACTCATTCTGGTGCTGTGCGACATCAACGACGCCCCGATGTTCTTCCTGCACGAAAAAAACGGCTACTCTATATTGCCCGATATCGAGAATCTGAATATCTATGTGGATTCCAACGCTCACCTCAGCCTCTACAGGCTTCAAGGCATGAACACCCCGGGCAACCACATCACCTCACTGCGACTCTTCATGCAGCAGGACAGCTCTGCCGACTTGTGCACAATCACCCTTGGCGGTGCCCATGTGCGCAACAATATCGAAGTGCGCATGCAGGGCGAAGGATGCACCCTCAACGCCAACGGGCTTTACCTCATCGACCGCGAACAGCAATGCGACAACTACATCTTCGTCGAGCATGCCAAGCCTCATTGCTTCAGCCGCGAACTCTACAAAGGCATCATCGATGATGCGGCTCGCGCGCGCTTCAACGGACACGTCCTGGTGCAAGACGGCGCCATCAAGACCGAGGCTTACCAAACCAACCGCAACATCCTCCTCACAGACAAAGCCCACGTCGACACCCGGCCGTTCCTCGAAATCTACAATGACGACGTCAAGTGCTCACACGGCAGCACCATCGGACAGCTCGACGAACAGGCGCTCTTCTACCTAATGACTCGCGGCATCAGCCAACGCACCGCAACTACCTTGCTCAGCTACGCTTTCTGCGACGAAGTGATAAGCACCATCGCCATCCCTTCGCTACACGATGCCGTAGGCGATATGGTAAAAAAACGTCTGCACGGCGAACTGACCCCCTGCGCCGACTGTGCCCTGCAGTGCTCATCGCCTTGCAACGGTCCCGATGCCAACTTCGTAATCGACCCGTCGAAACTCTAACCCCCAACAAGTCGCCGCACGTGAAGTGTCTACTCTTTTTCCTCCTGCTCGCATTGTCGCCTTTCATGCTCTATGCACAGGCCGACGACTGTCACCCTCACTTCTCGGGTAGCGACCGCACCGATTTCGAAAAGGGAATTGAAGCCTACAACAACAAGCGCTACCAGCAATGCATCACGCTGATGCGCAAGGTGTCGCAACGCAACCGCACTGCTGCCGACCCTTATTTCTACTTAGGAGTAGCCTCTGTCAAGGCCGGCGACAAACCCGCAACCATCCGGAACTACTTCAACCGGCTCTTCAAACTTTGCCCCGACTATCCAAACGCTTTGGCATACTTCTATATGGGAGTTGTGCATTACTCCTACAAGGAGTATTCCGATGCCGTAGTGCAGCTCAACCGCTACTTCGACATCGCCAACCAGCTTCCAAACCCCGCCTACGATGTCGTTTATGAAGAGGCTTCCACCTACCTCTATTGGTCTGAATTCCTCGCTAACGCACAGCTCAACGAAGCCCCTTTCAATCCCGTCGTCCTGCGAGGCCCCTCCTCACGCTCCGACGAGCTCCTTCCCTACATCTCGCCAAATGGTCGCGAGATTTATTTCCACCGCCTTGTCCAGCCTTCCAAAACGAAGACATTCTACGACAAAAACAACGAGTCCAAGGTTCCGCGTCTCTTCTGCAGCCAGTGGAAGGATACGGCCTTCACTTCCGGAACCCCGATGCCGTCTCCGTTCAACCAGGACAGAGCTGAAGGCAACATCACGCTCACTGCCGACGGACAAACACTCTATTGTGCAGCCATCAACAGCAATGCGGGCTACGACAATTGCGACATCTTGGTGGCACACCGCAAGAACGGCATCTGGCAGGAGCTCGAAAATGTAGGTCGCAACGTCAATGGCGAACGCACATGGGAATCTCAACCATCAATAACCCCCGACGGACAATATCTCTATTTCGCCTCCAACCGCAGCGGCGGACAAGGCGGAACGGATATTTGGGTGTGCCGTCGCCTCCCTAATGGCGACTGGAGCCGCGCCGAGAACCTCGGTCCATCTGTGAACACTCCAGGCAATGAAAAATGCCCATTCATACATGCCGACTCCAAAACACTCTATTTCGCCTCCAACGGCTGGCAGGGCTTCGGTGGCTACGACATGTATTTCATCAACCTTACAGACACATACCTCCAGCGGCCCACAAACCTTGGCCTCCCCATCAATACCGAAGACGATGACATCTGCTTTGGGGTGACAACCGACGGAAAATATGGCTATTTCGCAAACAAATCGCCCCAATGGACCGGCATCGGCGGTACCGACATCTTCACCTTCGAGCTCTACCCTGCCGCTCAGCCAGAAGAGATGGCCATCGTCGAAGGCTCGCTCCGCACGCCCGACGGCAAACCCACGTCAGCCTCCATCTCGGTCCTGCGACAGAAAACGGATGCCGACATCTACCTTGTCGGCGACGACGGACGCTTTGCCTTGGCTCTCCCCGTCAAGTCCAGCGCCACCGTGACCGTCAACGCTCCCGACTGCATGCCGCGCATTCTACAAGGCAACGCCATGCAGCTCAAACGAGACCTCAATGCCGCCGACTTCTCCCCTCTCCCCATCGCCCTCTTCGGACGCTATCCTCTCCCGAACATCAAGCAGCTCTCTTGGCTCGACCCCCTTGCCGACTTCCTGCTGCAAAACCCAAGAATCCACATCCGCATCGAAGCCACAACAATGGAATCCTCCAAAGCCATACACGACTACCTCCTCTCGCGACAGCTCCGACCCGAAAGGCTTGAATACAAACCCAATCCCGCTTTGGCCAATCCGCAAATAGTAATAACCCAGAATTGAACAAGCATAATCCCATAGTTCGTGTATTCCGCTATCTCAGGTTCTACCCTCTGGAGATAACGCTCAACGTTGTCTTCAATCTGCTCTCCGTCCTGTTCAACCTCCTTTCCTTTGCTCTCATCGTTCCCGTCATCGAACTCTTCTTCGGCACCTCCACGCCGCCCGAAGTGCCACCAGCTTTTTCTCTCGACCGCTCCACGCTGACCGACTGGGCCATGTATCACATCTACCTCTGCAAGGATCAATTTGGGATTTGGAACTCTCTTTTCATCTTCGCTGGCGCCTACCTCGCCTGTGTCCTCCTCTACGACCTCTCGCGCTACCTCGGACTATTTTTCCTCAGCCCCATCCGCAACGGCGTACTCGAACGCCTACGCAACGACATCTATCACAAAATCACAATCCTGCCCATCTCCTATTTCGCCGGACACCGCAAAGGCGACCTCATAAGCCGTATGTCCGCCGACCTGGCCGATATCGAATGGAGTGTCGTCAGCATGCTCCAGTCGCTCGTCAAAGACCCCATCAACGTGATTGTCTTTGCTGCCTCGCTTGTCATAATCAGCCCTCGTCTCTTCCTCACCTTCCTCCTCGTGCTTCCTCCTGCCGTATGGCTCATCGGACGCATAGGTAAAAGCCTCAAGCGCAATTCCTACAAAGGGCAGGAGCGTCTCGGACAGCTGATGTCCAACTACAAAGAAACCCTCGACAATCTCGAGGTCATCAAAGCCTACCGCCGCGAGCGACAACGCCAACAGCGCTTCGAGCAGGTCAACGACAACTACTCACGTCGCATGCTTCGCGTGGCTCGACGCCGCGAGGCTGGTAGCCCCCTTTCCGAAGTCCTCGGAACCATCGGGCTGGGTTTCATTCTCATCCTCGGCGGCAACGCCGTCATGGGCGGCCAACTGCAAGCCTCAATATTCATCCTCTTCGTCATCCTCTTCGCGCGCCTCATTCCACCCGTTCAGGCAATAGTCAAAGCCTATGCGAGCCTCCAGAAAGGCAGCGCCTCCGCCAGACGCATCTTTGAAATCATCGATGCCGACGAACGCATCGTCGAGAAACCCGATGCTGTCACGATGGAGGGCTTTCATAACGAAATCCGCTACGAGAACGTTTCCTTCTCTTACGACGAAAACAACGTCTCTCACCCCGTCCTCTCCAACGTCAATCTCACTATTCCCAAGGGTATGAAGGTGGCCATTGTCGGACCCTCGGGGGCAGGCAAGACAACCCTTGCCGACCTCCTGCCGCGTTTCTACGACCCGACCTCAGGCCACATCACCATCGATGGTCGCGACATCCGCGACCTCAACATCGATTCTCTACGTCGCAACATCGGTGTCGTCTCCCAAAACTGCATCCTCTTCAACGACTCCGTCTACAACAACATCACGTTCGGGCTCGAGGACATCCCTCTCGACAAGGTACGTGATGCTGCACGCCTCGCCGGTGCCGACGACTTCATCTCTCAGATGCCTCAAGGCTACGACTCTCCCGTCGGCGACCATGGCAGCGCCCTCAGCGGCGGACAACGCCAACGCATCAGCATAGCTCGTGCCATTCTCCGCAACCCTCCCATTTTGCTGCTCGACGAGGCCACTTCCGCTCTCGACACCGCCTCACAGCAGGCTGTTCAGCAGTCGCTCGACAACCTCATGCAAGGACGCACCACTATCGTCATAGCCCACCGCCTCTCCACTATCAGCAATGCGGACCTCATCGTCGTCCTCGACCACGGACGCATCGTCGAGCAAGGCACCCACTCCCAACTCCTCGACCTCCACGGCACTTACGCCGAACTCGTTTCCATGCAAAATCTCTGATTTCAGACCTTATTCAGCCCTCTCCCAAGGCCGTTTGGGTCATATTCCGGCAAATTCATATTCAAAAAAATAATAACTTATACCAACTGAATATCAACTATTTCACAAAACAAAAACCCGACAAATGAAAAAAATCGCGTTTTTTTGCTTCATCTTTTCAAAAAAGTTAGTACTTTTGCAAACCAATTCAAGGGAGTTTAGCTCAGCTGGTTCAGAGCACTTGCCTTACAAGCAAGGGGTCATTGGTTCGAATCCAATAACTCCCACATTACTAACGGAAACCTCAGTTTCCGTTTTTTTTTAATAATGCATAACGAAAAGTTCTCACACCTCCCGACCCATACCCCATGAAAAAAAGCCTCTTGCCTTTGCTCTTCATCCTGCTCTGCGGCTGCAGCAGCGACCCCAAGCCCGACGGCATCATCGATACCGCCACCATGACCGCCTTCCTGACCGAAGCCCATCTTATCGAAAGCTACGACTTCATAGCAGTCCAGCCGCATCGCGACTCGCTCGCACCCCGCACCGCTGCCGCCACCGATTCCCTGCTCAATAAATACGGCATCACCACCGCCGACTACGACTCCTCTATGTCCTACTATCTCCTTCACCCCAAAATTCTCGAAGACATCTACTCCCGAGTCGTCAACAACCTACGCGCCATCGCCAATGCCGCTCCCGAACTCCCTCAAGTCACACCCGATTCCACCACCACAACCCGCCAAGCCCTCAAACCCGACCTGCATAAAAAAGGCAATAACGAGTAAGCGACAAAAAAAGAGTACAGATGAAGTCACGACCTGCGAAACCACGGCCGGATTCGCAATCAGGGAAATTAAGAGCCTATAGCATCTTTTAGGGTTTCAAAAAAACACCATAACGTATCGTCCAAATACCATTCAACATCTAATTTCAAAACCGAACTCACCATGTTGGTCAAAACCTACGGCAGCGCCATCCATGGCATCAGTGCAATCACAATCACCATCGAAGTCAGCGTCGAACAAGGCGTCTCCTTCACCCTGGTCGGTCTACCCGACAGTGCCGTGAGGGAAAGCCAGCAACGCATCCATTCTGCCTTGCTACAATCCGGCTATCGCATTCCGCAGCGACGCGTCGTAATCAACATGGCCCCTGCCGACATCAAGAAAGAAGGCGCAGCCTACGACCTCCCGCTCGCTATCGGACTGCTCGCTGCCGATTCGCAGATGAAGACCGAGTGTCTCGACAGCTTCGTCATCATGGGCGAACTCTCGCTCGATGGCAGTTTGCGCCCCATCCGCGGCGCCCTCCCTATGGCCATCGAAGCAAGGAAACACCATTACAAAGGCATCATCCTTCCCAAAGACAATGCACGCGAGGCCGCCATCGTCAACAACCTTGAGGTCTACGGAGCCGACAACATCAAGCAGGTAATAGGTTTCCTCAATGGCGAGAGCACTATCACCCCTACCGTCGTTGACACCCGTGCCGAATTTGCACGCAGCCTCGACCGCTACGAGTTCGATTTTGCCGACGTCAAAGGGCAGGAGAATATCAAACGCGCTCTCGAGATTGCTGCCGCCGGTGGCCACAACGTCATCCTTATCGGGCCTCCGGGCAGCGGCAAGACCATGCTCGCCAAGCGTCTTCCGAGCATCCTTCCACCTCTCAGTCTCGAAGAGTCGCTCGAAACCACACAAATCCACAGCGTTGCAGGAAAAATGCACCCCGACGATTCACTCATCGCCGTTCGCCCCTTCCGCGCACCTCACCACACTGTCAGCGACGTGGCCCTTGTAGGTGGAGGAGCCAACCCCCAGCCTGGCGAAATCAGCCTGGCCCACAATGGCGTACTGTTCCTCGACGAGCTCCCCGAGTTCAAGCGTAGCGTGCTCGAAGTGCTCCGCCAACCCATGGAGGAACGTCGCGTCACCATCAGCCGCGCCAAAATGACTACCGAATATCCTGCCGCCTTCATGCTTGTCGCCGCTATGAATCCCTGTCCCTGCGGCTATTACAACCATCCAACAATAGAATGCACTTGCAGCCCTGGGGCGGTAAACAAATACCTCAACAAGATCAGCGGCCCTCTTCTCGACCGCATCGACCTGCACATCGAGGTCACGCCCCTCTCGCACGCCGCACTGGCCGAGAAGAAGCTTGGCGAGCCCAGCGCCGTCATACGCCAGCGCGTCATCGCGGCACGCAAGATACAGGAAGAGCGCTACAAGGACTACCGCGGCATACACTGCAACGCGCAGATGAACCAGAAGCTGTTCCGCCAATGGTGCGACATCGATGCCGACTGCCAGGAGCTGATGAAGGCCGCTATGGACCGCCTGGGGCTCAGCGCCCGCGCCTACGACCGCATCCTCAAGGTGGCACGCACCATCGCCGACCTCGACGCCTCGGAGGCCATCACAACCACCCACCTCAGCGAAGCCATCAACTACCGCAGCCTCGACCGCGACAGCTGGGGAAGATAGTATTAATTTTAGATTACCTATAATAAAAAACTGACAACATTTATCAAGAGGGAATATTGAGAAAGGACATCATATGTGCCGTATTCACATATGGGCACTGAAAGAGTTGCTTGGAAAAAAGGAATAAACCAAATGCAAAATGACAAAAGCAAATGACATAAAACGCATTTGGAACTTATTGAGTTCCATAGAGGTTCTTTATACAGAGACTTTGCTGGACGATTTGCGCTTATCTGAAGAATTGAAGGATTGCGAGGAAAAATCTCCAAACAAGCCTCCTTTTGCAATAAACTATCTTGAATACTATGATTCTCAAGAGCCTGTAACAAGCTGGATTCTTCGCCATATCTTCGCATACACATATAACGGTCATCATCTGTTTTTTGAATCATTTGCAAAAACTTTCTTGCAAAGAATAGGATTCAAAACAGACTGGATTGATGCACCTGTTATTGACAAAGACCACGAATATAAAGGTATAGACATTCTGATTCGGGGTAAACAATATGCCATTATTATAGAAAACAAATTAAAAGGGGCACCGTTTCAACCGAATCAGCTGGCGCGCTATATAGCCACAATGCGAAAAGAAGGCTATTTAGATGATCGAATCTTCGTTGTTGTATTGCCCAAAGATGATATCGACAATGATGATTTATATAATTCTGTATGGCAACTCCCTAAAGACTGGCAATGTACAAACTCGAGCCGCAAATGCAGGGTGGACAGTTGCAAATGTTGGTGCGATAATGAAGATTACAAACGCAAAGCACATTGTGAAAAATGTGAGTCACTAAAGGAAACGTTTAGAAAACGTACACTGTTTATTCATAAAGAGCTGTCCGAGTGGCTTTATAACTGCATCGAGAACAATACCGTTTGTATGCCCGAGGAAGAACTCCGCAAGCAATATGTTCTTAAATCTGCGGTGTTGCAGTTTGTTGATTTCCTAAACTATCTTTATAAAACCCGCGAAAATAATAAATACAAAATGGATATTAATAAATTTTTAAGTGAGCAACTAAAGCTCAACAACCTTGATATTAAAGAACAGCTATCAATGGTTGAAGATACACAAAAAGACGTTAATGAACTTGTTGAACAATTAGATTCTCTGTATCTGTTAAAAGTAAAAGAATATATTACCTATATTGGCAATAAACACAAGGTTCATTTAGTTTACGACGATAATGATGGCCGCTACTTCCATTGTGAGATAAAATATAACGGCAAAAAGATAAAACTAGTCTTAGGCTATAAAAGTGGTGACTATTGCGAAATAAACTCACAGAATAAACTGCCAGAATTAATAAAAAATGATTTTGAAATAGCCGAAGAATTAAACGATAAAAACAATGACAACTACGCAATCTGGAAATACGATTCCCATAAAGAATCTTTATTAAGGTTTGAAAGAGTGCTGGAACGATTACTTGATATTATAAACGAATGTTAAATAACCAATCAACGTCCATTCCCCTCTTTTCCCATCTTTGGAATGACCTCCATATCGAGGTGACGCCACTGCCCCACTCCGCCCTCGCCGAGAAAAAGCTGGGCGAACCCAGCGCCGTAATCCGCCAACGCGTCATAGCCGCACGCAAAATCCAAGAGGAGCGTTACAAGGACTACCGCGGCATCCACTGCAATGCCCAGATGAACCAGAAGCTTTTCCGACAGTGGTGCGACATCGACACCGATTGCCAGAATCTCATGAAGGCTGCCATGGACCGCCTCGGCCTCAGCGCCCGCGCCTACGATCGCATCCTCAAGGTGGCTCGCACCATCGCCGACCTTGCCGGCGACGAGCGCATCAATGTCTCACACCTCAGCGAAGCCATCAATTATCGTAGCCTTGACCGAGACAGCTGGGGCCGATAACCGCTCTATACATGCTAAAAAAGAAAGGTGCTCTTTTGAAGCACCTTTCTCTGTATCAGAACATTGTCTTTTACTTGATGAATTTCTTGCCAGCATCCCAGGCTTTGCCGACTTCGGCACCCACGCTGCGGTAGGCAGGGATGGCTGCATCGAAGACGATAGGCTGAAGCTTGTCGAGGTCGATATGGCCGTCAGTAAGGATAGAGGGGTCGGCAATGGTGTTGACCACCTCGCCAATCACGAAACAGCCATCCTCGCCACGCTCCATAATCTCAACCACACGGCATTCGAGGGTCAGCGGATACTGGTCGATGATTGGGGCATTGATGTTTTGGCTCTTGGTGACAGTGAATCCGGCACGGGCAATCTTGTCCGGAACATCGTTGGCACTTACAGTACCGAAGTAGTCACTCTCGGCGACATCACGCACCGTAGCATAACTGAGCGTGAATTCCTTGGTGGCTCTTAAGTTTGTTGTCGTGCGGTGAGGCGAGAGACGGAAGCACACCTGGTTGCCGTCACACTGGCCGCCCCATGCAGCCATCATCACGTCGGGATTGCCGTTCTCGTCATAAGTACCAATCATCAGCGCAGGCTGAGGAGTGACAAACATTTTGGCTCCCATATTGGTACGGCTGGCCACATCGGTCAGTTCAAGAGCAGCAGTCACTTCCTGGACGTTATTGCTGTCTGCCACAGCATTGTCTTTCTTGCAATCGCTGCACGATGCCAGAACAAGCGTCATGGCGAAAGCAGCAACTGTATATACAAATCTTTTCTTCATTGTTTGTGTTCTTTTGAGTTATGGGAACCTCCAAAAATCCGTCTAATTATCTTCGTTGACATTTCTTTGGCTCTGAAAAGCAAACAAGTTTTCTTTTCTCTCGCTTTGCGAAACGTTCGCGTTTTGTTTGCAAAACAAATTTCTTAATAGCAACCTATTAATTCGCCCAATTCGACTAATTCGCCGTTAAAAAAAATTTTTAGAGGTAACCTTATGATAAAAACAACGGTGTCAACATTCCAACGCGGCGCGATAAAGCCACATGGTTTTGTTCGTTTGCGGGCAGTTAGAATTTGACTTTAGTTATTTTTAAGGATTACAGCAATTTCTTCTTGAGATTCAGGATCATGTCGTCCGTCATCTTCTCCAGGTCATACTGCGGGTTCCAGCCCCATTCCTTGCGGGCGCAACTGTCATCCATCTTGTCGGGCCAGCTGTCGGCAATAGCCTGCTTGATGGGCTCTGGTTCATATACCATCTCGAAATTCGGATAACGCTTCTTTATGGCATTGTAGATGATTTCAGGGTCAAAACTCATAGAGGTGACGTTGAACGAATTGCGGTGTACAAGCTTCGACGGGTCGGCCTCCATAATGTCTATCATGGCCTTCTGTGCATCAGGCATATACATCATATCCATATAGGTACCTTTCTTCAACGGGCAGACGAACTTCTCGCCCTTTACGGCAGCGTAGTAGATTTCTACAGCGTAGTCCGTGGTACCGCCACCAGGAAGGGTCTGGTAGCTGATCAGTCCCGGGAAGCGCACCGAGCGGGTGTCGACGCCGAAACGTGTAAAGTAGTAGTCCGAAAGGAGCTCACCGGTGACCTTGGTGACACCGTAGATGGTGTTGGGGCGCTGGATGGTATCCTGCGGAGTGTTGTCGTGAGGAGTCGAGGGGCCGAAAGCTCCGATGCTCGACGGTGTGAAGACTGCGCATCCGAACAGGCGTGCCACTTCGAGGCAGTTCACCAGGCTTCCGATTCCGACATTCCATCCGAGCATGGGGTTCAGCTCGGCAGTGGCGCTAAGTATGGCTGCCAGGTTATAGATAGTATCGATGTTGTACTGTTTCACGGCAGTGGCAATCTGCATAATCTGCGTGGAATCAATACGTTCAACAGGACCACGCTCGTAGGGATCGCCCTTCAGCGGACGCAGGTCGCTGCACACAACATTGTTGTCACCATAGATGTCTCTCAAATTACGTGTCAGCTCAGATCCAATCTGTCCGCCGGCACCGACGATAAGGATTTTCTTCATTGTTATTTATATTTTAACTATATCTTATACTATGTTTACCACACTAACACTTTGCAACACATCTGGTTACATGTCAATATGGTTTTCTTTTCGAGCAGCAAAGATAGCAATTAAATATTATATAGTATGCATATTTTCAAAAATAAATTGAGCCAAAAACTTCGTACGGAATCAAGAAACAAGACGAAAACTGAAACGGCATATTGGACCGGAACAGAAAAAAAATTGTATTTTTGCAGCCATTAATAGTGCGCCAAAGTGTCGGCATACGCCCGCAACACATTATAATTCTACTACTTGCAACATCAAAACCTCCAACAAATTGACTATCAAAACAAGCTCATACTCTAACATTATCGCCGTTACGGTCAACCTGGCCTTGGCTTATCTGGCTTATCTCATTTGCCGTATAGCCTACGTATGGGAAAACTGGGACCTCTTCGCTCCTGGCTGGGACCAACTTAGCTTCGCCAAACTGATGCACGGCAGCTTCGTCTTCGACAGCTCGGCCATATTCTACACCAACACGCTCTACGCCATCCTCATGCTGATGCCCATCCTCGCCGCACAACGTCGATGGTGGCAAGTCATGACGAGATGGTTCTTTTTCATTATCAACTCGCTGGCCGTCATCATCAATCTTTGCGACGCCGTCTACTCACAGTTTACGGGGCGGCGCACCACCAGCACCTTCTTCCACGAATTCAGCAACGAAGGCAACCTGGGTTCCATCTTTTTTACCGAACTACTCAACCACTGGTACCTCGTCCTGCTCGGCGCTGCCCTGATAGCCATGCTCTGGCTCCTTTACGCCAAAACTGCAGAAAACGCCACAAACCCCAACCACAAGCAATACTACTGGACGCAATCAGTAGCTCTGACTCTCTTCCTTGCCCTGTCGTTCACCGCCATACGAGGCGGTACGCCGTGGAAAGTCCTTCGGCCCGTCAACCTTGGAAGCGCCAACAACTACGTCAACCAGCCACACGAGGCGGCGATAGTTCTCAATACGCCTTTCACACTCATACGTACCGTAGGCAAAACCACATTCTCCGACCCGGGCTATTTCGACACCAACACCCTCGCCAAAATCTACACCCCTGTGCACACCCCTGCCTGCGACTCCGCTACAGTCTCGCAGCGTAAAAACATAGTGGTCATCATCGTAGAAAGCTTCGCACGCGAATATACAGGCTTCTACAACCGCACGCTCGAGAACGGCAACTACAAAGGCTACACACCTTTTGTCGACTCGCTGCTCGGCGTGTCGCTCACTTGGGAACACACATTCGCCAACGGTCGCAAAAGCATCGACGCCATGCCTTCAGTCCTCGCCTCAATTCCCATGTTCGTCGAGCCATTCTACATGACGGGCTATTCGCTCAACCGCGTGAGCGGACTTCCCGCCGAACTCGCCAAGGAGGGCTACTCGTCGGCATTCTTCCATGGTGCCGAAAACGGCTCGATGGGATTTCAGGATTTCGCCCATTCCATCGGTTTCCAAAAATACTACGGACGCACGGAATACGACGCCGACACGCGATTCAACGGCGAAGAGGATTTCGACGGCACGTGGGCTATCTGGGATGAACCCTTCCTGCAATTCTTCGCCACCAAAATGAGCGAAATGCAAGAACCTTTCGTCACTGCCGTCTTCACTGCCTCTTCCCACCACCCTTTCGTCATCCCCGAAGAGTACCGCGACATCTACCCCGAAGAGGAAATGGTGATGCACAAATGCATCCGCTATACCGACAACGCCTTGCGACGCTTCTTCGCCACTGCAGCCAAACAAGAATGGTTCAAAAACACCATCTTCGTCCTCTGCAACGACCACACCAACATGACCAACCACGACCTCTACCGCACGCCCATCGGTGTCTATAGCGGCCCCGTCCTCATCTTCGACCCAAGCGGCAGCCTGCCTCGCGGCGTGATGAAGGGTATCGCCCAACAGATCGACATCATGCCTACTCTGCTGGGCATCGTGCAGCACCCATACCCATTTGTGGCTTTCGGCCAGGACCTCCTCAATACGCACCCCGACAGCACGTGGACCGTCAACTACAATTCGGGAATCTACCAGTATCTCTGCGGCGACACGCTAATCCAGTTCGACGGCGAGCATATCGTCGGCACATACGACCTCCGCAACGACCCGCTGATGAGACACCCGCTCCACTCCAAACCCGCCAAACACGAAAACAAACTTAAAGCCATCGTTCAGCAATACATGAAACGCATGGCCGAAGACAAACTGACATTATGATCATACTCGCCTACATTCTTGCTATTATTGGACTCCTGGGCTCTATCGTTCCCGGACTCGCCGGTCCGCCGTTTTCATGGGCAGCCCTTCTTGTCGCTGGCTTCAGCGACAAAATTGAATTTACAACCCCTTTTCTCATCGTAACAGCCGCCGTAGCAGTGGTCATCACACTCCTCGACTATGTGGTCCCCTCTTGGAGCACCAAACGTCATGGCGGAAGCAAGGCCGGAGTATGGGGCTGCAATATTGGCCTCGTAATCTCTATCATCGGCCTCCCCTTCGGACCTACCGGACTCATAGGTGTTGTATTCTGGCCCTTCGTCGGCGCACTTGCTGGCGAATTGCTGAGCGGCAAAAAAAGCCGCGAGGCCATGCGCGCCGCCTGGGGCGCATTTGTCGGATTCCTGACGGGCACAGGCCTCAAGCTCGCCTACGCCATCTTCGCCATCGTCATGCTGATAACACGGCTTGTCTGACAGCCTAACACCATAGGCCCCGACCGCTCATACCGAGTACTCCCACAGCCGCTTCTCGGCAAGGGCTTCATACTTGGTCCCCGGGCGTCCATAATTAGCAAACGGGTGTATTGCTATACCACCACGTGGCACAAAGACCCCAAGCACTTCTATATAGCGCGGATCCATCAGCTTCACAAGGTCTTTCATTATTATGTTGACGCAATCTTCATGGAAATCGCCATGATTCCTGAACGAAAACAGATACAGTTTCAGGCTCTTGCTCTCAACCATCCTCCGGTCGGGTATGTAATTGATGCGTATCTCCGCAAAGTCGGGCTGACCGGTTATCGGACACAGTGACGTGAATTCCGGACAAAGAAACTTCACAAAATAGTCATTCTCCGGATGCCTGTTCTCGAATGTCTCAAGCACCTCGGGAGCATAATCGGTACGGTATTCCGTCTTATGACCCAACGCCTGCAACTTGTCGTTATCTCTATTCATTTTTTATATTATGGGTTAAAGGGTTTAAAGGTTTAAGGGTTTTAAAGGTTAAAGGTTTTAATGGTTTTATTATTAGGCAATCTCTAAAAATTCGTTTAATTCGTACAATTGCTCATTGCATTTTCTTTATTCATTATGTATTCGCAGGCATACCACGCCGTTTTAAATAATTAATTCGTTTAATTCGCGTTTTGTTAGCAAAACAAATTTCTAAATATCAATTCGTTTAATTCGTACAATTCGCCGTTTTAAATAATTACCAGAGGTGCTCATTATTTCAAAAGATGTCATGCCAGCATCCATGCCTACGAAAAGAAAAAATTCAATTCCGCTGCAAAAATACAGATTTTTTTTCACTCGCAATTATATTTGCAAATAATTTTGTACTTTTGCATTTCCATTCAACAATTATTAACGACAATGAAACGTATCATATCCCTCGTCCTCGTTCTGACCCTCTTTGCCGGAACCTCAGTTGCAAACCCCGTCAACCCCAACGCTGCACGCAAGGCTGCAGCAGCATTCCTCTCTGCTTCGGGGCCCAAATACTCGACCTCGCAACTGACAGACATCTCATCCGCAACACCGTTCAACAACATGTACATTTTCAGCATCAACGATGGCAAAGGATTTATAGTCATGTCGGCCGACGACAACACCACGCCCGTCCTGGCATATTCGCCAAACAACGCCTTCCCTACCGACAATATGCCCGACCATGTGCGTTCCTGGTTCTACAACTATGAACGTTCTATCGACATCAACCGTATATGTGCCCCCTCCGACAACGTCCGCCGCGAATGGGCAGAACTGTACGATGGCAAAGACAGCAAAGATGTGGAATACGTAGGACCCTTCCTCACCACGCAGTGGAACCAAAGTCCGCTCTATAACCTCTATTGCCCCTACGACAGCGCTCACCATGGACGCGCCGTCGCAGGTTGCACCGCCATCGCAACGGCCCAAATCATGAAGTACTTCAACCACCCAGCTCACGGCTACGGCAACGAAACCTACACACACAAACGACTTGGGCAACTCAGCGCCAACTACGATGTCGACTACCTATGGGACAGCATGCCGGATATCATCAACAACACGAGCAGCGAAGCTCAAATCGACGCCGTTGCGACGATAGTCTACCATGTCGGTGTCGCCGTCAATATGGACTATGACGCCAACGGCAGCGCAGGCAAGACCGCCAGCTACGGCTATGGCGGAGATGCCTCGTCCGAAAACGCTTTCAAATACAATTTCAAATACAGCCCCTACGTTTGGACAGCCTTCCGCATCGACTACTCCATCAACGACTGGAAACAACTGCTTGTCAACGAGCTCGACAACGGACGACCCATACTCTACGCCGGCTACGACGAAGTGCAGTCGGGCCACGCCTTCGTCTGCGACGGATACAAACGCAGCGGCGCCCTCATCTCTTTCCACTTCAACTGGGGATGGGGCGGAGCCTATGACGGCTACTACAAAATCGACAACCTCAATCCATCCTCTTTCGCTCTCGGCAACAGCGGCTACCACTTCGACCTCTTCGCTACCGCCACCATCGGCATTGAACCCTACAGCGGATGGGACACCGAAGGCACAACGACCGTATCCACTTCGACCGAAGGCATCGGCGGCGCCGTGGCCACCGATGGCACGGTTTCCGGTGCAGGAACTTACAACTTTGGCGACACAATCATCCTCGAAGCCAATGCCACAAACGAGCATTCGCGTTTCGTCGCCTGGAGCGACGGATGCCGCTACAACCCGCGCACCACTGTTGCGACAGGCGGACAGATCGCCTTTACAGCCATCTTCGCCCCACTTATGGGCGACATCGTGCGCTATCACACTTGCGACAACTCTATGAACCGGGCCGCCAACATCCCCGAAGGGCTCGGCACCGACACCGTCTGGGGCATCAAGATTCCGGCCTCTGCCATCAAATCCGGTGCAACGCTCAATGCCGTACGTTTCATGGGACGCAAACAAGCCACCCATACTCTAACCATCCTTGCTGGCAACGACACTCCCGACGAGACTCTCTACAACGCCACCTTTGTCGACAGCCTCGACTACGACTACACCTTCCACACCCACACGCTTCCGTCGCCCATCAACCTCGATGGCTCTAAATCTCTTTGGATAAAACTCAAATGTACGGAAGTCGATTCCAATGCTGTCTTTTCCATCTATGGTGGCAACACCAACAGCCTGCTTTGCGGCGAAAATCTCACCCCGATGGGCGACTCCAAGAAGTTCAGCTGGATGATCGAAGGTCTCTTCAGCAACAACGTAGGCATCAACACCACAAGCATCCTCTCGTCGAAGGCTTTCGTATATCCAAACCCGACTACGGGTTCCTTCTCCATCGACGGAATTCACAGGGGCGACAAGGTCTATATCCTCGATGCCAACGGACGGACAGTATATACCTCTGCATGCAATGGCAATTCCATCACCATTTCCAACGCCAATCTCCTACCTGGCATCTATATCATACGCATCTCTTCCGACAAATACACTTCAACCCGCAAGCTGGTCGTGAAATAGTCCGCGTATGTGATGATATGTAAATAGTCAGATTCATTTGACATTTATGGTAATTCACGGACATTCATAGCTAACGCTAAAGCTTTTTCCGTTTTCGTCTTCGATTTCGTCTTCGTGGCCGGAGGCCTTTCCGTTCTCAGTTCTCCGTTCTCACTTCTCACTTCTCACTTCTCACTTCTCACTTCTCACTTCTCACTTCTCACTTCTCACTTCTCACTTCTCCGTTTCACCACAAGCTTCCGTATCGCACAGCCCTGTGACGTGCGTACTCTAACGATATACACGCCCGAACGAAGTCCGCCAACTCCAATCGTCACCTCACCTGCGGATGGAACAGTCTGCCTTTGCACCTCGCGGCCCCACAGGTCGCTCACCTCTATACCCACTATCGGCTCGGGCAACTCCACCGTCACCTCTTCCCACGCCGGATTCGGACGCAGCACTATCCCTCTCTCTATGACCTCCGCTATCCCCTCCACCACCGTAGTGTCCGGCGGCTGCGTAGTGTCAACATAGCGCTGGAAGTATGCCATAACCGTAGTGTCGCATACAGCCACCACCCGCAACGGATTAACCGTGTCGCCTCCCGTCCATTGAAGAAAGCGCACATCCTCGTATCTCGGTATCGCACGCAGCTCCACCGTGTCTCCCACATCCACCGTGCGCGTGCCCTGCACATAGCCTATGCTGATATTGTTGCTGCGACCCGTGACGGTGTATACCATCCTCTCGAACTGCACCGTGTCGCTCCACACACTCCATACACTGTCGCCGTCCGACGAACAGCACAACCCGCGCAAACGGCACGCATAGCGCTCGCCCGGCAGCAGCGTCATCACACTGCAAGTGTCCGCTGTCGTCACTATCGTCGTATACGCACTCCTGTCCTCGCCAGCCCCGCCATACGCCAGCTCGTAGGCACAGTATGTGCTGTCTCCTTCCCACTCGAACGCGGCCCTGCGCCTGTCCACTGTCACCGTGGGACGTCCCGGCGGAGGACATGCATAGTGCACCTCCAAGTCGTACTCGTCCTCTATTATCGGGAAAACGGAATAAAATTTGGGTTTCGATTCAATCCTATAATCTCGAGGATTATTGTAATGATACTCAATTGTATCCGCATCTTCATAGCCGTGTATCCCTATATCTATCAGAGCAGTAATGCAATTTTCTCCTTCTGTAATAAATTCACCAATATGAGTAACACCGAAGTCGTATGGATCATAATACCAATACCAATGTTGAAGTATATTCGCAAAATCAGGATAGTGTTTAAAATATACAAAATATATAGAACTGTCGTTCATTGTGATAACGCTATCGAAGAAAGCATCATAAACTTTATTTATTTCACTTCCATGTCCATGATCTATCCCTGCTTCATAATATCTCGTGGGTGTAGTCTCAGCATACAGCCTTACAGAATCAATTATTTCAAAAAAATCATACTGGGGATGGTAATACATTTGTGAATAGCTATTAGACGACAACAATCGCGCTTGGATTATACTGTCCGAGAGCACTGAATCCGGGCCAACATATTTTGCAAGAACCAAAGTAGCTCCATTGCCTTTTAATGAATCAGCAAAACAACTCAGTCCCAAAATCCTCACATTTGAATCTGGTTTATAGATATTACCACAGAAGTTAACTGGCATACTGGTACGACAACCAAATACTCTATAATCATTATTTGGCAGCCAATAACCTCCTTCACCAAATTCAATTGTGTCTTGATGCTGGGCATAAGACAATACGGAACAGAAAACTAATATAATATTTATAATTATCTTTTTCATAGAAACTATTCATTAGGATATTGACAAAAAGCGTTTATTAAATCTATTCTCTCCACACAAAGAGCATCTTGCAACAGACTAAGATTATGTGTAAACTGAAGCGGACTCGGCAATGCAATGTACTCGGCCCGCTCGTCTCTGTCTATTGCTATCCCATAACTGTCAACGCATTGATCAGACGATAGACTCCCGACATTATGGATATAATGGATTTTTTCATAACTATTTGGTTTTAAATGGTTAATAAATATATTTAATTATCTTTTATATTGCAAATATACATTTTTTTTAATTTCTTACAAAAAAATTGTAACTATATGTATATGAATTTACAAAATAACAATAGAAGAATGTGCACTCTACCGCGCGGCAAAGTGCACATTCTCCTATCGTCAAATATAGTTCTCTTTACTCCGTAGGGATATCTTTGTTCACATTCTTGCTGCCTACCAGAGCATAAAAGAGGATATATGCGAAACCAAGGATGACAATCCAGTAGCTTCCGACATAGCCAATGCCGTCGGCTAACAGGTTCTGGAAGAACGGCAGAATGCCACCACCGCATACAAGTGTCATAAAGATGCCGCTGGCCACAGGGGTGTACTTGCCCAACCCTTCTGCCGATAGGTTGAAAATGGCGCCCCACATCACCGAGGTGCAGAGTCCACAAAGTGTTGCAAAGGCAACCTTGAGCGGAACGTCGGCACCATGAAGGTGTACAGTAGAAGTTTCGGGAATAAATATCAGGCAAAGGATAAAAATGATGGCTACGGTTGACGCCGTGGCAAGCATAGCCTTGGACGACACCTTACCGCCCAGCAATCCGCCGACAAAACGACCCACAAGCATCAAGAACCAATAGGCTCCTATGAACCAGCCTGCCAAGTCGGCACCCAAGCCAAGACCATCACCAGGCGTGGTCATATAGAGATTGGCAGTATTAGGAATGCCAACTTCTACACCGACATAGAAAAAAATAGCAATGGCTCCCAGCACAAAGTGGCGAAACGACATAGGGCTGTATTTGTCCTTCGGTTTGGCCTGATGTTCGGCTTTCGTCTCTAAATGGGGTTCCGGAATCTTGGTCACCATTATGACCAAAAAAGCAACAGCAAAAATGACCATAGCGATAATCATTGCCGGTGCTGCATCGCCCACGCTTGCCTTGTCGACCGAACCACCGATAAGGTAGCCCAAAAGGATTGGCGCCAGTGTGCCTCCCGTGGAGTTGATGGTACCGCCCCATTGGATTAGCTGGTTGCCCTTGTTGCCGCCACCGCCAAGAGTGTTGAGCATTGGGTTGACGACAATGTTGAGCAAACACATCGAGAATCCTGCCACCAATGCACCAGCCACATAGACGGCAAAGCTCTCAGCATAGCCCGAAAGAAACTGTATGCCAACACCGATGAAGCCCACGGTGACAGCCAGCAGCGAGGTGAATTTATAACCCTTGCGACGCAGTATGAGGCCGGCGGGTATACCCATGCATGCGTATGCAATAAAGTTGGCAAGCGTACCCAGCTGGGCAATGGCATTGCTGGTACCAAACTGGTTCTTCACGATGACACCCATCGAGCCGGCGAAGTTAGTGACAAACGCTATCATAAAGAATAGCAGAAACATCACAATGATGGGGATTGTATAGTTCTGTTTTTTTCCCATTTTTTCTTTCTTTAAAAAAGGGAAGAGACTGTGCCTCTTCCCGCAAACCATTCATTCAATTATTTATCCTTTCAGGGCTTCGCTGCCACTGACGATTTCGATGATTTCGTTGGTGATGGCAGCCTGACGCGCCTTGTTGTAGCTGAGACGAAGGTCCTTGAGCAGCTCGGTGGCGTTGTCGGTGGCCTTCTGCATCGCCGTCATTCGTGCACCATGCTCGGCAGCAAGCGAGTCGAGGATGACGCGATAGAAATGCGAACGCAGCGTGAGCGGTATGAGTTCCTGCAGTATTGTTGTCTTGTCGGGCTCGTATATATAATCGTTGCGCGACGGGGCAGCGTTCCCGGCTTGCGACACTTGATGCCCGTCGGCGACAACAGGAAGAAACTGTTCCGTCGACAGTATCTGCGTCAGTGAATTCTTGAACTGGTTGTATACCACCTCAACCACGTCATACTCCTTGCTGCAGAAGGACGACATGATCCTGTCGCACAAATCGGACACGGCATCGAACGCGGGGTTGTCGAGCAGGTCGTCGTATGCTGCAACGACAAGACCCGACTGCTTTGCAAAGAACTCGCTGCCGCGCTTGCCTACAGTAATCATTTTTACATTCGGGCTTCCCTTCTCGTTATAGTGACGCAGTCGCGACGAGGCTTCTTTTATAACATTTGAATTGAAGGCGCCGCAAAGTCCTTTGTTGGAAGTCACTACGACGATAAGCACGTTGGACACTGCGCGGACCTCATGGTAGGGTGTCTGCACTCCGTCGCCGACATCGATGTCGCTTATTATCTCGCCCAGCTGTGCCGCATACGGACGCATGCCGAGAATGGCATTCTGCGCCCTGCGGAACTTGGCAGCAGAGACCATCTTCATGGCCGAAGTGATCTGCTGCGTACTGCTGACAGAGGCTATTCGGGTGCGGACTTCTTTTAGATTTGCCATATAGTGATGAACGTTGAAAACTATATTTTACTTGTTACTTGGCATACTTTGCACTCAAATCGGCAGCCACTTTCCGCATGGTCGCAAGGTCCTCGTCGAGCAACTTGCCGGCTTTGAGGTTGGCAAGCAACGAGGAGTGATTCTGGCGAAGATAGAAAAGATACTCCGACTCGAAATTGCGCACCTTGTCGACCGGGACGTTCTGTATAAGTCCATTGGTACCGCAGAAGATGATGGCAACCTGCTCCTCGACTGGCATAGGCGTATACTGAGGCTGTTTCAGTATCTCTACATTGCGCTGACCTTTGTCGAGCACTGCTTTGGTAGCTGCATCGAGGTCGCTGCCGAATTTGGAGAATGCCTCAAGCTCACGGTACTGAGCCTGGTCGAGCTTCAGCGTTCCTGCAATCTTCTTCATCGATTTGATCTGAGCCTTTCCGCCCACACGCGACACCGAGATACCGACGTTGATGGCGGGACGAACACCGCTGTTGAAGAGGTTCGTCTCCAGGAATATCTGGCCATCGGTAATGGATATCACATTGGTCGGGATGTAGGCCGACACGTCGCCTGCCTGGGTCTCGATGATGGGCAGTGCCGTCAACGAACCGCCACCCTTCACCTGGTCTTTTATCGAGGCGGGAAGGTCGTTCATCTGGCGTGCTATCTCGTCGCTCTGGATTATGCGTGCTGCCCTTTCGAGCAGACGCGAATGCAGGTAGAACACGTCGCCAGGATATGCCTCGCGTCCCGGCGGACGACGGAGCAACAACGAGACTTCACGATAGGCAACAGCCTGCTTCGAAAGGTCGTCGTATATCACAAGGGCGTTGCGGCCGGTATCGCGGAAATACTCTCCGATGGCAGCACCGGCAAAGGGTGCATAGAACTGCATGGCTGCAGGGTCGGAGGCTGTGGCGGCAACAACGATGGTGTATGCCATTGCCCCTTTCTCCTCAAGGGTCTTGACGAGGTTGGCAACAGTCGAACCCTTTTGTCCGCAGGCCACATAAATACAATATACAGGATCGCCGGCGTCGAAGAAGTTTTTCTGGTTGATGATCGTATCTATGGCTATAGCTGTCTTGCCTGTCTGACGGTCGCCGATGATGAGCTCGCGCTGGCCGCGTCCGATGGGTATCATCGAGTCAATGGCCTTGATGCCGGTCTGCAGGGGCTGCTCCACAGGCTGACGGAAGATGACGCCGGGAGCCTTGCGCTCGATAGGCATATCATACAGCTGACCTTCGATGGGGCCTTTGCCGTCGATGGGCTCGCCAATGGTGTTGATGACTCGTCCTACCAATTGCTCGCCGACCTTCACCGAGGCAATACGCTTGGTCCTCTTGACGGTGTCGCCTTCATTGATGGTGTTCGACTCGGCCAACATAACGATACCGACATTATCCTCCTCAAGGTTCTGGACAATGCCCTGCTCGCCCGTCGCGAACTCTACAAGCTCGCCCGACTGCGCATTGTTGAGGCCATAGACGCGGGCAATGCCGTCGCCTACAGTCAGTACGGTCCCGACCTCCTCGAGGGAGACGTCGAGATTGACATCTGACAGTTGTTTCTTAAGAATCGCCGAAACTTCGGCTGGTTTTATTTCTGACATCTTTTATTATATTATTTCTTTTTTATTAATGCTGCAGCTTGTTCGGATTCATCACAGCTTGCTCTCATACACATTCTTGCTGAATTCTTTGCGGAGCTTGGCAATCTGCGAACTGATGCGTGCATCGTACATGTTGTTGTCATACGTCACACTGAATCCGCCGAGAATGGACGGGTCGACCTTTGTCGTGAGCTCAACAGTTTTGCCGGTATGACGGTTCACTGCATCGCAAACAGCCTGCTTCACGCTGTCGTCGACCTCCGTTGCAGTAACAAGATTCGAGAGGACTATGTTCCGCTCGTCGCGATACAGCTCAATGAACGCATTCGATATCCCTTTAAGGTTGATTGCCCTACGCTTGCGCACAACAAACGTGAGGAACATCAGGCTGATCGACGTGATGCGCTCGGCAAACAGGTCGTTGAGTATCGCCACCTTCTTGCTTTCGCGTATCACCGGATTGGCAAACAGGGTCTCCAGGATGTGGTTCTGCACACAGACTTCGTTGACGAGTCTCATGTCGCTGCACACAGCATCAAGCTGCCCCATGTCCGATGCCACAAGGAAAAGGGCTTTAGCATAATTGAGATTTATTCTGTAGTCTTCCATTTATCAGTTGAGCTTTGCGTTCTGCAATTCACGCGACACAAGGTCATTGGCCTTCTCTTTGTCGGAGAGTTCCTCTTTTATGAGCTTTTCGGCAATCTCGATCGACAGGGTTGCTATCTGATTCTTCAAATCGTGCATCGCTTTGAGCTTCTCGTAGTTGATGTTCTCACGGGCGTTCTCCACAATTCGGTCGGCTTCTACCGTCGCTTTGGCACGGGCATCCTCTATAATCTGCTCGCTGGTAAGGCGTGCATTGCGCAGAATCTCGTCGCGCTGCTGTTTAGCCTCCTTCAGGAGGTCGTCGTTCTTCGCCTGGAGCTGTGCCATCTGCTTCTTCGTCTCCTCGGCGGCATTGAGGGCATCACTTATCGCTTTCTCTCTCTCGTTGAGGGATTTCAGGATGACAGGCCACCCCCACTTCATCAGTATGAATGCCAAGATGCCAAAGGCAATGATCATCCAGAATATTACACCAATTCCAGGGCTAACTAACGGATTGTTCATATAAGCAAATTTTTATTGCTGGGTTCTTTTTATTATCAGTTTTTCACGCCACGCCAGGGTCGGCAAGTTGTCTTGTTTGGTCGCTCTGCTCAAAAGTCTTCAATTTTTTTTGGTAACCTCTAAAAATTCGTTTAATTATCTTCGTTGACATTTCTTTGGCTCGGAAAAGCAAACAAGTTTTCTTTTCTCTCGCTTTGCGAAACGTTCGCGTTTTGTCAGCAAAACAAATTTCTAAATTTCAATTCGTTTAATTCGTACAATTCGCCGTTTTAAATAATTATTAGAGGTGCTTTTTTCAAAATCTCACAGCTCCCTTTGCTCATCCGGCTTGGCGAAAAAAAACATTTCTTTTTTTAAATGGCGGCATGTTGCAGGCCCATCGCCGGCAACATGCCACCGGTTTGCCGATTAGAGCACTGCAAGGAGGCAGATAACAACTGCGAAGAAGGCGACACCTTCAACCAGTGCGGCAGCAATGATCATAGTAGTACGGATTGTACCAGCAGCCTCAGGCTGACGGGCAATGCCTTCCATTGCTCCTTGACCGATTTTTCCGATACCAAGGCCTGCTCCTATTGCGGCCAGACCAGCACCGATACCGGCTCCAAGGACTCCTACAAATTTTGCTGCTTCGGCAGACATTTCCAATAACATTGAAAGAATTGACATAATACTTTGGTTTTACGAATTTATATTAAAATTTTATTACAATACTAAGATACGCAATACATTATATATATGTATACAAATTCTCATTAAACGTGCAAAGTTACTCTTTTTTTTGAAAAAACAAACTTCTGTTGCAACCTTTTATGTTTTATTTTCAACAATCTCCTGCTGTTCAATGTATTATATTGCGTTATAAAATGTTGTTTACCTCAGCACCGTTCAATCGTCGGCTCGGGCTTTTCAGGCATTTATCAGGTCTATCGAATAATGAAGTCCGACATTCTGGCGACGTGCCATTGCCTGCTTGATTATCAGGTAGGCGCATGCAATGAGGTTGCGCAATTCCGAAAGGGGTTCCGTAAGGACACTGCGGTTGTAGAGTTCCTCTGTCTCACGGAATATCAGATTCAGACGGTCGAAAGCACGCTGCAGACGCAGGTCGCTCCTCACTATGCCTACATAGTTGGTCATTATCTCCTGCAGCTCTTTTTTGGTTTGTGTGATAAGCACCATCTCCTCGTTAAGGACCATTCCCTCGGCATTCCAGTCGGGCACCTTATTGTTGATTTCGGTGTTCTTCACAATCTCGATGGCATCCATCGCCGCATTGTGGGCATAGACAACCGCCTCGAGGAGCGAGTTGCTGGCAAGTCGGTTGCCGCCATGCAGCCCCGTACACGAACATTCGCCCGCAGCATAGAGGTGGTGGATGGACGACCGCCCCTTGCGGTCTACTTTGATGCCTCCACACTGGTAGTGCGCCGCCGGACGCACCGGAATCATGTCTTTCGTGATGTTGATTCCGACTTCCAGACACTTGGCATAGATGGTGGGGAAACCGTCGATAAGCTCACGCTTGCCTATCGAACGGGCATCAAGCCACAGATACTCGACTCCGGCAATCTTCATCTCGTTGTCGATAGCTCGCGCCACGATGTCTCGTGGTGCCAACGAAAGGCGTTTGTCGTATTTCTGCATGAACTCGTTCCCGTTCCGGTCCTTCAGTATTGCACCGGCTCCGCGCATCGCCTCGGTAATGAGGAATGCGGGCTTCTCGGCCGGGTTGTAGAGACTTGTAGGATGGAACTGCATGAATTCCAAGTCCTTCAAGACTCCACGTGCACGGTGTACCATGGCGACTCCGTCGCCCGTCGATATAATGGGTGTCGTCGTCGTTGTGTATACGTTGCCCATGCCTCCGGTGGCCAGCAGGGTCACCTTGGCCAGGTATGTGTCGATCTCGCCGGTCTTGCAGTTGAGGGCATAGACTCCATAGCAATCGATGTCCGGCGTGTGTTTCGTCACCCTCTGACCCAGATGGTGTTGTGTGATGAGGTCGATTGCAAACTGGTCTTCCTTCAGCTCGATATTCGGATGGTCGTGGATAGCCTGCAAGAGGCCGCGCTCGATTTCGGCACCTGTATTGTCCTTATGGTGCAGAATGCGGAACTCAGAATGGCCTCCCTCGCGGTGCAGGTCGAACCGCCCACCTTGTTTGTCCATATCGAAATTCACACCGTATTTCACGAGCTCGCGTATGCGTTCCGGTGCCTCGCGAATGGTCATCTCAACCACGTCGCGGTCACAGATTCCGTCGCCGGCCACGAGGGTGTCGCTTATATGCTTGTCGAAACTGTCGGTGTCGTACATCACCGCAGCAATGCCGCCTTGCGCATATTTGGTCGAACCCTCCGATGCTGCACCCTTCGAGAGTATGCACACTTTACCGTAGGGGGCCACCTTTAGTGCAAAACTGAGTCCGGCTATTCCGGATCCTATTACGAGAAAATCTATCTGATGTCGCATATTGTTTGTTATTGGTTTTTTGATTCAAATATCGTTTTTCACAAGACAAGAGAGCAGCCTTGGCTACCTCTTCAAATAATCGATTTCGTCAGGGTGTATGATGCCGAACTGTATGGCTTTGGCGATGCGCGCGCCCGACTTGTTGACGATGCCGAACTTGCGCGACAACTCTTTCTGCTTGTCTTGTATCGACTTGTCGGTCTCTACCCACTGCGTGAGGCGCTGCGCTATCTCCTGCGCCGTGCATCCCGCCGCCTCAAGCCGGAGTATCTCCCTCTCCTCGTCGCCGACGGGCTCGTCGACGACTGCATGCCGCTCCCGCTCAAAGTACAGCTGGGCAGCCTCCATAAGTGTGAGCATGACGGGATAGTTGAAATAGTATTTCTCTCCTCGCTCAAGGCACGATATGGCCCTGATTATGTTCTCTATCGAAAAACCTCCTATCGCGTTTTTGCTCACAAAGGCATTGGCTCCTTTTTTCAGGGCTTCGAAAACCACGCTGCCTATCGCCTTCACACGCTGCTGCCGGTCGGTCTCGTTCTGCAACGGATTGTCGAAACGTCCCGAAAGGATTATTATCTTTATGTCCTGTCCATATATGTTCTTGTACTGCCTGCGTATGCGCTCTGTAATGAAAATGCCTCCCGTCGGCTCTCCCTGGAACTCCATATCGACCAACAGGTAGTCGGGCCGACGGCGCTGGGGGTCGTTGAGGGCCGCAAACAGCTGCGGGCCGCTGGCAAAGGTGTCAAGCACCTCCAGCTCCTTGCGCTCAACACGCCCGTCGTCGTCCATACGGCAATCGACAAGCTCTTTGCGCTCGTTTATCTCGTACTTGATGGCCTTCCTTATCAACGGCTCATCATCGACTATCATCAGTGTTATCTTTTCTGTTTCCATATTCTGTTTTTATGATCATCCGCTTTTGCTATAAAAAACCTCGAAGAGGCCACAAGCTCCTGTTTTGATTTTTTGATTATTGTGATGATAAAATAATAAAGTAAAATGATAACTGCGTCAGCATTTTCGCCGTCGGCGAAATAATCTACAAGATCTATAAGATCTCGCGAGCGTTGCGAGCAGGAGTTTATTGAGCGTATGGTTTTACCTTATTATTTTACGATTTCTTAATTGTTAATTGATTAAGTTTTTAAATGATAACTGCGTCAGCATTTTCGCCGTCGGCGAAATAATCTACAAGATTTACAAGATCTCGCGAGCGTTGCGAGCAGGAGTTTATTGAGCGTATGGTTTTACATTATTATTTTACGTTTTTTTAATTGATTGATTGAGTTTTTAATTGTTAATTATTGATTTTTTGTAGCACAAAGCGGAACACCGACCCTTCGCCTACTTTGCCCTCTGCCCATATACGGCATCCGCGCAGCGTGTTGTCGTCGTGCTTTTTTATGATATATCTGCACAATATCAGTCCAAATCCCGTGCCGTAGCCGTGCTCCGACGACGGCTTGATCTTTTTGTCGGCGCGGAACAGGTTCTCTATCGTCTCCTCATCCATACCACTCCCCGTATCGCGCACACATACCTCTACAAAACGGCTGTCCTCACTCTCTCTTGCACTGATGTCGATTCTGCCCTGCTCCGTATGCTGGATGGCATTGTTCACAAGATTGCGCAACATTATCTCTATCAGCTGGCGGTCTCCTACAACAGCCATCTCTGTTGGATGATATACTATCTCGAGCCCTTTGAAATTGCCCGTCGTGGTTCCGACCGTGTCAAACACCTCCTGTAGAGGCACGCGCGACGGGTTGAACTGAAGACCACTCGGAATCGAAAGGTTTGTCCAACTCTTGATATTCTCGAACGTCCTGATAAGCTGGCTCGTGACCTCGCGCTTCAGCTCCTCTGGGAGGCTGTCGTTCTGCAGATATGATATGAAAGGTGTGATATCGTGGCGCAGCACCGACAGGCATGTCTCCACGTTTGCGATTCGTTCCACGTCCTGACGCTTGGCCTCCTGCAGACGGGATGTCTCCCTCTGCAACGCCTTTGTGCGCCTGTGCAGCAACAGCAGCGTGACAAGCAGTGCCACCGCAAGCACAGACAGCACTAACGCAAAAACCATGTAGGCCACACTGTTGTGGCGGGCTTTGTTCAATTGCTGCTGCAACAGGAAATCGGCTTTCTCGTTACGGGTTATATAGGCAAGCAGCTGCAGCTCGTGACGGGTCCAATCCGCCACTTCGTCGAGCGTTTCTGCACAGCCCGACGTGAGGAATCCCTCATACAGCATAGCCTCGAATTTCGGAGCCACCCCCAACATCGACGAGTCCAAAAGAGCTTCCTTGAAGTAGTTGCGGGCCCTGACGGTATCGCCATGCGCCATGCAGAAACGGCCAGTAGCCACCACGCTGCCAAGCCGCTGATAGGCATCTTCGTGCTCAAAGAACAGTGCCGTTGCCTCTTTCAGGAATGCGTATGCCAGCCGGGTGTAATTGACAGCCGCGTCAGCCGCGGTATCGCCAGCGTATGCATCGAAACCGAACGCATCATAGACCAAGTTGCATATCTCTGTCAGTCTGCCGTTGTTGGCATCCAACGACGTCTCTCGCACATTGCCGTTCCACAACAGGAAACCAAGCAACTGATATGTATTCGCCAGATGGTAGGCGCTGTACCTTGTACTGTCCGATAGCAATCGGAAATTCTCGGCACAATAGCTCAACACTTTTGCCACATACTCGCTCTGCTCGGCAGTGTCGGCACACAACGCATGGTATCCGTATGCAATAGCATAATTCAACGACATGTCCTCCTGGTAGTCGCACTGCAACTCGCCACGCCGGTTCTCCATCTCGGTCAGCAACTCGGTCTGCTGGTACTGCGACTTGTTCCGGTAATGGTAGTTAAGCGTCGTGGTGGTAATGTAGAACTCGCTCCGTGCCAGGTTATAGAGCCACCCCTCCCCCTTTCCGTCCAGCAACCCCGACTGCTCCGCGTCGTAAAGTATCTGGTACGACTCGGCAATATCGCATTTACGCTGCAGCAGGCGGGCTTTGAGCAATTTGGCCAACACCCGTTCAATTTCCCCGTTTCGCGTCTTTCTTCCGAAATTCAGAACCGAGTCGGCATACATATCGGCCGTATCGTGAATCGAACGGTTGAAATACGACATCGCCAAATTGTTCCACGAACGCAGGCGACCGTCGTCGTACGTGGGCAGACTGTCATCGATATACTGAAGAGCCCGACGCGCATACCTTTCGCCGAGACGGGCATTGTCAAAACGCACCTTGAACGACGCCTTGTTCAGCGCATCCACTTTCGACCGCTTCAAACCGTCAAGCCCCCCCTCGTCGTGGCCACACCCGACAAAGGCGACAGCGCCGAAAACAAATAGCATAACCGATAGAAAACGTCGCATATTGCCTGTAATTTTTTTGCAAAAATACACAAAAAAAACAAATCACAAATCTATTATTCACATTACCCCCATCAAACCCATTAAACCCATCAACCCCATCAACCCCATCAACCCCATCAAACCCATTAACCCCATCAACCCCATCAACCCCATCACCCCCATCAACCCCATCACCCCCCTTATAATAATAAAAAAAACGGCAACATCACTGTTGCCGTAATCCTTCGAGGTCGCTTCCGGATTTGAACCGGAGTAGCAGGTTTTGCAGACCTGTGCCTAACCCCTCGGCCAAACGACCCTCTTGTCCCAAAAAGACTTTGCAAAAGTACTACATTTTTCTTAATCCACAAATTTTTTTTCCAAATAAAAAGACCAGCAATCACTATCCCACTGTTTTCAAGCATCATACACAAACCTTTCCTCTCACCGGACTCCCTCGCCCTTCGCCCTCAAATAGCCAATCCGCCAAATGCTTTTTCCAAAATTCCGACACTTTCGTATTTTTGCATCCATGAACATAGTCCATATCGACAACATCAACAACCCACAACTCGATGTCTTTGCACGACTTACAGAGTCACAACTCCGCAACCGCCTCGAGCCGCAAAAAGGCATTTTCATCGCCGAGAGCCTTAAAGTGATCCGCATCGCTCTGCAATGTGGCATGAAGCCCATCGCCTTCCTTGCCGAACAGAAATTCATCGACACGCAGCTGGCTCCCCTCTTCAGCTCCTACAGCATTCCGCCTGACGTTCCGGTTTTCTCGGCCGACAGGCCGACCCTCTCCTCGCTGACGGGATACGAACTCAGCCGAGGCTTCCTTTGCGCTTTCCACCGGCCCGTTCTCCCATCAGTAGAACAAATCTGCTCCGGCAAACGCCGCATAGCCATCATGGACAGCGTCGTCAACTCGACCAATACCGGTGCCATCTTCCGCGCATCAACAGCTTTGGGCGTCGACGCCCTGCTCCTCACGCCCACCTGCTGCGACCCCCTCAACCGACGCAGCGTCCGCGTCAGCATGGGCACCGTTTTCCAAATGCCGTGGACTTACATCGACAACTGGCCAAACGAAGGCATAGAACGCCTTCACCACTTGGGTTTCGCGACAGTGGCACTCGCATTGAGCGACAATGCCGTCAACATCGACGACCCTCGCCTTAAATCCAACAACCGCCTTGCCATCGTCATGGGTACCGAAGGCGACGGACTGGCTCCCGCAACCATACAAGCCTGCACCCATGTCGCCAAAATCCCCATGCAGCACGGTGTCGACTCCCTCAATGTCGCCGCAGCCGCCGCCGTCGCTTTCTGGGAATTGAGAGTTTAACAAAACACTTCGCATTACCGCCCAGATATAATAAAAAAACGGCCCTTATGCAGGGCCGTTCGTTTTTTCGAGGGGTTGTGCGACTATCTTACTATAGTCATCTCCTCTATAAGGTTTTTGGCTCCAGCGTACTTGTCTATGACAAACAGCATGTAGCGCGTGTCAAGGCAGATGCAGCGCTGCAGATTCTCTTCGAAATCTATATCGCCGCTCATGGCCTCACCATTGCCGTCAAAAGCCAAACCTATGAGGTTGCCCTCAGCGTCCATGACGGGACTGCCGGAGTTGCCTCCGGTAATGTCGTTGTTCGTCACAAAGCATGTCACCAACTCGCCCTTGCTGTTGGCGTAGGGACCGAAATCCTTCATGGCATAGAGGTTCTTCAGTCGCTCGGGAACTATGAATTCACTGCTGGTCGGATCCTCTTTCTCCATGACTCCCTTCAGCGTCGTGTAGAAACTGTACGACACAGCGTCCTTCGGATCGTATGCTTTCACATTACCGTATGTCAGACGGATAGTCGAATTGGCATCCGGACTCATAAGCTTAACGTTCTTGTTGATCTGGAGTATGCCATCGGTAAAGTTGCGGATGCCGCGCTGCAATCCGTCAGCACTCTCTTTGGGCACCATACTGTTGACTTCTACATATTTCTCATAGATCTCCTTTCCTGCCATATAGACAGGATCCTTTGCCATCGCTTTGAGGTCTATCTTCTGCATGAATTTGCGGTAGCTTTCCTCCGTGCCGAAGAACGATTTCTTGAACATGTCGTCCACATACTTGACAAAATCGCCTTTATATTTCTTGTCGGCATCGATAAGGAACTGAGGCATATACCGCATGTCCATATTGCGGTAGACGTACTCGAACAGTGCGGCCATGAGGCGCTTCTCCGTATTGGGGTTGTAGTCTTTGTAAAAATCGGCCATTGTCTTGTCCAAGGACTCGATTATCTCGTCCTTACGGTCGGCATGACGGGCATCAAGTGCCACCTCAAGGTTGCGCCCGGTGCGATATGCACGCCACGGCAGCTCGGGTCCGCTGATCAATCCTTCTGCTATATATGTGCTGGCTGTCTCGTAGGGTGCACGGTCGGCATAGCCTTTCTTGATCAGGGGCAGTGCTTCAGCATATTTGGGGTCTTTGTCTTTTGCCCAGCTCTTGTACATGTTCTCTATATCTCGCTTGATTCCCATCGTGTTGAGATTCTTCAGGGCCTTGTTCTGCTCGTTGCTGTATTTCCAGTAGTTCGAGCAACTTGCATACTTGGAGGCATACTTGATCTTGGTCTCCTGGCTGGCAGCCATCTCTTCGCGAAGGATATTGATCTTCACCGTACGGATTTCATATCTCAGCTTGTTGGTAATATTCATGGTCTCTTCCAAACCATAGCTTGTAAGGAAATGGTCTGTAGTACCAGGGAATCCCATCACCATAGCAAAATCACCATCCTTCAGCTCTCGGTTGCTGACAGGCAGATAGTGTTTGGGTTTCAGAGGTATATTGGCATCGGAATACTCGGCGGGATTGCCATCGGGACCTGTATAGATGCGGAACATCGAGAAGTCGCACGTGTGGCGAGGCCATGACCAGTTGTCTGTGTCACCGCCAAACTTGCCCATCGACGACGGAGGCGCTCCGACAAGTCGGACATCCTTGTAGATGACATGCACGAAAAGGAAGAACTGGTTGCCGTTGAACATCGGCTTCACCTGGGCGTCATATATGGTGCCTTCAACAGCTTTCTTTGCAATACGGTCGCACACCTCCTTGACGGCACGGGCTCGCTCCGATTCACTCATATCATCGCTCAATGCGGCCTTCACCTGTTCGGTCACGTCTTCCATACGGACAAGTATCGAGGCCGTAAGTCCCGGATTCGGAAGCTCCTGGTCTTTGCTGTATGCCCAGAATCCATCACGAAGATAGTCGTGGCCTACCGTGGAGTGCTCCTGTATCTTCCCATAGCCGCAGTGGTGGTTGGTCGACATAAGTCCCTGGTCGGATATGATTTCTCCTGTGCAGAAATGCCAGAAGGGACTGCCTTCGTTGCCAAGTCCCACAATGGCATCCTTGATGCAATTCTGGTTTACACTGTAGATATCCTCCGGCGTCAGTTTGAATCCGGCTTTCTGCATGTCTGCATAGTTCTTGCCTAAAAGCGACAGCAACCACATGCCTTCATCTGCTCTGGACAGGCCCGGCAAAACCATAATCATGGCCAAAGCCATTACAATCGATTTAATTTTCATGTTGTTTGTTGGTTTTTACAATTTATAATTATTATTTAAACTATTGATTTCTACTTAAACAACTCATTTTTCCACACACACCTACTTTTGCAAAGTTACTATTTTTTTCTGAAAAAACAACCTCTATTATTCGCACCCTCCCACCGCAACTCTCTCTCCCCGCTTTCCAAAAAGTTATCAACAGGTTTTCAGCGCCTCCTTTTTCTTCCATTTTTTCCCATTTCACAAAAAATATCCTTTTATAAAGCCTTATATGTCATTATACATCAGTTATTTAAAACAATTTCTCATAAACCGAAACTTTTGGCTCTTTTTCACGTACAAATGTGTTGAAATTGGATCTCAATGGATATTTTTAGAAAATTTTGTCAGTCGTAGGCATTTTTTGGAAAAACTTTCGTATTTTTACAACTTGAAACAATTTAGGCAAAAATGTCGTTAATCATTGGTATAGAATATTGTAAGCTCGACAACAACGGTCGCTTCAAACTGCCAATTGCTATAAAAAAGCAATTACAGGGCGAGGACTGCCGTTTTGTTATCAAGCCTAGCATCTATGCCGACTGCCTGGAACTATGGACCTATGCAAGTTTTGAAGCTGAAATCGAAAGACTCCAAAAAGAACTAAACCCCTACTCTATCGAAGACCGCAAGCTTCTGCGCGTCCTCAGCGCTGGAAACATCGTCGAGATGGACACCAGCGACCGACTGGTAATCCCTAACGAACAACGCATTCGTCTCAAATCTTCTAAAGACCTCGTCATCCAGTCTTACGGAAATTTCATGGAAATCTGGGACCACGACACTTACTGCCGCATCAACGATAACGTCGATGGATACGCCGAAAAAATCGACGAACGGTTAGGGAGGGTCGCCAATGAACCAGAAAAATAACATCCTTCAGCCCGCAGCAAACATTCCGCACGCAACGGACTCCGCTACACCTCAGACCTACCATCTGCCGGTGATGCTCGACGAGTGCATGGAGTGGCTCAACATCCAACCCGAAGGTACCTATGTCGACGCAACTTTCGGTGGCGGCGGACACTCGCGCGCCATTCTCGCTCACCTCAACGAGAACGGACGGCTTTTCGCTTTCGACCGCGACACCGACGCTCTGAAAAACTCCATCGACGACCCCCGTTTCTGCCTGATCAACGAGAACTTCATGTTCCTCAAGAATTACCTACGTCTGCACGGCGTCCGACATGTCAACGGAATCATTGCCGACCTCGGCATCTCCAGCCACCAGATCGACACCGCTGAAAGGGGTTTCTCCACTCGCATGGACGGACCCCTCGACCTGCGCATGGACAGACGCGAAGGCTCTACCGCAGCCGAACTGGTAAACTCCGCATCGGAAGAGGAACTGACAAGTATCTTCAAACTATACGGCGAACTGAACAACGCCCGACTTTTGGCAAGGGACATCGTCTCTGCACGCAAAAACGAACCCATCAGCACTACACGGCAACTGTGCCTGGCCGTCGAAAAACACCTCCCCCGCGGACGCGAAAACAAAATCCTGGCCATGATTTTCCAGGCTCTACGCATCGAAATCAACGGCGAACTGGAGGCTCTTCGCGAATTGCTCTCTCAATCTGCCGACATACTCGTCCCTGGAGGACGCATCTGCGTGATGTCCTACCACTCGCTGGAAGACCGTCTGGTCAAGAACTTCCTCCGCTCCGGCAATTTCGAAGGCGCTTTGCAAAAGGACTTCTATGGCAATGTCATCGCTCCTCTTCGAATGGTCTCTAAAGGACATATCTCTGCCTCTGAAAACGAACTCCTAAACAACAATCGCGCTCGCAGTGCAAAACTAAGGGTGGGCGAAAAAATATAACGACTTCTCATGGACAGCAGCAAACAACATAAAAAGAAATGGGGATTAGCTCAAGTTTTGGGCGGCGACATGCTCGGATCTCGTATTGTCTTGAAGCAGATCCCGCTGTTGCTCATCATCCTTTCCGGATGCCTGCTCATGGTCGCCGTGCGCTACAACGTCGAAAAATACAACAAGGAAAAGGACCGCCTGCAAAAGAAAGTCAGCTACATGCGCGAACAACGCGTCCAGATGCAGAAACAATACCAAGAGTCTATCCGGATTTCGCGCATCGACGAGGTCCTCGACACTATAGGTGTAGGCCTGGTGGCAGGCCCTCCCTACGAAATAAAAATAATAGAAGATAAATAATATAATAACTCACCTCATGAAAGACCGCTCTTCTCAAAGATCGAAAATCGCTCTGCTCTTCATCCTGCTTGTTGTAGGATTCGGTGGCGCTTTGCTGTGGGCTTCCATCAAGGTGACTTGGATCGACGGCGACATGTGGCGCAAACGTGCCGAAAAACTCACGAAAAACTATATCGACAAGAAAGCTCAACGCGGCAACATATACTCCGCCGACGGCAAAATCCTGGCTACAACGGTGCCGGAATGCGACCTCTATCTCGACTTCGCCATCAGACCAGCGCGCGACAGCAAAGGCGAAATCAAATTCAAAAAGGACTCTAAAGACACCATTTTCGAAACCCCCATCGCCGACTCTAACTACACAAAATACATCGACTCCGTCTGCCTCATCCTGCACAATGCTTTCCCCGATTCGTCAGCAGCTTCGTTCAAGAAGCTTATCGACTCGAAACGCAACGCAAAAAAAAGGAGCGGTTGCATCCGAATCAAGCGCCATGTGCCCTACTCCGACTGGGACCGCATCTGCAAGCTGCCCGGTTGGGGACGCGGTGTGGTCAAATACGTCGACGGCAAGTCGGTCATTCACAACAAACGATTCCATACCTATGGCAATCTGGCAGAAAGCGTCATCGGCTTCAACATCTCTTATCTTGAGGAAAAATATACCGGTCTCGAAGGCTACTACGACTCCATCCTGAGAGGTCGCGACGGAAGGCTGCTCTGCCGACGTCTGACCTGGGGCTCATGGATCCCTGTGGGACAAGGAACCATCACCGTCTCCGAGGGCGACAGCCTCCGCACCGACACCATCCCTGGCTACCCCGTAATCAATGGTCAGCACATCGTATCCACTATCGACACGCGCCTGCAGGACATCGCTCACTATTCGCTCGAACGTGCACTCCGTCGCTACGGAAGCGATGCCGGATGCGCCATCCTCATCGAGGCCGAGACGGGAAATGTATTGGTTTGTTCGTCGCTCATTCTCGACTCGACAGGCAGATATCTTGAAATGCCTTTCCGAAACGTGGCTGTCTCTGACCTCTACGAACCTGGCTCCATATTCAAGCCCGTTCTCTTGACAGCTATGTACGAAGACCCCTCTTTCACTCTCGATAGGGACATGATGCTCCCAGTCGGACGTAAGACTTTCAGCTCCAAAAGCAAGACCGTCGAAGACCATGACATCCCCAATGGTGAGTATCCGCTATGGAAGGCTGTGGCCGTATCGTCGAACGTGGCTTTCTGCGAACTGGCTTGGCGCTTCTACAACAACCGCAGAGACAGCCTCTTCGCACAAGTAAGCCGCATCTTCCCTTACCAGAAACTCAACTGCGACATCGTCACCAACGAATTCAAATGCCACACCCACCCTCTGACCTACGACAACGACTTCCTGCGCTTCTGCTACGGCTACACGAGCTCTGTCTCTCCGCTGAGGATGGCTACATTCTACAATGCTCTCGCCAACAAGGGGCGCATGGTGAAGCCTCGCTTCTGCCGCGGCGTCATCAAGAACGGCGAGCTTGTCGAACTCCCAACCGAAGTCATCAACGAACATATCTGCTCGGTCGAGACCGCCGAGACCTTGCGCGACTTGCTGATTGGCGTTGTGGAAGGCGGTACCGGCGACAACATCAAGAACGACACCTACAGCATTGCCGGAAAAACCGGCACCGCAGTGACTTCGCCCAACGCGCCGACGAGCAACGCCACTTTCGTCGGATTCTTCCCTGCCGACAAGCCCAAATATACTTGCCTTGTCATGATGCAGAACATACGAATGTTTGGACGTAATGCCGCTCCCGTGTTCCAAGACATTGCCGACTGCGTGGTGTCTCTCGACAAGGATCTGGACTGCAGACCGACCATCAAGAAAATGGCCGAACTACGCAAAAAAGACAACTCTGTTGTCTCTTCCTACCCGCTCCCCACAGTCAACAAGGCTCCTCAAGCCGCCCTACGCCTGGCCCACAGACGACTCGGACTGAACTACAGCAACATAAGCAGACAGTCGGTTTGGTGTACTTTTGTCGACAATAACGACGAATTAGGAACTAAGGCTGCCTACGTTCCCTACTCCCCACCTCGAGGACAAGTGCCGAACTGCTACGGAATGACAATCAAGGATGCCTTGCTGCTCTGCCGTAGCATGGGCATCGACGTCTCCTACGAAGGATACGGAAAGGTGGTTTCGCAAGAACCAAAGTCCAGAACTCCTTTGACGAAAAACACCAAAGTGCATCTGATACTGAGAAACTAAACAACAACGGCAAAATCACAGAACCCAAAACATATCAACATAATCATATTGACAGAAGAAAAGTGAAAATAAAAGATATACTATATAATATAGAATACACAGCTTTCGCCGAAGGCAAGGAATGCTGCGTCGACGACCGCAACATCAAAAGCATCGTCTTCGACTCGCGCAAGGCATGCGAAGGCTCCATTTTCGTCGCTCAAAAGGGTGTGCATGTCGACGGTCACAACTACATCTCCACTGCCATCGAGAACGGTTGCAATACCGTCATCTGCCAAGACTTGCCCGCCAACCAGCCCAAAGGGGTTTGCTTTGTCAAAGTGGCCAATTCCGACATCGCTCTCGGCAAGGCAGCATCAAACTTCTATGGCAACCCCTCGGAAAAACTCAAACTAATAGGCATTACCGGCACCAACGGCAAGACCACCACGGTGACTCTGCTGCACCATATGATGCGCAAACTCGGCGTCCACGCAGGTCTGCTCTCCACAATAGTCAACATGGTTGACGACGAGGAAATCCCTGCCACTCATACGACCCCCGATGCCGTTGAGCTCAACTCGCTTCTGGCCCGGATGGTGGAAAAGGGTTGCGAATACTGCTTCATGGAGGTCAGCTCCCACGCCCTGGTGCAGAACCGCGTTGCAGGCATCAGCTTCGCCGGTGCCATTTTCAGCAACATCACTCACGACCACCTCGACTACCACAAGACGATGGCCAATTATATTGCAGCCAAGAAACTGCTCTTCGACAACCTGACGGAATCGGCCTTCGCACTCACCAACATCGACGACAAGAACGGACTCGTCATGGTGCAGAACTGCCGCGCCAAAGTCAAGACTTACAGCCTCCAGACCGTCGCCGATTTCCGTTGCAAGATAATAGAAAGCAGCATCCACGGACAGCAACTCCAACTTAGCGTCTACGCCGGCAAACCTCTCGAATTCTGGACCTCGCTCGTCGGCCGGTTCAACGCTTACAACATCACCGCCATCGTCGCCACCGCCATCCTTTGCGGATTCGACTACGAGGAGACGCTGCGCGTGGCCAGCTCGCTGCACGCTGCACCAGGACGCTTCCAATACCTGCACGGCAAAGGCATTACCGCCATCGTCGACTATGCTCACACTCCTGATGCACTGCAAAACGTAATCGACACCATCAACGACGTGCGCTCAAAACAGCAGAACCTGATTGTCGTCGTCGGATGCGGTGGCGACCGCGACCCGCTCAAGAGACCCATAATGGCTCGCATTGCCGCCAGCGGCTCTGACCATCTGGTGCTCACCTCAGACAATCCTCGCACCGAAGACCCCGAGGCTATTCTCAACAGCATGGAAGAGGGACTCTCCGACGAACAGCGCGCAAGAACCGTTCGTATAACCGACCGCCGACAGGCCATAAAGACCGCCACCATGATGGCTCACGAAGGCGACATCATCCTTATCGCCGGCAAAGGCCACGAGACCTATCAGGAAATCAACAACGTGCGCCATCATTTCGACGACTCGGAAGAAGTACGCAAACTATTGAATGATTGAAAATCCATTATCGCCCATTATACCATAAACCTCAAAAACCAAACCCTATCACATGTTATACTATCTCTTCAACTGGTTAGACAAAGCCTTCGACTTCCCCGGTGCAGGTGTGTTTCAATACATCTCTTTCCGAGCATCCATGTCGGTAATAACATCTCTGATTATCATGCTGATTCTCGGAAAACCGTTCATCAAATGGCTCAGAAAGAAACAAATCGGCGAAACAGTCCGCAACCTTGGTCTCGAAGGACAGAAGGAGAAAGAAGGCACCCCCACTATGGGTGGACTGCTTATTCTTGCCGCTATCATTATACCGACTTTGCTCTTCGCCAAACTGGACAACATCTACGTGCTCATAATGCTCGGCACCACCGTCTGGCTTGGCTTGATAGGATTTATTGACGACTACATTAAAGTGTTCAAAAAGCACAAGGAAGGTCTGCGTGGAAAATACAAAGTCATCGGACAGGTTGTGCTGGGACTTGTTGTCGGACTGCTTATTATGTACCATCCAGACATAACAATCAAAGAGTCCTCCTCTGTAGAAAGCTATGTCGCCTCGCACAACATCAACATCGAAGACAACTTCGAACGTGCCAAAAACGAGATGAGCCAAGACCCTGTCAAATCAACCAAAACGACTATTCCTTTCGTCAAAAACCACGAACTCGACTACGCAAAGATCATTACTTGGATGGGTGATTGGGCAAACAACTGGGTTTGGCTTGTATATGTGCTGATTGTCATCCTTGTGGTCACAGCAACGTCGAACGGGGCCAACCTCACCGACGGAATTGACGGTCTGGCAACAGGCACTTCGGCCATTGTGGGCTCCACTTTCGCCATCCTCGCTTGGGTTTCGGGCAACATAATCTTCGCCAACTATCTGAACATCATGTTCCTCCCGAACATTGGAGAATTGGCTATCTTCATTACCGCCTTTGTCGGCGCCACCCTGGGATTCCTCTGGTACAACACCCACCCTGCCGAAATATTCATGGGCGACACCGGTTCGCTGACCATCGGAGGCATCATCGCCGTTTTCGCCCTGCTGATTCGCAAGGAACTTCTGATTCCTATCGTATGCGGAATATTCCTGATTGAAAGCCTGTCTGTCATCATACAGACCTCCGGATGCAAGATTTACCGTCGCCGCCACAAGCTGCCCGCAAGCGTCGCCGTGCCGGTCGAAAAGAGACCCTTCCTCATGACTCCTCTGCATCACCACTATCAGAAAAAAGGCATCGCCGAAGAGAAAATCGTCACGCGCTTCTACCTTGTCGGCATCATTCTCGCCATCATCAGCATTGTAACATTCAAACTCCGATAATATCCAAACCATAAAATTTTAACCTTCATATAATCATCTTTGAAATCATGTACGAAGCATTAGCAACACAAGGAAAATCATCTGTCCATTCCGGATTGGCCGGCATTGACAGCGCCAAACTCAAAAAACTACGTAGCAGCCACTTGAAAGAGTGCTTCAACCTCATCGACGAGATGCGCCACAAACTCGAATTTGTGGCCCGCATCAAAGGCGTATCTTTCATCGACGATGCTGCATCGCGCAACGTCATGTCCACATGGTATGCGCTCGAGACCATCGAGGGCAAAGCCATCTGGATAGCAAACGGCGCCGCACCGTCAGCCAACAACGTCTCCCAGCTGAAACGCCTCCACAGCCTGGCCGCACAGAAAGTACAGGCTATCATCACTTTAGGCAACAGCTCGGTGTACGAACTCGTATTTGGCGACGCCAACATCAAGGTCTGCTCGGTCGAAACCATGGGCGAGGCTGTATCGAAAGCTTTCTACAGCTGTTCCGAAAACATGAAAGTGCTTTTCTCGCCAGCAGTCGAGAACGGAATCTCATACGAGACTCAGGGCGACTCATTCAAACACGAAGTCAACGAATTATAAATGGCCACAGAGAAGAAAGACATATCACGCAAACTCCTCAACCCCTTCAAGGGCGACAGGGCCATCTGGTTCATCTTCCTGGTGCTGGCCATCATTTCGCTCGTGTCGGTCTATAGCTCGGTAGGCTACACGGCCGTCATATCCGACACCACACCTCTGAAGGCCCTTATGAGACACATGCTTTTTGTCGGTGCCTCCTTCATCCTTGTCATTCTTATGTCTAATTTCGACTACCGCAAGTTCTCCGGCTTGTCGTGGTTTGGCTTCCTCATCTCTGTAACGCTCCTCGTCATCGTTCTTGTAATCGGACACAAGGACAATGCCGCCGGCTCCGGCATGAGCCGCTGGATATACATACCGCTCATCGGACGCTTCCAGCCGTCCGAATTTGCCAAAGTCATCATCATCATCTATCTGGCACGACTGTTGGCGCAGGAGAAGGACACTCTGCACGAGTGGACCACTCTGAGGAAAATTCTTATCCCCGTATTCGCAATCATCGGACTCATCATCTTCGACAACCTCTCTACAGCCTTCATCATCTTCTGTGTATGCTATGCTATGCTTCGACTTACAACAGTAAGCAAAAAACAACTATGGCTGACAATATTAGTATTGGTCACTACAGGTCTTCTCGCCATTCTCATAACCGACAAACTCGACCTTAAATTCATGGAACGAGCCAACACTTGGACAAGCCGTATCGACAAATGGCTCAACTTCGACGAGGAGCAGCTCTCGCAAGAATCCATGGCGCGAATGGCCGTCGCCTCCGGACGCTTCGTCGGTGTAGGTGTCGGGTCGACCATACAGGCTCGTCTGATGACTCAAGCCAACAACGACATGATTTACGCAATCATCGTCGAAGAGACTGGAATGCTCGGCGGCGCACTGGTATTCCTGCTCTACCTCTTCCTCTACATCCGCTGCATTCGCATCGCCTGGCGATGCAAAGGCGACTTCGGCCGAATGACGGTGGTGGGCTTAGGCACACTCATTTTCATTCAGGCTTGCATCCACATGTGCGTCTCTGTGGGCGCTCTGCCCGTAACAGGACAAACGCTCCCCTTCATCAGTTCGGGCGGATCGGCTTACCTCTGCATGGGCCTTGCCCTTGGCGTAATCCAATCCGTTGCCTACGACGTGAACAAGAGCGAATCCAAAAACACCATTCCCGAAACAAACGGCAACAAAGCAACAAGCGACGAAAATAACAATATAAATACTCTATAAAAATTAACCTTAATTACACAATGAAAGCTATAATCAGTGGAGGTGGTACAGGCGGACATATTTTCCCCGCCGTCGCGATAGCCAATGCTATCAAGGCTCGCCATAGCGATGCCAGCATTCTTTTCGTAGGAGCCGAGGGCCGAATGGAAATGGAGAAGGTGCCGGCTGCCGGCTACGATATCAAAGGCCTCCCGATAGCAGGTCTGCAACGCAAACTGACAGTCAGCAACATCATCAAGAACTTGCAGCTGCCTTTCAAGATGATGCGAAGCCGCAACATGGTCAAGAAGATTCTTCGTGACTTCAATCCCGACATCGTCGTAGGGGTCGGTGGCTTTGCAAGCGAACCCACACTCAAAGCTGCCGCCTCGATGGGCTACCCGACTCTGATTCAGGAACAGAACTCCTACGCCGGCCTGACGAACAAGATGCTCGCAAAGGACGCAAGGACCATCTGCGTCGCCTACGATGGCATGGAACGGTTCTTCCCCGCCGAAAAAATAGTCTTCACAGGCAACCCCATACGCGCCGACATCGAAAAAATGACCGCAACAAAAGAGCAAGGACGCGCCCACTTCGAACTCGCAGACGACAGCAAAGTCCTCCTCATAATCGGCGGAAGCCTTGGCGCTCGCAGCATCAACCAGATGATGCTTTCCAACCTCGAACTCGTCAAAAAAATCGGACAAGAACAGAATCTGCAGGTAATCTGGCAAACGGGACAATGGATGAACGACGAAGCCGTCGCTGCCGTAAAACAGGCCGGAGCCGACGGCACCATAAAGGTGCACCGCTTCATCTCGCGCATGGATCTCGCCTATGCCGCCGCCGACATCATCATTTCAAGGGCTGGCGCCATAGCCATCAGCGAGCTGTGCATCGTCGGCAAACCCCTCATCCTGATACCCTCTCCCAACGTCGCCGAAGACCATCAGACTAAGAACGCTCTTGCCCTATCCAACAAAAATGCCGCAATCCTGGTCCGCGACAGCGAATGCGCAACGAAAGGCATTCCGACCGTGGTAGAGCTCCTGGCCGACGACGAACGCCGCAACGAAATGTGCCGCAACATCCTCGCTCTCGCAAAACGCAATGCAGCAGAACTCATCGTCGACGAAATCGACAAAATAGTCACAAAATAACTAAACACAAAGACAGCAATATGACATACTACTTTTTAGGCATAGGTGGAATAGGCATGAGTGCTTTGGCTCGCTTCTTCAAGCAGAGCGGACACAACGTGTCCGGCTACGACCGTACCGAAAGCCCTCTGACGCGTCAGCTCGTGAGCGAAGGAATACCTGTGCACTACTGCGACGACCCATCCCTCATCCCCGACAACATCGACCTCGTCATCTACACCCCCGCCGTCCCGCAAGATACCAAGGAATTTGAATATCTGCGCGACAAAGGACTGCCTATCAAAAAACGCTCGCAAGTGCTCGGCGAACTGACCCGCGGCAAAAAATGCATTGCTGTGGCAGGCTCGCACGGCAAAACGACGACAAGCGCAATGATAGCCTTCCTGCTAAGCAAGACCGACATCGGATGCTCGGCATTTCTTGGTGGCATCTCCAAGAATTTCGGCAGCAACCTTCTAATCAATACCAAAAGCAAATACGTGGTCGTCGAAGCCGACGAATACGACCGCTCTTTCCTGCAGCTCCACCCCTTCTATTCCGTAATCACCGCAACCGACCCCGACCATCTGGACATCTACGGCACTCACGAAAAACTCATCGAAGCCTTCGAACAATTCGCCAACCAGACGTCGCCCGACGGTGCCATCTTCCTGAAGGAAGGTCTTGCAGGCCACCATCACGACCACGACGAGGAGCATGACGAGGAGCACGAGACCAAACACCTCCACATCGGCGAGGAAATCAAACAGTACTCCTACTCTGCACGCTCCATCGAGCCCGACTATTACGCCATCAACGTGCGCAACTACAACGGCAACATCTTCTTCGACCTCCGCACTCCTGAACGTGTACTCTACGACCTCGAACTGCAGAACTCCTGTCTCTACAATGTCGAGAACGCAGTGGCAGCAGCAGCCGTGACCCTGAACTGCGGCATCAACGAATACCAGCTGCGCAACGGACTGAAGTCGTTCGAAGGCATCCAACGGCGTTTCGATGTCCGCGTCAAAAACAACGACATTATCTATATCGACGACTACGCCCACCATCCAAAGGAAATCGCGGCAACCATCGAATCCGTCAAATACCTCTACCCCGGCAAGCGCATCGTCGGCATATTCCAGCCGCACCTCTATTCACGCACTCGCGACCTCGCCGACCAATTCGCCGAAGCCCTCAAACCACTCGACGAAATCATTCTGCTGCCCATCTATCCGGCACGCGAAAAACCCATCCCCGGAGTCTCCTCAGGCATGATCCTGCGAAAACTCGACACTATGAACAAATACCTCTGCAGCCGCGAACAAATCCCCGACATGGTCGACGCCCTCTACCCCGACATTCTTCTTACCATGGGCGCAGGCGACATCGACCGGCTCGTACCCGTACTCGAAAAGAAACTGAAAGAAGATTTGTAACCTCATCGACAGCGACAAAGTGAATTCCAGAATCCGAAATATAATCATCATCGTCCTCCTGGCGGCAATAGTCGTCACCTTCCATATCGTTCGCCGCAACGCCACGATGAGGGGCTTGGAAATCTCGGTCGTAGACAGACAACCCAACATCATAACGGCCGACGACGTCGACAGCATTCTCATGGCCTCGTTCCCATCGCTGACGAAGACCGACATCAAAGACATCGACCGCGATGCAATTGTCGACAAGCTCTGCGAGAACCCTTATATTTTGGAAGCCTCCGCACACACAACGACTGGAGGCAAACTTCAGGTCAACGTCACGCCACGAATCCCTGTGGTGAGGATGTTCTATCAAGACAACGAGTTCTACATCTCGCACGAAGGCACCTTCATGCCAATCACCGCCAAGCACTACTGCTACACCCTGATAGGCAACAGCAACGCCGACGAGCCGAGACTCAAGAAACCATCCGGCATCAATCTCGCCGACACCGCCGTGAAGAAACAGCCTTCATCGCTCGTCAAAGTCTGGAAGACTGCTTCCTACCTATACGACAACCCCGCTTATGGCGACATTTTCGACCAAGTCAGCATTGCCGAAAACGGCGACATCTGCCTCGTCCCGAAACTTGGCCAGCTGACCGTGATTCTCGGCGACACAACCCAGATGCAGACAAAATTCGAAAACCTCTGGGCTTTCCTCGACCAAGGCATCAGCCTTGTAGGGTGGAACACCTATTCCACCATCAACCTCAAATACAAAAACCAAGTGGTCTGTACAAAGAAACAATAAATTAAAAAACATATCATCATGAACAATCTCAACGACATCATCGTAGGCTTAGACATCGGAACAACCAAAATCGCCTGTTTCATCGGGCAACGCAGTTCTGAAGGGAAAATAAAGATTATCGGCTTCGGCAGAACCGAATCGAAGGGCGTAGAACGCGGCGTTGTGAAAAACATCAAGGACACGGCTATCTCCATCAAAAAAGCAGTGGACGAAGCCACCGAACAGGCCGGAATAGCCATCAACGAAGTGTATGTCGGCATCGCCGGACAGCACATCAAAAGCACTCGCAACCTCGGCTCCTACAACATCAAAGACCACGACATAATCACTAACGAGGATGTCAACAAACTGATTGAGGACCAGTATGGCATAGCCGTCCCTCCTGGCGAAGAGATTATTCATGTCTTCCCGCAGAACTTCATCGTCGACGACGAGGAGTTGAGTCCGACGGTAGACCCCGTTGGCGTGGTCGGCAAGGTGATCAAGTCCAACTTCCACATCGTAAGAGGTAACACCATGAACCTCCGCGCAATCCACGAAAGTGTGGAACGTGCAGGACTCCGCATCAAGGGTGTCGTCCTCGAGCCCATCGCCTCCTCCTACGCTGTCCTCGACGATACCGACCGCGACGCCGGTGTCGCTCTGGTCGACATCGGAGGCGGCACAACCGACATCGCCATCTTCAAAGACGGCATCATCCGTCACACAACCGTGCTCCCGCTGGCCGGAAACGCCATAACCAACGACATCAAGGAGAACTGCCGCATCATGCGTGGACAAGCCGAAGCCCTCAAAACCCGATTCGGCTCCTGCCTGCCCGAAAACGTCAGCGAAAACGACATCATATCCATTCCCGGACTTCGCTCACAGCCCCCGCGCGAAATAAGCATGCGCACCCTTGCCGGCATCATCAAGGCTCGCACCGAGACCATCATCGAGCAGGTGAAATTCGAAATCGAAGAATCTCATCTCGAAAAAGACATCTTTGCCGGCATCGTGCTGACAGGCGGCGGCGCGCAAATGCGACATATCAAAGAGTTCACGGAGTTCACCACCGGCATCGACTCGCGAATCGGCCTGCCCGACGAGCACCTCGACAAAGACACCAACCCCGAAATCATCAACACAATGTATGCAACGGGCATCGGTCTCGTACTCTACGGCTTCGACAAACTCGACGAAAAGAGAGCCTTCGAAAACGACATCGAAAGCGAGCAACCCGAACCCGTCAAGGAAACGCCCAAGGAGGAACCCGCTCAGACCACACCGAACGACATCTTCGCCGACCTGCCGACTGTCGAGACAACAACCCCTACCATCGACGATGTCGAAACCGAGCAGCCTAAAGAGCCCGACAACAAACCCGACACCACCAAACGTCCTCGCAGACCAGGCTGGGGCTCACAGGCAATGAAGGCCATCGACAAATACTTCGGACGCGTTTTCGGCGACGACAACATCAAAAACGAAGGCAAAGAAGAACGCGACATCTGACATACGCAATGCCCCCCAGCCGCGAACGTTGATAAATCTGTTGAAAACAAATACATCGACAGCAACAACTTCTCGACAATAAAGAGTAATTTTACAATTGCTTAACACCATCGCCACAACGGCATATATCATTTATTACCAACAATCTGAACAGAAATAAGTACAATGGAAGACAGCACAAATTCAACGATTTCGAACAACAACGAAACCAACAACAGCAACAACTTCATGGGCGGAACAAGCTCGGTAGAGTTTGAACCAATCCGTGAGCAGCCCGCCAAAATAAAAGTAATAGGTGTCGGCGGTGGTGGTGGAAACGCAGTCAACCACATGTTCCAGGAGGGAATCCACGGTGTAGAATTCATCGTCTGCAACACCGATGCCAAAGCCCTCGAGTCGAGCCCCGTGCCCAACAAGATAGCCCTCGGTAAACTCGGTGCCGGCAACATCCCGGAACATGCACGCAAAATGGCTCTTGAGCACAAAGACGAAATCCTCCAAGCCATTTCCGACAACACTCAGATGCTCTTCATTACAGCTGGTATGGGCGGCGGTACGGGAACAGGTGCCGCCCCGGTAGTGGCAGAAATAGCAAAAAGCATCAACCTCGACGACGAACTGGTGTCCAAAATACTCGTTGTCGCCATCGTCACCGAACCCTTCGAATTTGAAGGCCCCATCCGTATGCAACAGGCCAAGGTCGGTATCGAAGCCCTGCAAGAGAATGTCGACGCCATCCTGGTAATCAACAACGACAACCTGCGCAGACTTGGCGACATGGACCTCGACGAGGCCTTCAGCAAAGCCGACGACGTCCTCCTCACCGCAGCCAAAGGCATTGCCGAAATCATCACCCGCAGCGGCAAGGTCAACATCGACTTCCGCGATGTCAACACCGTCATGAAAAACAGCGGCACCGCCCTTATGGGTACCGGCGCCGGACGCGGCGAAAACCGCGCCATGGAAGCCATCGAGAACGCTGCCACCTCTGTCCTCCTTAACGACAACGATATCCGCGGCGCAAAGAACGTCCTCCTCTACTTCTCCTACTCCCCGTCCCACAAAATCAAAATGGACGAACTCTACAACATCACCAACTACGTCAAGGAACGCACCGGCAGAACAACCAACGTCATCTGGGGTAACGGCACCGACGACAGCCTCGACGACGAACTGCGCATAACCCTTATCGCTACAGGTTTCGAGCCCCTCCCCGGACGCAAGGTCATCAATCTCGACCCCGTCGAGCAACCCAAACCAACCGACGAGACCCCCAAAGTCGACACCACTCCCGCACCGACTCCGCAAGACATCCACGAGCCTCCGGTAGACGATAGCGGCATCCATCTGGTACACCGCAACAACGTCACCGTAAGCGTGGCTTCTGCTCCTGCCACCACTAATGTCGAACAGCACGTCGAAGACAAAATCGAAGCAACGAAGGAAAACGACATCTTCAACAACCCCACAAACGACGGTCCGAAACGCTATTTCCAACTCGACCCCATGACCGAAGATGCCCCCGAAGCCGAAGCTGAAGCCGAAAACGACGAATGGCCTATGAACTACGCCTCGGAAAGCGACACCAACGACTCCAGCAACAACCACCTCAACGACATTCGCGTCATCTCACGCGAAATAATCGATGCTACGGCACCTCAGCAGCACACCAGCGAGAACAGCCAACGCTTCGACAACAGCACCTCACAGATCTCTGCTTTCAGCAACGAGACCGAGACTCAGGAAATGGTAGCCGAAAAACAGCAGCCGAAGCCCGAATACAACGAAACGTTCGCACAGCAGCAGATAACAAAAGCGCTCAACCCCGAAGAGAGCCTCGACGACATCAAGGCTCGCCAGCGCGCTGAACGCATCCGCCGCATGAACGACCTCCTGCGCAACGACCCTGAAGGCCCGCGCAAAGTAGAGGAAATGAGTATCGAAGAGCTCTCCTCCTCTCCAATCTATCAGGCTCCACACTCATCCGAAAGCGACGCCGCCCGCACGAAAGTCAGCTCCAGAGGCTCCTTCACCAACCCGATGGACTTCCTCAACGGACTGCCCGACTGATAAACACAGGCAATCGCTACAACAGAAACAAGTTTAATAGACAATACATCTTCTACTTCTTATATAATGAAAAGCGTCCGGCTGGACGCTTTTTTATTCAAAAAAACTACCCGTGAAAAACAAAAAAATATTCGGAACTCTATGCGCCATTGGCGCCGCTGTATGCTACGGAACAAACCCCATAGGAGCCTTTCTCTACAAAGAAGGCATGACACCCCCCAGCGTGCTGTTCTGGCGATTCGGGCTGGCCTGGATCATCATCTCTATTGTCATGTTCTTCCGCAAAGAGAAACTCTCCGTCACCCGCAAGGAGTTCGGCATCCTCACCGCTCTCGGACTTCTGTTTCTGGCCTCGTCGCTGACCCTCTACGTGAGTTTCACCCTCATGGACGTAGGCGTAGCCTCCACCATCCTGTTCATCTACCCCGTACTGACGGCAGCAATAATGGCCATCTGTTTCAAGGAGAGGGTTACACTTCCTACTGCCGTCTCCATCGTCATGTCGTTTGTTGGCGTGATGCTTCTCTATTGGAGTCCTCAGGGCGACACCCTTTCCGTCGCAGGCATCATCCTTGTTCTGGTATCGGCACTCACTTACGCCGTCTATATCATCATCATGAACCGCGCGAAACTCAACATGTCGTCGTTCAAGATAAACTACTATGTACTTATCTATTGCGCACTCGGCAACCTTGCCGTTGCACTGATCGAAGGCAACGGATTCCAGACGCCCTCCAGCCTATGCAGTTGGTTCTATGTCGCTTGGCTCGCCCTGGTTCCTGCCATCCTCGCTCTCGTCATGATGGTCTATGCCGCCAAATACATAGGCTCCACCCCGACGGCCATCATGGGAGCCCTCGAGCCCCTCACCGCCGTCCTCATCGGAATATTCCTTTTCAAAGAAACTTTTTCCATTAGGCTCCTAATCGGCATCATATTAATTTTCAGCTCCGTAATATTAATAGCAGTACAAAGTAACAAACCGAAACAATAAAAGGAACACTATAACGTTTTCCTAAAAGATAATAAATCAATAAACAAATCCAGTGTCACACGTAGTACTCCTGCTCCTTTTCCTATTTGGAGCGATGATCATATCCTTTCTCTGTTCCATCCTTGAGTCGGTACTCATGTCAACCCCCCTATCCTACATCACCATGCGGGAAGATGCTGGATACAAACCCGCCACGCGGTTCAAGCAATACAAAACCGACAACGGCAAACCCATTGCCGCAATCCTGTCTCTCAACACCATCGCCAACACCATCGGTGCCGCAGGCGTCGGAGCACAAGCTACACAAGCTTTTGGAAACCAATGGTTCGGACTTGTTTCCGCCATCACCACCATTCTCATCCTTATCTTTTCCGAAATCATACCCAAAACCATCGGCACCAAGTACTGGAAACGGCTGATGGGCTTCACCGCACGCGCCATCAGGCTGCTTATCATCACACTATATCCCTTGGTCCTGTTCGTAGGACTCCTCACCAAACTCTTCGCCGCCAAGGAAGACGAGACCGCCGTCAGCCGCGAAGAAGTGGCAGCAATGGCCGACGTAGGCGAGGACGAAGGTGTGCTCGACGAGGACGAGAACAAGATTATCCAGAACGTTATCAAGCTCGACAACATCAAGGCCTACGACGTGATGACCCCCCACAGCGTGGCCGCCGTAGCCCCCGAGTCGATGACGCTGCGCGAATTCTACAAAGTGGAGGAATACAGCCACTTCAGCCGCATCCCCGTCTATGCCGACGACCCCGAATACATCACTGGCTACATTCTGCGTAGCGACGCCCTCGAGGACCTCGCCGAGGACAAATTCAACAAGAAACTCAAAGACATCAAACGCGACATACCTCTCTTCAACGAAGAGCAGTCGGTCAGCGAAATATGGGACTCGCTGCTCAAACACAAAGAACAGATAGCCATCATCATCGACGAATACGGTGGTTTCCAGGGCATCCTGACCCTTGAGGACATCATCGAAACAATCCTCGGCCTCGAAATCATCGACGAGAACGACGAGGTCAGCGACATGCAGCAGTTCGCACGCGAACGCTGGCAGCAGCGCCAACGACGCTTCAAAAGCATCCGCCTGCCGGAAGAAGAAACAGAGAACGGAGAACGGAAAACGGAAAACTGAGAACGGAGATCGGAAAACTGAGAACGGAGAACGGAGAACGGAAAACTGAGAACGGAAAGCGGAAATAGTATTTGTATCTGAAGTTAAAGTTAAGGTTAAAGTTAAAGTTAAAATGAACATAGCAGCACTTGTTTCTGGTGGCGTCGACAGCTCCGTCGTTGTCCATCTTCTAAAAGAGCAGGGCCTGACGCCCGACATCTTCTATATCCGTATCGGTATGGAAGACGAAGAAGGCTTCATCGACTGTCCGGCAGAAGAGGACATCGAAATAACAACCTATATAGCCAAGAAATATGGCTGCCGCTTCGAAGAGGTCAACCTGCACAAGGAGTATTGGGACAACGTGGTGAGCTACACCATCGAGTCGGTGCGCAAAGGCCTCACCCCCAACCCCGACGTGATGTGCAACCGCCTCATCAAGTTCGGTGCCTTCAACGACAAGCGCGGCCACGACTACGACCGCATCGCCACCGGACACTACGCCACATCGCGCGTCGAAGGCGGCACAACCTTCCTCGCCACCGCCAAAGACCCCATCAAAGACCAGACCGACTTCCTCACACAGCTCTCTTACCCTCAGATCCAGAAAGCTATGTTCCCCATAGGCCACCTGATGAAAAGCGAGGTGCGCCAGCTGGCACACGACGCACACCTCCCCTCGGCCGACCGCAAGGACAGTCAAGGCATCTGCTTTCTCGGCAAAATCAACTACAACGACTTCCTGCGCCGTTACCTCGGCGAAAAAGAAGGCAAAATCGTCGAACTCGAAACAGGCAAAATCCTCGGCACGCACAAGGGCTACTGGTTCCATACCATCGGACAGCGCAAAGGACTCTTCCTCAGTGGCGGACCCTGGTTTGTCGTCAAAAAGGACATCGACGAAAACATCCTCTATGTCAGCCAAGGCTACACCCCCGAAGCCCAGTACGGCAAGGAAATCAACCTGCTCGGCTTCCACTACCTCAGCGCCGACATTTGGAACACACCAGCCGACGGCAGCCCCGCCGACGACTGGAGCATCCCCGTCAAGTTCAAGATTCGCCACACACCCGAATTTGCCCAAGGCAACTTGAGCCGCATCAACGACCCAATCTATGGTACCCTTTTCCATATCAGCAGCGACACCAAGATACAAGGCATAGCTGCAGGACAATATGCCACCATTTACGACAACGATGCCGACCTCGTAGTCGCCACCGGAATGATCGTCTGAACAGGTAAGCTACCCTTCCCTATCGACACTATCAACGTCCCTATAGTCCACTTCAGGACAGCCATAAAGGTCCGCAGCCGGTTCGCACGATGCCATCGACATTCCCATTGTAATAGCCATGGCCTTCAGCAACAACATTCTGATTCTGAGCGCTCTTAATTTCATAAGTAGCAGTTAATAATAGCGTAAAAAAATATTCGCATCAGCTTAACGCCAAAGGCGGTAATAATTTACAAGATATACGAAGTTGCGGAAGCTGAGAGTAGAGCAAACCGGTTTGCATTACCGAAGTGCAGCAGCGTTGACATAGTCAAGATTTCGCCCGATTTGCGGGCAGGAGAATTATCCGTTCTCACATCTCCGTCGTGATCAATACCCGGAATGGGGAGTATCCAGATATTCCCTGAAAAGGTCGAGGCAAGCCTCCCTGTCAATCTCCGTCAGGAAATCACCAAGGTCGTTACGACCAGCAAAAATGTCATTGAAATAGTCGTCACGGAAACCAATAATGGCATTATCCTTGATTGTGCAACCATAGTACACGCGATGTATGTTGGCCCACAGACACGCACAGAGGCACATGTGGCAAGGCTCGCCGGTAGTGTAAATGTCACAGCCGCTCAAGTCATGCGTTCCCAACCTGCTGCAAGCGTTGCGAATGGCTTCGACTTCGCCATGGGCTGTAGGGTCATGATGACCAAGCACACAGTTGTGTCCGCGACCAACAACAACTCCATCCTTCACAACTACAGACCCGAAAGGGCCTCCGTCGCCGGCTTTGATGCCCTTGCGAGCCTCGTCGATAGCCATCTGCATAAAACTGTCAGTAGCTTGTTTCATGGTGTGAGTTTTTTTCAGAAAAAGGTTTCTTTGTCCACATCAGCCGACCGAGGCTTTCAGTTTTTCTGCGTTTTCGGCAAGCTGAAGGGCTTCGATACAGTCTTCGATATCGCCATCCATAAAGGCCGGAAGGTTGTGCATCGACCAACCGATACGGTGGTCCGTCACGCGACTCTGAGGATAGTTGTATGTACGCACCTTCTCGCTGCGGTCGCCCGTAGCAACCATCGTCTTGCGTTTCGACGACAGCTCCTCCATATATTTGTTGTATTCGCGTTCATAAAGACGTGTACGCAAGATACTTATGGCCTTTTCTTTGTTCTTTATCTGACTTTTCTGGTCTTGCATCGAGACGACAATACCCGTTGGGATATGTGTCAGACGAACAGCCGAATAAGTCGTGTTGACGCACTGACCTCCCGGGCCGCTGGCGCAAAAGGTATCGATACGCACATCGTTCATATTCAGCTCCACATCAAATTCCTCAGCTTCGGGCAGCACAACCACACCCGCCGCACTGGTATGAATACGGCCCTGGGTCTCCGTAGCAGGCACCCTCTGCACACGGTGCACACCGCTCTCGTATTTTAGCAGACCATAGACGCCATCGCCTGTTACCGTGAATGTTATGTCTTTATAACCTCCCGCAGTACCCTCGTTGAAGTCGGTAACCTCAACCTTCCAGTGCTTTTTCTCGCAGTAGCGGCTATACATGCGGAACAGGTCGCCAGCGAAAATGCAGGCCTCGTCACCGCCCGTGCCGCCACGTATCTCAACAACGGCATTCTTCGAATCTGTCGGGTCGGCCGGAATAAGCAGTATACGGATTTCGTCTTCCATTTTTTCACGTCGCTCTTGGCTGGCCGTGAGTTCCTCTTTTGCCATCTCGCGCAACTCAGCATCCTTCTCGTTCTCAAGCAGCTCCTTGCATTCGGCTATCGTATCGAGCAGAGCTTTGTAGTCGTGATAGGCTTTCACCACCGGTTGCAGGTCCTTATAGTCCTTGCTCAACTTCACATATCGCTTCATGTCGCCCGTAACCGCGGGGTCGTTCATCTGCTGTTCTATCTCACAGTAACGTGAATATATTGCCTCTAATTTATCTAACATGCTTATTCAAAAACAATTAAAACAATTATATATATTTAATAGAAAATGCAAAAATAAGAAAAAAATGGGGATAACCGAAAAGTATTGTGAAAACACATATATTATAGATTCCAGACCAAAACGCAACTCACGTTTGCAAAGATAGATAAAATTCCTGATATGGTATTCGGAATCCTAATTTTTTTCTTGGTCTACGGTTGATTTTATACTGAATGGCAGCGACTTGTTCGTCAGTCAGCTTTGAAAAGTTTTCGTCGCGAGGGATGTATTGCCTGATGAGCATATTGGTGTTCTCAATGAGACCTTTTTGCCACGAGGAGTAAGGGTCGGCGAAATAGACAGTGGTTCCGAGTCGCCTTGAGAGGGTCTCGTGGTCGGCGAATTCGGGTCCGTTGTCGGTAGTGATTGTTTTGACGGCTCCGCAGCGCTTGAACGGGAGCAGTGCGTCCACGACTACCTTCGAGACCTCGGAGGGCACTTTGCCGCAAGGCAGGTTGCGGATGATGACAAATGAGAGTGAGCGTTCCACTAGGGTCAGTTTTGCGCCCTTATTCCCGGGCCCGACGATGAGGTCCATCTCCCAGTCCCCGAACCGGGTGCCGTCGGCCTCGGCAGGCCGTTCCTCGATGCCCACGCGGTTCTTGATTGGTGTGGACTTCCCGATAGGCCTTTTCCTGTGCTTGAGCTTGAAACGGCAATGGGTCCACAAGTCGCCACCCTCTTCTTTGTCCTTGTGGATGTACTCGTAGATGCGCGACTTGCTTACCATTGCATACCCGTGCCGTTTGCTCCATCCTTCGATCTGCTCCGGCGACCAGTCATCCTGCATATTCCGGTCTATGCGGTTTTTGATTTCGCCGTTGAATTTCCTCGGCTGCCGCAGCCTCTCTTTCCGGATTTCGCACAACTCCTGAGCCGTGGTGTAGTGGTATTTCCCACCACTGCTGTTGCGCTCCAACTCGCGCGAAACCGTTGATTTGTTGACGCCTATGGCTTCCGCTATTGCGCTCTGCGTCTTTTTTTCTTTCAGCATCAAAGATATTGCGTATCTTTGCATTTGGTTTAGTTGTCCCATTTTTGCAATTTTTTGGAAGGAGGCGCAAAAATAGCAACTTTTTTCCATCCACACAAAGGCGGGGGGATTTTCCCCTCCCTTTGTTGGAAAAAAATTGTTTTTACGCTTTTTTTTGTCCTCAAAAGTTGCGTTTCTTAATGGAACTTATGTATAGCAAAAGAGGTTGGCAGTCTGTTGCGACGGGTCTTCGACCATCAGTTCGAGGCATCTAATTGAATCGGTTTTTGCAGATTAAAAATCTTCATATCAAGCAGCGTCGGTGCCGTGGCGTCGGCTCGTCCGACAACACAGATCCGCCGCAACGGAATAGTTCATTTAGCGCGGAACGATGGGAGACACATAATTTGTAGGATTAGCCAAAGGCACAGGAAAATGTTTTCTCGGTAGAAAGTTGTTCATTTTTTTGTATTTCTTCTCGTAAATATGCAATGTTACATATTCATTAGTCATTTTAAAAAAAACGGACAACTCTTGAGCGTTAACATTTTCATTGGTTTCAATACAAACAAGATAGTCCTTGAACATAGCACAACCCAACATGTACATTCTGTATCCTTGGGGTTGAAAAACATTTTTATATTCAATGGCACAGTTTATGTAGTAATCCATATAGTAGTTTTCTAATGGAAGAAAACCGATCAATATATCAGCAGAGTCTTCGGGGAGAAATGACAAAATGATTTGGATATATATCCCATTATCATCAATGTTTCTAAATTCACTTGTTTCTACTTCTTGGATATGTTCTTTTAAAGAATCAATAAGTTGATTGTTAATGATTTCAACTTTAGGAATGGACAGTTCCATTTTCCCTTCATAATCGTTGGTGTCCTTAAAATTATAATAATGTAATGGTGTTGAAGTGTAATTGTTTTGCGAGATAGCAATATTGTAAAATGTTATGAATGAAATAAAAAACAAAACGGAAAGTTTTATCGAATCGTTGGTTACCGACACGAGCTTCCTCCATAAGTCAAATTTACTAATGATTAAAATATCATTCTGCCGCTCACTGTGTGCAAACATTGTATTTATTTGAAAATTGTCAATGGAATATGGCGTTCAAAGTCAAAAACAGGCAAAACACCATATTTTTTTACTACATCGTCATACCTGTATGATTGTCCCTTAAAATGAAGATAACAAGGGACCTTCAATGACATGGCATAGTTTTGGTCTTGGGTTGATGGTGCCCAGTATGCATATTCTGCTAAGTTAGGGTGAAAATGATGGTAATTTTTAACGCTATTTTCATTATATTTTTCGCTCAATCCCGTGATGTTAATTTCGTCAATACAATGTGATGTAACCAAATCTCCGCCACCATCATTTAATTTATAGTAATCCCATTCAACTCCAGACTCATAATTTGGGTTGTAAGCTCCGGTCAAAATATCAAAAATAAATTTGGCGTCTTTGTCTTCGGAGAATGACAAGGTTGTTCTTGTCGCCAATTTGTCGGATGGTATAGAAACATCACCATAACACTTATAATTATCAATTATATTATTGTTGAAAACAATTTCGACAGAAGTACCATTAAAAGATTGATCATCATACCAGTAGGATGTTTTTCCATTATTCAAGTTGATACTCACCACAGTATCTTCTCCATTAGGGTCAATTATTTTCACCGGATTCCAAGCGCAATAGGCGTATGGGCTAATAGAAGGGTATTTATCACTCATCGGGTCGACGCTCAAGAACAGGCCCGAAATGGATGGGTCGTAGTAGCGAGCTCCAAAGTAATAAAACCCTGTTTCTGAGTCTTTTTCCTTGCCGGTGAAGGTGAGAGCATTTTTGTAGGAAAACAGGCGTTGAAAATCAATATGTTGCAAATGCCAAAAATCGAAGATTCCGGCATTGTGGAAAGTGCCGTTCAGATTGCCTGCTATGTTGCTGTTTCGATGCAAAATGGTGTGTCTTTATGGAGTTAACGCAAAAGTAGTGGTTTTATTGCGAAATATGCTGGCAGCCTGTTGCGACGGAGCTTCAACCTTTAGATCAAAGCATATATAATTGAATCGTGTTTGCGGATTGAAAATCCTTATATCAAGCAGCGTCGGATTGCAAATCCGCCGCGACGGAAAATCTTTATATCAAGCAGCGTCGGATTGCAGATCCGCCGCAACGGATTGAATTGTGCGATTCGTTTATTAAAATAGTTTTAGTATTTGAGTATCAAAAATTTATTATCATTTAGTAAAGCCTAATTACAGTTTGTAGTAGAGATTTGGCACTCCTTAACTTTTTGCAAAGCACAACGATATCTTAGAGTATATATCCAATTTGTTGAAAGAATCTTCAATTCCTCTCCTATGTTTTGGTTGTTATCATAAAACATCACACCCTCATATTTTTTATCCAATGATATCAAATGTCTGTACCCGTCTGAGAGAACTATCGGTTTAGTCATAATTGTATCTTGAATATTATCATATTTTCCACAATTGTAAACTCCCAATAGAACGAATTTCTTATTTACATCAATGTAAGTGATGTTGTTTTTTATATTGTATAAGGTGTCGTTCCACAGCATAAACCAATCAACTCCATTGTACAAATTGTTGAATATTACCGATGTCGATAATTTGTTGTCTTTTAATTTTTTGCTTTTGATTTCGTATGGTAGATTTAGAGGGTCTATTGAAATAGGAATTAATGAAAAATCATAGTTCTTTGATGAAGATTTTTTTACTTTAAAATAGCTGTTTCTAAGAATATAATAATCTGTATGATAGAAAGAAGTGTCATATAGAACACTAATAACTGCGGAACTATCACTAAATATTTCAAGTTGTTGTTCTGATATTGGATGATAATAGTTTTTGTAATATTCTTCTGAATAGTATATTCCACAGATATTTATACCATGTCTACACCCAATCGTACATAAAAATACCACACCCACTGTGGTCAACAATAATATAGTTTTTGTTTCTGAATAATATTTACGCAAAAAGAATCTCATATTATTGCGGATTGAAAATCCTTATATCAAGCAGCGTCGGATCACAGATCCGCCGCAACGGGTCCTTATAGTCCTTGCTCAACTTCACATATCGCTTCATGTCGCCCGTAACCGCGGGGTCGTTCATCTGCTGTTCTATCTCACAGTAACGTGAATATATTGCCTCTAATTTATCTAACATGCTTATTCAAAAATAATTAAAACAATTATATATATTTAATAGAAAATGCAAAAATAAGAAAAAAATGGGGATAACTGAAAAGTATTGTGAAAACACATATATGGCAAAAGAGGTTGGCAGCCTGTTGCGACAGGTCTTCAACCGTCAGATCAAAGCAAATATAATTGATTCGTGTTTGCAGATTGAAAACCCTTATATCAAGCTGCGTCGGTGCCATGGCGTCGGCTCGTCCGACAACGCAGATCCGCCGCAACGAAGGGAACATCCGTCGCGACGGGAAATTTTATTCCCGAACTGTTGTTCTAAAGGTTTTAACAATATTGTTGTTGTATGATTCCAAAAAGCAAACAGTGAAAACATAGGAAAACTTAGGTACAATATTTGCGAAATCTCGTATGTTTCCTATTAAATCCTTTGTTATTATTCTTCCACAGTTAATATAAACCCATGTATGGAGTATAGAGATATCATATCCATAATGCAGACTGTCTAATTCACTGATTGCACTTGCTATTTCTGGTGTTAAGTCCGTTTCAATCCACATAGGATTTGTTAGTTTCCAATAGTATTTTCTTTTGCCGCTGTTGCCTGACACATACGAATATAATGTCGTTGCCCACCATTCTTGATTTTTTCTATAAACGAATAAACTTATTGCAAAAGGAGTTTTTTTCTCCTCTGTTCGACGTGGATAATAATGGCAAAAAAATATAGTGTCAGGATTATTTAGATACTCCAATACATTAGCATAAGGGTATTCGTCTAAATACAGTCTTTTTATAGTGTCATCTTGTTGCCTATGCTGTGCATATGTTGTACAAATACTAAAAAGTAAGAATAATAGAAATATTTGGTTTTTCATAATTTTGTATGTTAATGATTTTCAGATGCCCTACCTTGCCTTATTTCTTTGGTCGCCAAATGATTTTTCCCAATAAAGATATCCCTACACATATTTTCAAACTCTGATGTTAATCTGTTGTTTTCACCACCACGAATATTTTGAGAATAATAGTATGCATGACCTCCTATCTCATGCAGTGAAGTTATAGACTGATAAGCCTCTGTTTGTGGGTGCATCCTTATTTCTCCATCGTATTTATACAGTGGGCGTTTACTAATATAAACATCTGCCGTATTGTTTCCATGATCCACAGTTATTCCATGAGCGATTTCTTTTCTGAGGGTGATTGAACCATTTGCTATTTTAATAATATCATCATTATTAACAATTTGAACTGTAATATTATAGTCGCTTCCGCAAAGTGATTTAAAGTGTTCTATTATTTCCTTTTGTGTCTCAGAATAATTATAACTACTATTGTCTCCCAAATAATACATTTTCTGTGTTTTCTCATTGTATGAGAAGGGTATGATTTTCTCGTCCCTATTAAATACGGACAAAAAAGCCTCTTTCATAACATTCCATGCTTCTTTTGAGAGTGAAATACTGTCACCATCCGGATCCACCAGCTTCACGGGATTCCAGGCACAGTAGGCATAGGGGCTTATTGACGGGTACTTGTCAGACATCGGGTCGACGCTCAAGAACAGGCCCGAAATGGATGGGTCGTAGTAGCGAGCTCCAAAGTAATAAAACCCTGTTTCTGAGTCTTTTTCTTTGCCGGTAAAGGTAAATCGTTCCCTATATCCGGAGGTGTGCTGGTTTACGAAGGTTTCTCCGAAGGGCAGGTACTGGAGGTGCTGGACGGGTATGCCGTTGGCATCGGTAATCCAGCTGGCGGAGCCGAGGTGGTCGCCATGGTAGAAGTACGCTATCTCGCCCTGCTGCGTCAGCTGACTGTTGGCGCTCATGGCATTCTCGAAGGTCGTGGTCTTGACGGCAGACTCCTGCAGCACCGAGGCGGGGACGGGCTTCAGGTCGATGTCGAGTCCACCAGCGTCCTGGCCGCATGCCTTGACTGCGTCGCTTTCGTTCTGCTTGAGCTGCCTGTCCTGCATGACGCTGATGCAATTATCGTACAGGCTGGTGGCGGTGTTCTGCATGTGCGGATCGCGCCCTATGAAGTTGCCGAGGTTGTTGAGTCCTCCGTTGCCGATGACAGCGCAGACGCGCTCGGTTCCGGCATAGTAGTGCTTGGTGTAGCCGTTGTCGTCGGCGACGAGGTAGGGCGAGGTATAGAGCGTTATTTTGTTCACGTATGAGGAAGTGTGCACGTGGTCGGCGTTGATGTCGAGGAGGGTGTTCTTGCCCGTCATCTTCAGCACCCGCTCGCCCGAATGGTCGTAGGCATAGTAGCTGAAGTATTTGTCGTCGACGGCGTTGACCATGCGGTTGTCCTCGGTCCAGAAGAGGTGCCGTGAGCCTTCGTAGTCGGCTTCCGATTCCGCATCCGTCAGGTAGCTGTTCACCTGCGCCAGGTTGCCCATGTCATCCCACTGCAGGTCGTGGAGCCTGTGCAGTCCGGAGTCGAAGAGACGGCGCGGCGCATGGGGCTTGTCGTTTTCGTCGTAGCCGAAGGCGGAGTTCTGACCGGTGAAGGACTGCTGCTTCGAGCAGAGCCGCCCCGACGGGCTGTAGGCTGCCGAAAGCACATTGCCTGAAGAATAGGTGTTGGACTGCGTGGCGCCGACGAGACGGCTGATGGCGTCGTAGCGGTACCTGTTGACGTATTGGCCTCCGATGCCGCCGCATGCTGCCGCCGAGTTGGAGTCCAGGACGATGTTGCCCACGGAGTCGAACCGGTACACTATGTCCTGCACGGCGACCCGGCTTCCGCCCTGCACGGCGTAGGTCTTCAGGCGTGAGAGGCGCCGAAGGTCGTCATACCGGTATTCGGCTCTGGTGCCGTTGCCGTATTCGATACGGCTGCGCTGCCCGTAGATGTTGTACGACACCTTGTCGATGTAGTTGCGCGCAGTGCTGCCTTTTGCGCCACGCATCGACAGCAGGCTGCCGCCGCAGTCGTAGGCGTAGCTCACCCGCTCGCCGTCGGGATAGGTGATGGCGCATGCGCGTCCCCAGCTGTCGTACTCGAATTCCATGGTGAAAGTATATGTTTTGTGCGAAAAAGGCACTGCAAAGGTACGAACATTTTTCGAAACATTGCCCATAGCGTCGTAATAAAAAACACTTCTTCCGCTTCCGTCCTGTACGACAGAGAGTTGCCCGTAGGCGTTGTAACTGTACTGGACATTGTTGTTCGGGATTTTGGAGTACTGGCGCTCCGTTGGGCGCAGGTAGTGGTAGAGAGTCGTGACCGTCTCGCCGGCGGCGTTGGTCTGCAGGGTGATGTTGCCGGCCCTGTCGTACTGCGTGAGCGTCGTGCCGGCGTCGGGGTGGCTGCGCGACACGGGCCTTCCGAGCATGTCGTATACGTAGAAGGTCTGGAACCCTTCGGGGTCAGAGGAAGCAACCAGCTGTCCGAGGGCGTCGTATGTCATCGTCGTCGTTCCGTAGAGGGCGTCGGTCACCGCCGCCGTGCGCCCGTAGGCGTCGGTGATGCTTGTTGTGGAGTATCCTCGCGGGTCGGTGACGGTGGTGCTCAGCATCGCACCCGCGCCCGAGGGCGTGTAGGCGTAGCTGCAGGTCTGCACCAGTATGATGTTGCTGTCGTAGGTGGTGCTTTTGACGTTGCGGTCGAGTATGTCGTACTGCGAGACCGAGCGCAGTGCGCCGCGTGCGGTGTTGTATGCGAGTGTTCCGCCGGTGGCGTCGGCCACGGGATCGTAGACCTTCACGGCACGCCCGAGGGCGTCGTATTCCACCCGTCCGCTCAGCTGCACGGCAGGCTGGCCCTCCACGCAGATGTCTTTCTTAATCTGCACCACACGTCCCCACCCGTCGCACAGGGTGACGGTCCGGATGGGGTCGGCGGGGCTGAAACGGTCGTAGTGCAAGGTGATGGCTGCAAAGTTGAAGTACTTGGCGCACCATGTGTAGGGCAAGCCATGGGCCAGCTCGTCGGGTGCGGTGATCGACGTGGTGCGCCCGAGGGCGTCGTAGGTGTAGCGCACGGTGCTGCCGGCCACGTCGGTGACCGTGAGCGGCTTGGCGTAGCGGTAGCTGTAGGTGGCGTGCGAGGTGCGGCCGTAGGCGTCGTCGACACGCACCGGCAGCCGATGGAGGACGGGGTCGTAGGTGTAGGCGTAGTGCATGCGCTGTCCCGAGTCGTTTGGCGGCAGGATGACGCTGTCGGGGTTGCCGTAGCGGTCGTAGTGGTAGCGAGTCTCGGCAGAGGTGCCGTCGGCTGCTATGCGGTCGGTACGCGAGAGGAGGCTGCCGCGTCCGTTGTAGGTGAACTCCGCGTGGCGCATGAGGGCTGCCGTCGGCTGGCTGCCTCCGTGCACATCCACCGAAGAGCGCAGCGAGATGAGGTTGCGCTGCTGTCCGTCCAGGTATTGCATGACGGCACACACCTCGTCGCCGGTGCGGTTGGTGTCGCCCCAGTTGGTGTAGCGCACAATGTTGCGGCGGCTGTCGTAGCGGAATCCCACAGCTGTCGTCTGCCGCGGCGTGGTGTTGCCCTCGTAGTGGTTGGTGACGGTCTTCTCGATGAGCGGATACGACACCAGCGGACAGTCGCCGTCGCCGGCCGGCTCGCCGTTTTCGAGGTCGAAGACAGCCACGTCGTAGAGCGTCTCGTCCCAGCGGTGATGGCCGGCATCGCTTACGCTCTGGCTAAGCTTCTTGCCGCGGCGGTGGTAGCTGCGGTTGTCGTAGCCTTCGGTGAGGTAGCGGTAGTGGGTGTAGGTGCCAGAGGCGGAGCATGTGTCCTGACAGGTGACGACGGTGTCGAAGCCGTAGGAGGTGCGTTCGTAACGGTCGTAGCGCGGGTTCCGGTAGATGTAGGTGCTCTTCGAGTCGGGTATGCCGCGCGTGGTGTCGCCTGTCACGATGCAGGAGGTGAGTACCCATTTGCCTTGCGGATGGTCGTAGGACGGGGCCACGAAGGAGTAGTCGACAGCGAATGTGCCGTCAAATTCGTTGGTGACACTCTTGAGCAGGTTGGTCTTGCCGCAGAGGTTGCGGCGCATGTGCATGTCGCTCTCCAGCGTGGAGGTGACGTAGTCTGGCAGGCCGTCGCCGTCGATGTCCATGAGCTGCTTTTTGTCGCAGCTGAAAGATCTCGACAAGGGCGAGCCGCTGAGGGTGCCTGTTATTTTTGCGAGTCCCCATGTGGCGCCGAGGGTGGCCGAGACGCTGACATTCTCGTTGAAGCCCATGCCGTGGCTTATCTGCGGCACGTCGGTGATGATTTTTTCCCAGTTGCCGTTGCCGACATTGATGTAAACGGTTATATTGTTTGCATTATTCACAATTTTGTCGGGCAGGCCGTCGCCGTTGACGTCCATTAGCTGGTACTTGGTGTGGTTGTTGGAGAGGCCAATGCCGTAGCCGCCGCCGATGCTGAAGTTGGCCATGCTGAATGCCGAGGGCGGAGTCACCCCCTGTGCGAAATTGGCGGCCTCTTCGGAAAAGGAGGCCGAAGCGGAGTAGCTGTCGTAGGTGCCCTTGTGCATTGGGCCGCAGCTCCATGGCTCTTTTGGCAGGAACGAATAGCCGATGTTGAGCATGACCTGCCCGTCGTCGTAGACGCGGTCGGGCAGGCCATCGCCGTTGATGTCGACATAGTTGCAGTGGGCCGTATCGTCGCCACTCACTTCGCCTAAGCCGCCACTGCCGTTGCCGCCGCTGCCGTTGCCGTTGCCGCTGCCGTTGCCGCTGTCCGAGTCGGAGGGCTGTTTCGGCTCGGCGCTAATCTTGGCGGTGCGCTGGGTCTTGCCGAACATGGGGTGCGGGAACTGCCCTCTGCTGCCGTATGTCATGTTGTTTGAGGTGCTTGCCGTGCCGGTGACGGATATGTCGGCGGCGAGGCTGCTGACATGCGGCGAGAGACCTCCGTAGGGCATAGTATACTGCACATTGCCTTTGTAGAGCAGGTCGGGGTAGCGGTCGCCGTTGAGGTCGAGATATTCGCTAAGCATCGTGCTGGTGCTCCAGCTGCGCGAGTTGCCGTAGATGTTGGCTGCGTTGCCCGCAAGGTTGAAGGTGACGGTCTCGTTCTGGCGCGCGTGGGTCTTCACCTTCGGATAGGCGGCGGTGGGTGCCGGCACGGGACATTCGGGCTCGATGGCGACAGTGGTCTCGCACGACGAATAGAATTCGGCGGGCAGCGTGTTGGAAGTCATGTAGCGCATGATGGCAGTGTTCCGTCCGAAGCCCGTCCACATCTGCCGGCGGCTGTCGGCGTCCATGCGGTGCCACCGGCTGCCGGTGGAGCTGAGCGGATTGTAGTTGCTCGTTGCTGTCACTGCCTGCGACAGTTCGTCGAACGAGAACGATTCGATGTCGATTTGGTCGCCGACACTGCTCATCTGATGGGTGTCTGCAGCAGTGAAGCCGCCGAGGTTGTAGACAAGATTTCCGAGCTCTATGGGGTCGCCGGCATCGGTGCCGTCGGAGAGGTACCCGAACTGTCCCCATCCGCGGTAGAGGGGCCCGAAGAGGCGGTAGTAGACACTGTCGAGATTCTGCCCGTCGGCAATCAGAAGCTGGGCCGGCGGATAGTAATCCACCGGGGTGGAGATTGTGGAATTGGCTTCGGGTGTGAAAACGATGTGCGGCGAGCATTGCACCATGCCGAAATCGGTGGTGCCGGCACTGTACAGGAACACGGCAACCGGTTCGCCCGTGTCGACGGGGATGACGGTGCTGTTGTTCATACGGACATGGAGCGTTGTGTTCTGTGCCGAGGCGACAGTGTCGGTCGCCAAGGACAGGAAGCCGGCCATAGCGCCGACGGCGACGCGGTTCGATGCCGAGCCCGTCGCGATGTCGATATCGACGGTCACCGTACCCCGCTCCGGTGCACTGAAGATATCGCTGCCGGCAACCACAAAGTCGTGGGTTGAGAGGAATGTGCTGTTGGGCAGTCCGTAGGGGTCTGTTCCCGGTCGGTTGGTGTACCTGACGGCATGCCTCCAATCCGTGCGGTCGTAGCTGCGGTCGTCGCCCGACTGGAGCCGGAACATAATCACGTCGCCACGTGCCACCTGCAGGGTGGCGCTGCTGACGGTGAATGTGGTGTCGTCGGGAGCCAGAGTCCCGCAAAGTGACTGAATGACGGTGCTGGTGCTGCTCGAGAGGTTGTCGCCGCGCGGCACCACACCGTGTTCGTGCTGCACGCTGTATGCCACGCCGTCGACGATGCGCGAACGTGCCACTCGTCCGGTGCGGTCGGGGAGCATCCTGATGCTGTCGGTCACGACGACGGTGCCGCCATCGGGAGCGACCCACACCTTGACGGCCTCTGTTTCGGGCCATGCCGTCGACGTGCTGAAACGGCGTTCGCAGTCGACCCGGTAGCGACAGCCCAGAATCGAGTCGCCCGAAAATGCCGTGACGCTGTAGCCGTTATTGAGAAATGAGTTTGTTATCGCATATTGTCTTTCGCTCGGGGTACAATTGGTGCAGCGTATCCACAACGAGTCGACCACCGTCTCGCAGTAGAGGCTGTCGTTGACCTCACCGTCGTAGATGACATATCCGCACGGCATGGTGGAGGTGACGATGGTGTCGGCTACAGTCGGGTCGCCGTGGCGCGGGGCCTTACGGAAGGTGGGGACACCGTCGACAAGGTCGTTGAAGAGGACGCCCTCGTCGGTGACGATGTCGGGCAGGCCGTCGGCATTGACATCGGCGAAAAAGGTCTCGGTGGTCGACAGGTTGACATTCTTGGAGGCCGAGGCGTGGACACCCAGCGCAACCTGGAGCCCGACATTGTGGCTGCTGCCGCGGGTTACGAGGAAATCTCTTATCATCAGGGGCTTCGGCGAAGCGAAATGGAAGGTGCCGTCGCCGTGAGCGACATGCTTGCGGTAGTATATGCCCCCGCTGATATTCTTGAACACTTTGTCGGGAAGGCCGTCGCCGTCGATGTCTGTCATGCTGATATAGCCCTTGTCTTCCGACCCCGTGTAGTCGTACTGGCCGCCTGCGGCAAGTTCGGTCCAGAAGACATTGAATCCGACCCCCACGTCGAGGCCGCCGCCGAGGTTCCAGCTGCTGCCACGTGTGCTGCCGAGAGCAGAGGTGGAGAGCGTTCCGGCAAAAGTACCGACAGGGGTGAGAGCCATGCCCGTGGTGTGGACATCGCTGCCGTAGGGGAACAGGGTGCCTGTGTGGGCACTCCAAACGTCACCGAGGTCAATGTCACTGCCGAAAAGGTCGTCAGGCGCATCGTAATAGTCTATCAGGATGCTGTTCAAGGTATGCTCGCCTCTGTAGAATACACCTTTCACGTAGTAAAAATCCATATAGTAGTCGTTGTATTCCTGGAAGTTTTGAAACTCTTCGGTCGGCCCGGTGTATTCGGGTACAGGTATTACTTGTATGTCCGTGAGGCGGGGTTTGAAGCCTGTTCCACTGCCGTATTCCATGCCGAAGTACCATATTTTGGACAGGGTGTCGCCGTTGTGGATCTGTATATGCGACAGGAGTGACGCCGTGACCTCTTTGAAGCCTGCGCGCCCGCTTATGACGGCAGGGATACGCTGCGGATAGCCGGAAGCGGACGGATTTTCCTGGTCCTGGTACCTGATGCCGTGGCGGCGCGCGAGGTCGTTGTCCTCGCGGACAAAGACTATGCGGTGGAAGCCTGTGTCGTCGACAGTGCCCAGCAGCGTGTCGCGATGCAGGGTGTAGTGTATCTCGGCGAGGTAGATCTGCCGTCCGTCGACATTGCTGGCAGGGATTCCCGGGTCGTGGACGGTGTCGTAGAGATACAGGACCATGTTGCCATACATGTCCTCGCTCTCGGCAAGGCACCAGCGGGCTATGTTGCCGCGGTCGTCGCGGAGGGTGCTTTGGTTGGAGTTGTTGTTGCGCGTCGCATAGTGGCCGTAGCGGTGCACGGTACCGGTGCGGTCGTAGACCTCCCACCAGTAGTCGGAGGGCAGCGTGCCGTGGCGCACAATGCTGTCGAAGTCTTCGTTGACACGGGGCACGAAGCGGGCCCCGTCGCTGAAACGGTTGGACCACGTGGAGGTGCGGTGCGGCAGGGGCAGGTAGTTGCCTTCATCGTCGAGGGCGACGAGCTGTTCGCCTTTGTAGAGGTACACCTCGCTCTCTTTTGCCGTGCTGTAGCGTGGCACGCCCCAGCGGGTGTCGACGCTTATGGCCGGAACGGGGATGTCCCAGCCCACACCGAGCCAGCCGTTAGAGCCTTCGCTATTGTAAGTCAGTGCCAAGGAAGGCTGCATGCCGCCGCGTCCGGCGGGAATAGTGAGCGGATAGCTGAGCGCCACGGTGCCGTCGCTGTTGGCTGACGGCGGCTGTATGAGGGTGACGCCCTCTATAGGGTTTGCAGCCTCGAGGTCGGACATCATTGTCGGAACGAAGGCCTGTGTCTCGGGCATCTCGGGGGCTTTGAGGAGTTCGTTGACGAAGTCGGTGAAGTGGGTGGTCAGCGATACGATTTCGTGGCTGGCGGTGTCGACGCCGACGCGCTCCAGGCGCACCCACGCCATGGCCTCGGTGTCGTAGTAGGAGGTGTAGATGTCGTCGGGGGTGTAGCCCTGTGGCAGCGAGTCTGGATTGTAGGCCACGCGCAGTTCGGCGGCGGGGCTGAAGTGATCGCCCGAGGGCAGCAGACGGTAGCCGGCGGCCGAGGCGGTCATGTTCACCATGCCCTGCGGCAGTGGCGGCAGTTCGGGGGCTGTGAGCGCCGTGAGGGTGTAGGTGGCGCTGTGCTTCACCGACTGGGCCGAGGCCG
>Ga0256404_1000487_pt1 | contig 103278 bp, 98 predicted proteins | sample RumenRJG_01DNA_FD_185990 | JGI IMG/M metagenome (GOLD analysis project Ga0256404, IMG submission 185990) | Bovine rumen microbial communities from Lethbridge, Alberta, Canada - RJG_01 | ecosystem: Host-associated > Mammals > Digestive system > Stomach > Rumen | place: Canada: Alberta...
TTGAAAAAGATGAGTTAGATTCAATTCCTAAGGGAGATACTATAATGAATAAATATAAAGATAAAATAACTAAACTAAATGAAGAACCAAGTTTTCAAGAATATATGACCAAAGAAGAAGACGATAGAAAAATGTATAATACCAAGATGAATTATGCCAAGAAAACTGGAATAGAAGAAGGTATTAAACGAGGAATCGAACAAGGAATGAATGTTGGAAAGAAAGAAGAAAAAATAAAAATAGCGAAAAATATGCTAAAAGAAAATCTTGATATAGCATTAATTTCAAAAATTACTGATCTAACTGAAGAAGAAATAAAAAATCTAGAAAATAATTAAGAATCTAAGTTAAATTAGATTCTTTTAGTATATTTTAATGGATAATTGTCAAATAGTGTGTGTTGATACAAAAAAGCGATAATTATTTATATAGTCAATGCATTTATGCACTGGCTATTTTTTTGATTTTAATAAGACCTTTGCAGATCATTATTCTTGCTTTAAATCTTTTGAATGATCTAAACCCAAAAGCTATTCTTTTAATTACTTTAATAAAGTTATTATTACCTTCAATATATCCATTATGATAATTATTATTAAAAGTATTTTTAATATATGGTAAGAGTTCTTTTAATGTTTTGATAGATGTTTTCATATAAGATGAGATATTATTAGACTTATATAATGTTTTATTTAATAAGTCATAATCATTTTTCTTTAAGGCATATAATAAATCTTGATATATCCAATAAGTTTCTTTGAACTCACTATCTAAATTAATTAGAAAATCAACAATATCAGCAGAAGTCATTAAATTTTTAAAACAAGTATATTTTTTCCATTTAGATATATCTAAGTCTTCACGTGATTTAAGAATTAATTTCCAATATCTTTTAAACTTTCTATTATGTTGTTTATGTTTTTTATTATGAAAAAAGTGCGTATAGAGTTAAACACTCAATACATACTAAAAATTATATATCTGAAATAATTAGAGTTTTTTCTATTATTTGTTATAATAGATATGGTGATTAATTATGAATAATAAATTAAGAATAATTATATGTCCTAATGAATATAAATTAAGAGTATTAGAAGATTTAAATAAAGATAATATTCTACATAATTATAAATTTATGAGTCGTGAAGAATTTTTAAAAAACTATTATTTTGATTATGATGAAAATGCTTTATTTTACTTAATAAATAAATATAATTATAATTTAGATGTAGCAAAAGTATATTTGAAAAATATGTATGTAATTGATATTAATAAAGATTATAAGAGTAGTAAACTAAATCTATTAAAAGAATTAAAAATAGATTTAATTAGTAATAATTTACTTAAATTTAATAATATATTTAGAGAATATATAAAAGATAAAGAAATTATAATTAAAAACTATTATGATTTAGATAAGTATGAAGAAGAGTTATTTAATTATAAGTTTAATATTCCTGATACTAAATTAAATACTAAAGTATATGAATATAATGATATAGAGTCTGAAGTAAATGGAGTATGTCTTAAAATAATAGATTTAATAAATAAAGGTATTTCTCTAGATAAAATATATTTAACTAATATTTCAAAAGACTATTATTTTATAATTAGTAAATTATTTAATTACTATAAGATACCAATAAATATTAATTTTAATGATTCTATCTATAATACTTTAGTAGTTCAAGAATATTTAAGTACTGGGTTACTTGATTTAGAAGATCCTAATAAGAGTACTATAAATAAAAAATTAATTAATATTATTAGTAGTTTATCTATGTTAGATAGTAATTCTAAAATATATAAAATTATTCTTAAAGATAGGCTTAAACATACTTATTTTCCTAGTAAGAAATATAAGAATGCTATTAATATAGTTAACTTAAGTAAATTTAGTTTTAGAGATGATGAATATGTTTTTGTACTTGGTTTTAATCAAGATATATTACCAGTTATTCATAAAGATATAGATTATATAAATGATTCTATTAAAAATGAAGTAAATATGTATAAAACAAGCTATTTAAATAATAGAGAAAAAAATATAGTTATCTATTTACTAAGTAAAATAAAGAACTTATATCTTTCATATAAACTTAGTACTCCTTTTAGATCTTTTTATAAAAGTAGTTTAATAGATGAATTAAATCTTGAAATTATTAAAGAAGATAAAGATAATTATTCTTATTCAAATATATATAATGAAATTAGACTTGGAGAGAAATTAGATAAATATTATTTATATGGAGAAAAAGATAATTATTTAGATATTTTAAATAATCATTATCATATTAATTATAAAACTTATAATAATAGTTTTACTGGTATTAATAATAATTCTTATTTAAAATATATAAAAAAGCCTATTAGATTAGCATATACCTCTCTTAATTCATATAATGAATGTAGTTTTAAATATTATATTAATTATGTATTAAAACTTGGTAATTATGAAGATACCTTTGCAACATTTATTGGCTCAATGTACCATTATATTTTAACTTTATATAAAAATAATAATTTTGATTTTGAAAAAGAATGGAATTCTTACTTAGAAAAGAGAGATTTAAGTTTAAGTGAGAAACTATTATTAGTTAAAATAAAAAAAGATTTACTTGATTTAATAGAAGTAGAGAAGAAATATAATTTAATAACTGGTTTTGATAATGAAAAATATGAAGTTAAATGCAGTGTTAAACTTGAAGATTTAGATAGTGAGTTTATTGGTTTTATAGATAAAATAATGTTTATAGAGAAAAATAATAATACTTATTTTAGCATAATAGATTATAAAACAGGGAGTATTGATACACATATTGAAGCTATGAAATACGGCCTTCATATGCAATTACCAATATATTTATATTTAATTAATAAAACTAATATATTTAATAATCCAGTATTTACGGGAATTTATTATCAAAATATTTTATTTAATTATCCTACTTGGAGTAATCATGTTGAAAAAGATATTAAAGATAGATATAAATTAGTAGGATATTCAACGGATGATACTTATCCATTAGAAATATTTGATTCTACAATGGAAAATAGTGAGCTTATTAAGAGTATGAAATATGATGGTGTAAAAGGCTTTGGTACTTATACTAAATTAATTGATAATAATACTTATAATGAATTGATTGATTATACGGAAAGACTTGTTAATGAAAAGTCAAAAGATATAATAGCTGGAAAATTTGATATTAACCCAAAAGTATATGATAAGGATAATGTTGCATGTAAGTTTTGTAAATTTAGGGATTTATGTTTTATGAAAGAGAAAGATTTAGTTTATTTAGAAAAGCAAGATGATTTAAGTTTTTTAGGAGGTGAGGAGTAGTGGCTTGGACTAAAGAGCAAAAGCAAGCAATTGATACTGAGGGAAATAATATTATTGTATCAGCTGGAGCGGGATCTGGTAAAACAGCAGTACTAACTGCTAGAGTACAAAGAAAATTAAAAAGTGGAATTCACGTTAATGAGCTATTAGTTTTGACATTTACTAATGCTGCAGCCGCAGAGATGAAAGATAGAATTAGACAAACAATTAATGAAACACCTGGACTTGAAAATGAAGCAAATTTAATAGATGGGGCTTATATTACAACATTTGATTCATTTTCCTTAGCGGTTGTTAAAAAATATCATACAAGACTAAATATTACTAATAATATAGAAATTAGTGATGAAGTAATAATCGATATAGAAAAGAATAAGATACTCGATAAAATATTTAATGAGTACTATGAAAAGCCAACTCTGGAATTTAAAAAATTAATAAATGATTTTTGCTTAAAAGATGATAAAGAATTAAAAGAATATATAATAAATGCTTATAAAAAAATAGAACTAAAATATGATAAAGAAAATTATTTAAATGAATATTTTACTATTCAAAATGATGATAAAATTAATAATTATATTGCTGAATATGTTAATTTATTAAAAAGTAAACAAAGTGATATGAAAATTTTACTTGAAGAATTAAATGAGTATTTCGATGGAGATTTAGTTGGTAAGATAGAAGACTCTTTAAACGGACTATTAAATGCCAGAAATTATTCTGATTTTTTAAAAGGCTGCAATTATACTACAGTAAGACTTCCTAAAGGATCAGATGAAGTTGGTAAAAAGATAAAATCTAATTTATTTGATTTAGCAAAGTCAATCAAAGAATTATGTATATATTCAAGTACTGATGAAATGAAAGAGGAAATTAAATCTACTAAGAGTGATATTAGTGTTATTATTGATATTATTAAAAGACTTGATAGGAAATTAGAAGAATATAAGAGAGATAATAATATTTATAATTTTACTGATATTTCAAGATTAGCAATAAAAGTTGTAGAAGAAAATCAAGATATTAGGGAAGAGTTAAGAGATAGTTTTAATGAAATATTAGTTGATGAATATCAAGATACAAGTGACACACAAGAAAAGTTTATTTCACTAATTTCTAAAAATAATGTTTATATGGTAGGAGATATAAAACAATCAATTTATCGCTTTAGAAATGCTAATCCATATATTTTTAAAAATAAATATGATTTATATAGAGATACTGATGCAGGAATAAAAATAGATTTACTTAAAAACTTTAGATCCCGTGAAGAAGTACTTAATAATATAAATTTACTATTTGATTTATTTATGGATGATAAGTATGGTGGGGCAGACTATAAAAAAAGTCATCGCATGGTATTTGGAAATTTAGATTATACTGAAAAAGGTAAATCAGGTGAAAATTATAATTTAGATGTAATTACTTATTCTAATGATTTAGGTAAAATTACAAAAGATGAAGAAGAAGCTTTTATTATAGGAAATGATATAATAAATAAAATAAATAATAAATTCCAAGTATTTGATAAGAAAAAGAAAGTACTAAGAGATATAGAATATAGTGACTTTGTAATATTATTAGATAAAAGTACTAATTTTGTACTTTATAAAAAGGTATTTGAATATTTACATATACCTTTAACTATATTAAAAGAAGAAAGTTTAAAAAAAGATGATGATATAGTTATATTAAAAAATTTACTTATATTTATTAAATGTATACATGATAATAGATTTGATAATGAATTTAAATATACTTTTACATCTCTTAGTCGTAGTTTTTTATTTAGGCTTAGTGATGATGAGATATTTGAATATTTAGTAAATAATAATTATAAAGAAAGTGATTTATATAAGATTTGTCTAGATTTAGCTAAAGAACTAGATTATATAAGTGCAACAGAGTTCATTAGAAAACTATTTACTAAAATTAATTATGATGAGAAATTACTTACTATTGGTAATATTAAGGCTTTTAGAGTTAGATGTGAGTATTTTTATAATTTAGTAGATAGTTTTACTAGTGGTGGAAATACTATATATGAATTTATTGATTATTTAAATGAAATATATGAGAGTGATTATGAACTTAAATTTAATGTTAATACTGATAGTAGTAATAGTTGTAAGATTATGACTATTCATAAATCTAAGGGACTAGAGTTTCCAATCTGTTATTTTGCTGGATTTTCTTCTAGATTTAATTTAAATGAATTAAAAGAAAAAATTATTTTTGATAATAAGTATGGTTTAATATTACCTTATATAAATAATTATTATAAAGATACTATTTTAAAGACTTTACTTAAATATAATACTAGAGTAGAAGAAATAAGTGAGAAGATTAGACTTTTATATGTTGCACTAACTCGGGCTAAAGAAAAAATGATAATAGTTGTACCTGAGCAAGAAGAGTCTCTTGAAGTATTTGATACAGTACCTAATTATGTAAGAGAAAAATATAATTCATTTTTAGCTATTATAAAGTCTATTTATGCTAATTTAAGTGATTATATTGTAAAAAGTGAGGTAGTTGCGACAAAAGATTATTTAAATAATACTATGAGTGCTAATGATAGCTTAGATGTCTTAGAAGATAAATTAACTGTTAGGGAATTGGATATTAAGAAAGAAGAAGTGAAAGACGAACATTTTTCAAAAGAGAATCTCCATCTAATTTCTAAAGAAGAAAAAGAATTAATGGAATTTGGTACTAAAGTACATGAAATATTAGAAGAATTAGACTTTAATAAATTAAGTAGTTTAGCATCAGTAGAACCATTTATTAAAAACAAAATATTAGCATTTATTAATAGTCCTTTAATGAAAGATAAATTAAATTTAAATATGTATAAAGAATATGAATTTGTTTATGAAGAAGATAACACTCTTTTACATGGAATAATAGATTTACTTATAGAAGATAAAGATAAAATGACTATAATTGATTATAAACTTAAAAATATAGATGATCCTTTATATGATAAACAATTAAATGGGTATAGAAAATATGTTGAAGCTAAAACTGGTAAAAAAGTAGATTGTTTTCTATATTCAATATTAGATGAAGTTTATAGAGAAGTTAGTAATAATTAGTATTTAAAAACTGTATGGAAAGTAATTCATACAGTTTTATTTATTATTAATAATTGTTATGGAATAAATACTATTACCTCGATATTCATTATTTAGAAAATCATCATCTGAATCATATGTAAAAACAGATAAAATAATATTAGAAGAAATCATATCACTCTTATAACTACTTTGCATTTTAAAAGAAGTAAATAATGTACTATCAGTAACATCAGTAGTTTCTAAATGTGAATAAAAAGATTTATTTCTATTAGCATAATCATCATATATATAATTCATTAAATATTCCCATTTATCAAATGTATTTTGTGGACCTAAAATATTATAAGAAATAAATTCTTTTGTATTTAGACTAAATTTAATATTAAAACCTAATTTTATATTTGGATATTTAACCCATTCATTATAATAACTTTCTCCAAAATTATTATTTAAATAAACTATATCATCATTAGATGGATAGATTTGAAAAATGCCAATGTCTTTTTCTACTTCTAATTTGGTATTATAGTCTTTAATTTTAATTAATTTGTTTCCATTAAGAGAATATATTCCAATAGGAGTATTATTCAAATCTTTATATTTAACTTCTTCAGTTATTTTTTCTTGTACTTTTTTAGTTCCTTTTTTTTCATTTAAATTTACCTTTTTCTCACATCCAATACATAATAAACAAAAAAGTAAAATAAATATTATCTTTTTCTTCATATTATACCTCATACTCATTCTATATTTTATATATATTATAGTATATTATTTATATATTTCCTAATTTTTTGATAAATAAGTGTATAGATTTCACATTAATTGTAATTTTAAAAAAATTTAAATTTTGAAAACTATCTACTTGTGTATTTATATGTTATAAGTTATAATTATTTTAATAGTAGGGTGATGTTTATGAAACAGAAAAATAGTTTAGTTGTTGTTTTAATCTTTATAGTAATTATTGCCTTTTGTTTTTTGATTTGTGGTGTTATTTTATATATTAGAACGAATAATAACAATAAAATTGAAAAAGTTGATAATATTATTACAAATAAATTTTTTAATAAAAATACTTTGAATATTGATTTTGTTAAAAGTACTGGTAGAGCTATGCTATTATATAATGTTGTTTATGGAGATGAAAGTAGTTTAAGACACAAACCTGATTCGGAGATTTATGATAGTTATAAATTGGACAGATATGCTCCTGATATTGATAAATATTCATCTATCGTCGAGAAAAATTTCAGTGATAAATTAGTTTATACAGCAAGGGCTAATATTTATGGAAATATTGATTATAAGATTAAGCCTTGGTATTTTTATTCTTATTCAAATGATTTAAATGATTTTATAGAAAAAATTTTGGAATATATTAATTTTGATGTTTCTAATATGAGCAATAATGAATATAATGCTTATGAATATAGGGCTCGTGCAATTGCTTTAAAGATAATGAATGATCATTTATCTAACTATGATAATAAAAATGAAATTATTAATTATGAACTTAAATTTGATAATAATAATCCTAATAAGAACTCTTTATATGATTTATATTTAAATTTAATAGGTAGTACTTCTAAATATTTATCTAATGAAAGTAATCAAAATAAAAGAATATCTGTATATTTAAATGAGGCTTTAAATGAGGGCTTAATTGATAAAAATAATTTTTTGAATAATTAATAAATATATTATGAGTTTGTGTGGTGTTTACGATGAAAAAAAATGGATTTACTATGATTGAATTATTGGGAGTTATTGTTATTATTGGTATTTTATCTAGTCTTGCTATCGTGAGTGTTTCAAGATTAATAAATATCGCTAAAAATTCTTCTGATGATTCTTTAGCTAATACTTTAAAGATGGCTTCTCAAAGTTATATGGAAGCTAATAAAAATGAAATGCCTAAAGCAATAGGTGAAATTGTTGATTTAAAGGCTGAAACTTTAAGAAAAAGTAATTATGTTACCAGTGATTTAAAGAATTCTAAAGGTGATAGCTGTATGGCCAAATCACATGTAAAAGTATATAAAAGAACTAGTACTGAGTATGTATATACTCCTTATGTTTGTTGTGGTAACTCTTCTTGTAAATCTGAAGAAGATAAGAATTCTCCTGTAATTACCATTAATTTTAGTGGTAATTCTAGTCAGGTAAGAGTTTCTTCGTTTACAGTTAATATTTCTGGTGATGGAGAATCTAATTCAAAAGCAGAAGTAGATAGTTATAATTATATAATATTATTTAAGAGTGCTGAAAGCAATGAATATATTGAAGCCTATAATTCTGGATCAGTTGAAGTTAAAAATAAAAAAAATTTAACATTTACAAAAGAACTTTCTGAATTTTCAGACTTTAGTGGGAAAAATGATTTTAAAGTTGTTGTAACGGCTATTAATGAATTTGGTAAGAAAACAACTAAAGAAGCTTTCTCATCCTTTAATGATAATATTCCTCCTAAATGTAGTACAATCTCAGGACAGGCAAAAGATGATAATGATTGGATTAATAAGGAAGAATATAATAATGGTAATGGTAAATCTAGATTAATCAAAGTTAAATGTGATGATCCAAATAATGGAAGTGGTTGTAAAAGATTTACTTTTTCTAAATCATGGCCTACTAATAAAGTTAAAAGTGTTTCTTATTCTAAAATAACTATTTCTGATAACGCTGGAAATAAAACCCAATGTCCAGTACGTGTTAATTTAGATATAATTGGTCCAACTGCTAAATTAAATGTTTATTCAAGTATAAATGACAGGGATAGGGAAACAAATAAAAAACTAAGAAGTGATATTAATACAGATGATTCAAGAACAAGTGTTACTATAGAAACTCAAGATTATAAGAATTCAGTAAATAAATGGTTGAATGCTTCAAATTATCCTAATGGCGCATTCTATAAAGTAGTTGTTTCAGATGATTTTTTAAGTTATTGGGAATGGAAGACAAATACAGCTGGTTTAAAATCAGCTGATACAAATGTATTACTTAGCAATCCTGATGCTTCTAGAGGTACTTTTAAGAATCAAAAAAATGATATAATTACTTTTGGTTTTAATAAAGAGGGATATAGATATGGTGAATTAACTATTTATGATAAAGCAGGAAATAAAGTAACTTATAAAATATATGCAAATTTAGATAGAACAAGACCTGGATGTTCGAGTTCATATACATCACCTAATAGCTATAATGGTGAATGGACAAAGTCAGATGTTGGATTAAAAGGAACATGTAGTGATGGAATGTCTGAATGTGAAAGGTCGTATATTAGTAAGACTATATCTTATGATATAAATAGTGATGTTTCACCTGGTACTGTTTCAGATAATGCTGGAAATACATATACTTGTCCAACTAAATTAGTAAAAGTTGATAAAACTGCTCCAAAATGTAGTTCATCTTATGTAGGAAGTGGAAATTCAAATTGGACAAATAAAAATGTAACAATATCTGGAAGCTGTAATGATGGAGCTGGTTCTGGTTGTAAATCTTCCTATGTTAAAAAGGACTTTTCTAATAATACTAATGGTCAATATAGTCCTGGTTCATTTTCTGATAATGTTGGAAATAAAGTTGAATGTTCTAGCTTGTGGGTAAGAATAGATAAGACTAAGCCAAGTTGTAGTACAAAAAAAACAAATACTTATAGTCCTGCAGGCGTTACTGTAAATATTTCTTGTAGAGATGATGGTGGAAGTAATGTAAAAAGTTGTCCTGAAGGTGGTACAAGAAAGACAGGTAAAACTTATTATGTTTCTGATAATGCTGGAAATTCTTCATCATGCAGTGTATCTGTTTCTTCAGAAAAACAATATCGTAATAGGACTTGTAAAACTGGTAATAGATGTGCCAGAGCAGGATGTGAAACATATAATTCTTGTAGTATTCCTGCTTGTGGTTATACTGTTAAAAGAAAAGAAAATGTAACTAGTAGCGGAGTTTGCTACAAAGGAATTTGTAGTGGATATGATTTGGCTTTTGCTGATGAAGCTGGGCAAGAAAAAGTAATTTGTAAATGCGCTAATTATAATTCATGTCGTAATAGTGCCTGTGGTTGTAAAACATATAATTCAAATGCTAGTATATGTGGCTGTTATTCATGGCATCGTTATACTGACTGGAATTCATCAAGCAGCTATTATTGCTCTGATTCTAATACTTGTCAGGGACAAACAAGAACTGTATACTATTAATGCTTAATTAAAGATATATTCTTCAATTCGCAAAGTAGATAATTAAAAAAAGAAATCGACATTTTGTGTCGATTTTTAATATGGAAGGAGGTGTATAATTTAAAGGATGAAATAGTTGGTAAATTATATTTAAAGAATGAAAATGAGTATTGTAAGTATATTAATTATTTAAAAAAGAAGTACGGAAATAAAATTCTATACGAAGAATTATAAAAATTTATTTTTGATTGGAAAATTAAATATACTAAGGCAAATAAAGCAAACTATTATCTGAATTAGAATCAATTTTCAATTCTTCTTTACATTTAGTGCATTGTGTAATGAAAATGCTATTTTTAAAAAAGGTTCTAGTGTCTACTTTCCATGTATGCCCACAATGATAACATTCCATCGACATTTTAGGACTTTTCATTGCATATTTATTTTCCTTTTTCTTTGACTCTGTTTTCATATTTTCTAAAGCTCATTCACACCCTTGGATTATAAAACTAGAAAATGATACATTTTTACCTTTAATTTTTTTCTCAATTTTATTGATTAAAGGTAGTGGAAATCTAATGATTTTATTTTCTGTTTCTATCTTATCATCTTTAATTCTAAACAAACTTTTACCTCCATATTTATGTTATTAAAAAAATATATGAAGTAAGCATTAAAAAATGTATTTCAAATGATAAAAATATTTGCTATATTATAGTTAAGGAAAGGATTAAGCAGTATGTCAGAAGTAAAATGTAAGAAATGTGGATGTGAAATCAAAGAAGGAATGAAGTATTGTTTAAAATGTAGTGAGAAGAAAAAGAATGTTTTTAAAAATAAGAAAGTTTTGATTATTATAGGTATAGTAATATTAATGGAAGTTTTATAAATTATAATAGTAATAATTCATAACAAGATACAAAGAGAAAAGGAAGCTGCTGAACAAGAGAAATATAATAATCTTCCAATAAAAGTTGATATTTCAATGACTTCATATTTTGAAGATATTGAATATCTAGTTTGCAAATTAAATATTAATCATATAAATTCTTATAATTAATCAGTATTGTTTGACAATGGTTAATTTATTATGTTATAATCTATCTGTTTGAAGCCTCATGCTCAAACCGCATTGAAAAGGTTATAAACATTCATTTGTGCCTTAAGAGCGAGTCTTAAGTTTAAAAGAAGGAGGTAATTTGATGAACGCTGTAATTAAAGTTGGTGGAAAGCAATATTATGTTTCTGAAGGTAGTGAGATTTTTGTTGAAAAGATCGATGCTAAAGAAGGAGACAATGTTAATTTCCAACAAGTATTAATGCTTGATAATAAAGTTGGTAGTCCTTATCTTACTGGTGTTACTGTTCAAGGTGAAGTTTTAAAGAATGGTAAGTCTAAGAAAATTAAAGTATTTAAATATAAGAGTAAAGATAGATCTAATCGTGTTACTCAAGGACATAGACAACCTTATACAAAGATTAAGATTACTAAAATTAATGGATAATAATGATTCAAGTTCAAGTATATAGAGAAAAAAGAAGATATAAAAAAGTTGTAATACTTGGACATGCTATGTATGATGATTATGGAAAAGATATTGTATGTAGTGCATGTAGTAGTATTGTTACAACTACAGTTAATGGAATAATTGCATTAAGAGAAGGTAGTCTTGATTATTTAGTAAGTAAAAAGGGTATGACTATTAATATTAAGAGTGATGATGAGATAACTCAAGTATTAACTAATAATATGGTTAGTCTTTTAAAAGAGTTGGAGAGCAATTATCCAGCTAATATTAAAGTTAATTTTTGTTAAAGTAAGGAGGAGAATTATGAAGTTTTTAAAGTTAGATATTCAATTATTTGCTCATCATAAAGGGCAAGGATCTACATCTAATGGTCGTGATTCTATAGGACGTAGACTTGGAGCTAAAGCTTCTGATGGTGAATTTGTCACAGCTGGTTCTATTATTTATCGTCAAAGAGGAACTAAAATATTTCCAGGAACTAATACTCGTCGTGGAAATGATGATAGTATTTATTCTACTATTGACGGAATTGTTAAATTTGAACGTTTAGGAAGAGATAAGAAACAAGCTAGTGTTTATCCTGTAGCAGAATAATTAGATTAAAGGAGTTCTTTTGGACTCTTTTTTTGTTTTACTGGACGAAGTGTTTAATAATTGTTATAATTTAAGGGAAAGGGCTGATATAATGTTTGTCGATGAAGTAATATTAAAAGTAGAAGCTGGTAATGGTGGAGATGGTTGCACAGCTTTTAGAAGAGAAAAATTTGTTCCGATGGGTGGTCCATATGGAGGAAATGGTGGCCATGGAGCTGATATTATTTTCAAAGTGGATGAAGGATTACATACTTTGCTAGATTTAAGATATCAAAAAGTTATTAAGGGACCTAAGGGTGAAAATGGTCGTGGTAAAAATCAACATGGTAAAGGTGCACCACCTGTTATTGTTAAAGTGCCACAAGGAACTGTTGTTACGGATTTAGAAACGAGTTTAGTAATTGCTGATATGTCTAGAAAAAATCAAGAGGAAGTTATTGCTAGAGGCGGTCGCGGTGGTCGTGGTAATACTGCTTTTAAAACTCAAACCAATACAGCTCCAGATTATTCTGAAAAGGGAGAAGAAGGAGAAAAAAGAAAACTTAAAGTTGAAGTTAAATTACTTGCTGATGTAGGGCTTGTTGGATTACCAAGTGTTGGTAAGAGTACAATAATTTCTTGTGTTTCTGCTTCTCGACCTAAAATAGCGGCTTATCATTTTACAACTTTAGCACCAAATTTAGGGGTTGTTCGTGCAAGCAACAATAGAAGTTTTGTAATGGCTGATCTGCCTGGACTTATTGAGGGAGCAAGTCTTGGTGAAGGATTAGGTGATAAATTTTTAAAACATATTGAAAGAACTAGAGTTATTGCTCATGTTGTTGATATGTCAGGATCTGAAGGCCGTGATCCATATGAAGATTATTTATTAATTAATAAAGAATTAGAAGCATTTAATAAAGATTTATTAAAAAAACCTATGATTGTATTAGCTAATAAAATGGACTTAGATGGAGCAAAAGAAAATCTAGAAGAATTTAAGAAAAAAGTAAATTGTGAAGTATATGAGGTAAGTGGAGCATTAAATAAAGGACTTGATGTTGCTGTTAATAGACTTGCTGATATATTAGATAATATACCATATAATCCTCTATATGATGAGTCCCAGGTTGAATCTCATATTCTATATAAATTTAAGAAAGATGAGCCTTTTACTATTACTAGAGATGATGATGGTACTTGGGTAGTATCTGGTAAAGAAGTAGAAAAGATCTTTAAAATGACTAAATTTACATCAGATGAAGCCATTAGAAGATTTGCAAAGCGTCTACGTCGGATGGGAATAGACGATAAATTAATAAAAATGGGTGCAAAAACTGGAGACTCTGTTCGTATATTAGACTTCTATTTTGATTTTACTGAATAATGCTTAGAGTTAGTTCATTTAATATAAAAAATGATTATAATAAATATAATGTTAGTAAAACTAATGAAATTTATAATTACTTAGTAAATAATAATATTGATATATTATGTCTACAAGAAGTATATTCTAAAGTAGATAAAGATTTAAAAAAAATATTAGATAATAAATATAGTTATTATGGTAATTATAGATTTTATATTAAATTTTTATTTAATATTATAAATGAAAAAAATCCTATTATTAGTAGCTATCCAATTTTATTTCATAAAACTTATCATATGCCACATTTACCTAGTTTGTTAAAGAGAATAGTTACTTTAAATGTTATTGAATATAAAAATTATAAGATAAGTATTTATAATACACATTTGGATTATAAATATGAGAAGGTTAAATTAAGACAACTTAATTATTTATATAAACTTATTGCTAAAGATAATAATTTAATAATATTGATGGGTGATTTTAATTTAAAGAATAATAAAGATATTTTTAATAAGTTTTGTTCTTTATTAGAAAAAAAAGGAATAAATAGAGTTGAGTTTAATGATAGAACGTTTAAAGAGTCTAGATATCATAGAGAAATAGATCATATTTTTATTTCAAATAAATTTTTTTTAGTCAATCATAAAATTATTAAAGATTTAAAAATAAGCGATCATTATCCAATTTTGGTTGATATTGATTTTTAGGGGGAAATATGAATTATAAAAAAGTTACATATGATAAATTTTTAAAATATATTTTTTCAGGTAAAGAAAGTTTAGATAGTATTATTAATAAAAGAATTGATGTATTAACGAAAGAATCTAAAGAGTTAAATGATACAAAGTTTATTGGTATTAATTCCCCATTGAATATAAATAAAAGTTTGCATAGATATGATTTATCATATCTATGGTCTGGATTTATACCAAATGATGTAAAAATTATATTTGGTTCTGATTTTGATAAAGGCAATATTTATAATGCTGGATGCTATTATTTTATTGATGATAATAGTTATATAAAAGATTTTTTTATTTATTTTATGGAAAATAAAATAGAAATTGAAAATGAATTTGATCTTATTTATCAAATAAATGAATTTTTAAAAGCTTATTGTAGTAGTATACTTAATATTTATTCTTCTAATAGAGAAGATTTATTTAGACCAATTATTGATAGAGATAGAAATTATATTAGATCTAGTGAAAGATCAAATAATATTTTTTATAAAAGTAATGTAGCAATGTGTACAGAATTTTCAACGATGGCTAATAATTTATTAAATTTTTTGGGCATTGATTCAAATGTTGTTTTAGGTGTAATAAAATTGGATAATACTTATTCATGGCATGCTTTTAATATTGTAGAAATTGATAAACCTTATTTAGTAGATCTTGCCGTTCCTATTGATGAATTTAGTTTAAAAAATGTAAGAGTTGATGAGGAACCTTTTATGGAAGAGGTAAGTGAAGAAGAATTATATAAATTTCTTTATGAAAGTGGTACATTAGAATTTAACGATTATTTTCTTCAAGATTATGATAATGTTTCTATTTATTTTTATAATCATTGTATTCGTAAATATATTTCTATTTTTAAAAGTCATTTTTTAGCTAAGTGTGATAATAATGATAAAAAGATTTTGTTGAGGAAGAAGATATATGAAAGAAAAAAATTATAAATATTATCTTTTACAGGAATATTTTAAAAAATATCCTGAGGTTTTTAATCTTAGGGAGAAAGAGTATTTGTTGATGGCTTCAGCAAATGATGATTTTTTAAGTAATTATGAAATTGTTAGAGAGATATATGATGAGTTTGGATTGATACCTAGAAGTGAGAACATTTATGATGGTTTTGCTGATCTTATTTTTGATACTTGTGGAATTGAAAACAAAAATATTATCGAAGTAGGAGGTGGACATCTTCCTAGGCTTGCTAAAAGATTATCTGAAAGACAAGTATCTGGTACTATAAAAGTTTATGATCCTCTTTTGTCTATATATGAGAAAAGTAGCCCTAAATTACAATTAGTAAGGGAAATGTTTAGTGATAAAACTAATGTTACTGATGCTGACTTGTTAGTTGGTTTAATGCCATGTGGTGCGGCTTTAGATATTGTTTGTTCAGCTGTTAAAAATAATAAAGATTTTTTGGTTGCTTTATGTGAAGGTGGGCCACATGGTGATTATTTTGACTATTTTGAAAGTGAAGAAGAGTGGTTATCGACAGTTATTTCTGTAGCACGTTCTGGAGTGAAGGATAATGATATGGGAGAATTAGTCATTGAAAAGAGTTTAGTTAAATATAAGGATGATTATCCTGTTATTTATAATAAGAGAAAATAATATGTTTATATTATTTAATGTTTGTGAGGTTAAAATATGAAAATTAAATATAATTTACTACATAAAGATTGTAATTGTAATGCAAGACTTGGAATGATCGAAACTAATTATGGAGTTGTAGATACACCTATGTTTATGCCAGTAGGTACTAGAGGTACTATTAAGGGAGTTTCTCCGGATGAAGTTAAAGCGTGTGGTTCTGGAGTAATTCTTGCAAATACTTATCATTTATGGTTAAGACCAGGAGAAGATATTGTTGAATATTGTGGCGGTTTACATAAATTTATGAATTATAATGGACCTATTCTTACTGATAGTGGTGGTTTTCAAGTTTTTAGTTTAGCAAAAGATAAAGAAAAAGATATTACTGAAGAAGGAGTCCATTTTAAGAGTCATATTGATGGTACTAACCTTTTATTAACCCCTGAAAAATCTATAGAAATACAAAACAAATTAGATAGCGATATTGCTATGAGTTTTGATGAGTGTCCTCCTTACCCTGTAAGCTATGATTATATGAAAAAAAGTGTTGAAAGAACACTTAGATGGGCTAAAAGAGGAAAAGATGTACATAATAATCCAAATCAATCTTTATTTGGAATAGTTCAAGGTGGAGAGTTCCAAGATTTAAGAGAATGGTCTTGTAAGGAAACTGTTAAATTAGATTTTGATGGTTACAGTATTGGTGGTACTTCAGTTGGAGAGGACAAACCTACTATGTATAAAATGATTGAGGATGGAGTTAGATTTTTACCAGTAGATAAACCAAGATATTTGATGGGAGTTGGAGATCCTATTGATATACTTGAAGGTGTCGAAAGAGGAATTGATATGTTTGATTGTGTACTACCTACAAGAATTGCTAGACATGGTCAGGCGTTTACTAGAACTGGTAAAATTAATTTTAATAATGCTAAATATAAAAAAGACTTAGGTCCAATTGAAAAAGATTGTGATTGCTATGCATGTAAAAATTACTCTCGTGCTTATATTAGACATTTAATTAGTGTTGATGAAATGTTAGGTGGTAGACTTATTTCTATACATAATATTAGATTTTTGATAAAACTTACTGAAGAAATTAGGCAGGCTATTAAAGATGATAGATTCTTAGATTATAAAAAACAATTTATTGAAAAATATACTATAAATAAAAAATAGGGCTATTATTAGGAGAAATATTTTCTTCTTTTTTATTTTGCTCTATATTATTACTTGAATCATTATTTGTATTTAGTGCTCCTGCTATTTTAAATATAGTTTTAGCATTACTAACGATTGGTTTAACCTGATAATAAATAGGTATTGCTTGAGATATAACATCTAATGTCTTTTTTGTTCCATCTAATATTTCTCCCCATTTAATAGAATCTTTTAAACTAATAATTTTTGATAAAAGAGTTGGAGTTGAAGTTACATTTGGGTACATAGTTTCACCTCTATATAATATATGTAAAATAACTAAAATGTTTAAATATGTATTCAAAAATAAAAATATTTATGATAAAATTATCATAATGATAAGATAAAAGGAGACTGACTTTATGGGATTATTTTCAAAGAAAAAAATTAAAAAAAATGATAGTACTGTTGTACAAAGTAGTTCTAGTCAACAGTCTGCTAATCAAGCTCAGGTTAATAATCCACAAGAAGTGAATTTATCTGATTTCCCTTCTAGTTTAGATGATAATAAAAAAAAGGTAGCGCCTCCTCTTAAACGTTATCGATATACCATTATTAATGGTGTCGGTAAAAAAGAAAACGGCTATTTTGATGCTGAAAATGAAAACGATGTTCGTTCTTTTTTATTAAATCAGGATTACAAGGTTCTTGATGTAAAAGAAAGAAGTAAATATGATATTGATATTGGTGGTAATGGTCCACTTAAAGCTGGTGATTTATCTTTTTCTTTAACACAATTATCAACTTATCTTAAGGCAGGTATTCCTTTAGCTGATTCTGTTAAAATTTTAGCCAAGCAGACAAACAAGCCTAAATTGAAAAAAAGTTTCAGTCAATTAGTTTATCAATTGTTGAAAGGAGAAAATTTATCTGATGCAATGACTATGCAAGGAAATATTTATCCTAAACTTTTGATAAACATGGTAAAAACTTCTGAGATGACTGGTGATTTGCCTACAATATTAGATGATATGGCTGATTATTACACTTCTATGGATCAAACTAAGAAACAGATGAAGTCAGCAATGATATATCCAGTGGTTGTTTTAGTTATCGCTTTTGGTGTATTAATATTTATGCTTACTTATCTAGTACCACAATTTTCAGCTATGTTTGCTGATAATGGTGCTGAATTACCAGCACTTACAAAATTTATTTTAAATTTAAGCAATTTCATTAAGAAAAATTGGTGGATTATGTTATTAGTTATTATAAGCGTTGTAGTTGTTTTTCGAGAATTATTTATTAGAAATAAAAAATTTAAGGAAGGCGTACAAATATTTTTAATGCATGTGCCTGTTATAAAAGATATAATTATTTATAATGAAATTGCTAACTTTACAAAGACTTTTGCTTCATTGCTAAATCATGGAGTATTTATTACTGATAGTATGGAAATATTAAGTAAAATTACTAATAATGAGGTTTATAAAAGAATAATAAATAAATGTTTGGAAAATCTTGCTAAAGGGGATTCTGTTTCTTCAGCATTTAGAGGTGAATGGGCTATTCCTGTTGTGGCATATGAAATGATTGTTACTGGTGAGTCTACTGGTCAACTTGGTAATATGATGGATAAGGTTGCAAGTCACTTTCAAATGCTTCATAAGAATGTTATTGATCAAATGAAGAGTTTGGTTGAACCAATTTTAATTTGCTTTTTAGCAGTTGTTGTTGGTGTCATATTAGTATCTATAGTTGAACCAATGTTTAGTATTTATAGTCAGATTAAGTAAGGAGGTAATTATATGAAATTTTTATATTTAATTATCTTTTTTGTTGTTGGAACATTATTTGGTTCATTTTTTACTGTTGTTGGTAGTAGACTTCCAAACAATGAAGATTTTATAAGAGGTAGAAGTCATTGTGATAATTGCAAACATGAATTAAGCTTTTTAGATATGATTCCAATTATTTCATATATAATTTTACATGGAAGATGCAGATATTGTAAGAAAAAGATATCATCATTATCTTCTTATATGGAATTTTTTACTGGAGCTTTATTTTCTCTTAGTTATTATATTTTTGGCCTTTCTTATGAACTATTTATTTCTTTAGGAATAGTTGCTTTATTAATTATAATAAGTGTTTCAGATATTAGTTATTTTATTATTCCAGATCAAGTATTAATATTCTTTTCAGGCTATTTTATAATAATTAATTGCTTAAATAATGGAATTTTATATGCTTTGTTTAGTATTTTATCTGGTTTTATTATGTTTAGTGTAATGTATTTAATTATGTTATTAGGTAATTTTTTATTTAAAAAAGAAAGTCTTGGTGGCGGAGATATAAAATTAATGTTTGTAGCAGGACTTGTTTTACATCCATTTTTATGTTTGTTTGTAATCTTTTTTGCAAGCTTATTAGCTTTACCTATATCTTTAATTATTTTAAAGAAGAAACATATTAACTTAGTTCCATTTGGGCCTTTTCTTTTAATAAGTTTCATGTTTGTTTATTTTACAAAAATTGATATTAATATGCTTATTAATTTTATTAAGAATATATAAATAGAGTTGATTAATTTCTACTTTATTTTTTTTAATTTTTAATATATTATATTTTTTAGGTGATGCTTCATGAGAAATATTAATGCTTTACCAGCAGATACTTATACTGTTGTTAATAAGACTATTATTACCGATAAAGATTTAAAGATTGTTTCAATGCTATATCAACCAATAATTGGCTATACTGCTATATCTTTATATTTTACATTAATAGATGATTTAAATAATCGTGATTTAATTAGTGATGATTTAACTCATTATCATTTAATGACGACAATGCAATTAAGATTAGAAGATATAATAATTGCTAGAGAAAAGTTAGAGGCTATTGGTTTGATGAAAACATATGTTAAAAAGGGAAATGTAAATCAATATGCTTATTTATTATTTAGTCCGGTATCTCCAAATGAGTTTTTTAATCATCCAATACTCAATGTTGTCTTATATAATAATATTGGTAAAAAAGAATATGATAAGTTAGTTAATTATTTTAAAATACCTAGATTAAATTTACATGAATATGAAGATATTACTCATTCTTTTGATGAGGTATTTACAAGTAGAGTTGGTACTATTAAGGAAGAAACAGAAGATATTACCAAGAGAGATACTAATAATATATTTATTAATAGGGGAGTTGATTTTAATTTAATTATATCGGGTATTCCTGATAGTCAAATTAGTAAGAATTGTTTTAATGATGAAACAAAAAAATTAATAAATAATTTAAGCTTTATATATAATTTAGATACTTTAGATATGCAAGGTATTATTAGAGAATGCATTAATGAAAAAGGGTTAATTGATAAGACATTACTTCGTAAGAGCTGTCGAGATTTTTATCAATTTGATAATGCCGGTAATTTACCAACTTTAATTTATAATAGGCAACCGGACTTTTTAAAAAAACCTAAAGGAGATAATTCTAAATGGGCTAAACTCGTTTATACTTTTGAAAATATTACACCATATCAGTTATTAAAAGCTAAGTATAAAGGAGCAGAACCAACTGATAGAGATAAGAAGTTAGTAGAAAACTTGATGATTGATCAAAAATTAAATCCAGGAGTAGTTAATGTTTTAATAAGTTATGTTTTACAAGTAAATGATCAACAATTAAAGAAAAGTTATGTTGAAACAATTGCTGGGCAATGGAAAAGGTTGAATATTGAAACAGTAGAAGAAGCTATGCAACTAACAATGAAAGAACATAAAAAATTACAAAAAATTATTAAACCTAATGAGAAAAAGACAGTTAAGGCAAAGAATAATCAAGAATTACCGGTTTGGTTTAATAAAGAAAATGAAGTTGAAGAAACAAGTGAAGATGATGTTAAAGAGTTAGATGAAATTTTAAATGAATTAGTTTAGTCTTTACATAAATAGATTTTTATTATATAATCTATTTATGCCGAAGTAGCTCAATTCTAGAGCAGTTACAGTGTATGTAAAAGGTTAGGGGTGTAAGTCCTTTCTTCGGCACCATTTATTTATTAGTACATATTTTTATGTATTTTTTTTTAATTTAAGGAGATTTTTATGTATATTGATAAAATAAATAAAAAAATTAAAAAGTATTTTAATATTTTAGAATCTAATTATCCAGAATTTTTAAATAATTACATTGAAACACCAGAACTATTAAAGCAACAATATATTAGTGTTACTTGTGGAACAATCTATTCAGATTTATTTGAAAGTGGTTTTTTCTATTCAAGTTTGGATCATTCTATAGCTGTAGCTTTGATAATTTGGCATTTTACTCATGACAAAAAGCAGACTTTAGCTGGACTTTTTCATGATATTGCAACGCCGGTATTTAAACATTCAATTGATTTTTTAAATGGTGATTATATGCATCAAGAATCTACTGAAGATTTAACATCAAGTATTATAAAAAACTCTAAAGAAATAATGAGATTACTTAAAAAGGATAATATAAAATTAGAAGAAGTAGATAATTATCATATTTATCCCATAGCAGATAATGATACTCCAATGTTATCAGCAGATAGATTAGAATATTCTCTTTCTAATGGGTTATTTATGTATAATAAATTAAATTTTGATGAAGTTAAATCAATATATGAAGATATTGAAATAGAAAATAATGAGAAAGATATTATTGAATTAGGGTTTAAAACAAAGAAAATTGCTAGAAAATTTGTAAAAGTAACAAGTATTTTATCTATAATTTATCGAGAAGAAAGAACAAGATATTCTATGCAATTTCTTGCTGATATAATAAAAAAATTAACTGAAGAAAATATTATTAAGAAAAAAGATTTATATACTTTAAAAGAGAGTGAAGTTATTGATATTATTAATAATTCAAAATATAGTAAAGTATTTAATATATGGAGGAAGGCTAAAAAAATAAAAGTTTCTACTAATAAACCAATTAATGTATATTATGTTCATCATGGAGCTAAAATAAGATATATTGATCCTTTATGTAGAAATATAAGAATATCTAAAATTAGTAAATTAGCTAATAGATATATTACTAATAATTTAGAATATAATATGAATAATTATATTTATTTAGATTTTATATTAGATTAATTTTGTAAAATTTTGTAAAAACATTTTATTTTTTATAAATTTTTATTTTAATTTTGCTTTTATTGTGATATGTTTTCAATGTTGTAAATATATAATTACTAGGGGATGTATGATGAAGTATAAAAACACAGAATTTTATAAGATTATTAAAGATATATATGAATTAGATGAAGTTAAAAGATTAGATAAGTGTAAGCATCATGGTATAACAAGATTAGATCATTGTTTAAGAGTTAGTTATTATACTTATACTATTACTAAGGCTCTACATTTAAATTATAAAGATGCTACTAGAGCTGCCTTATTACATGATTTTTTTACTGATGAAGTCAGTGGTTTGAAAATGTATGGAAGATTTTCAAAGCATCCTAAAATTGCCTATAATAATGCATCTAAGTATTTTAAACTTAATAAATTACAAAAAGATATTATTGTGAAACATATGTGGCCTTGTACTTTAACACCGCCAAAATATTTTGAAAGCTGGATAGTAGATATTATTGATGATATATCAGCGGTATTTGAAAGAGGATATGTTACAAGAAAAGAGTTACAGTTTGGGGCAAGTTTTTTATATTTATTTATACTCAGTAGATTTAGATGATCTACTTTTTTATTGTTATGATATGAAATATATGGTATAATTTGACAAAAGAAAGAAGTGATATTAGTGAGGAAGACTTATGTTTTTGGACATAAAAAGCCTGATACAGATTCTGTTATGTCTGCTATTGGAATTTCATATTTAAAAAATAAATTAGGGGAAAATACTGAACCAAGAATTTTAGGAAATATAAATAAGGAAACTTCTTATGCATTAAAATATTTTAATTTAAATGAACCTAAATATTTAAATGACGTAAGACTTAGGTTAAAAGATGTAAATTATCATAAAAAGTTTTTAATAAATGAGAATGAAAGTATTTATGATGGTTATAGGGCTATGCTTGATGCTGGTCTTACTGGTATACCTTTAGTAACAGATAATCAAATTTTTTCTGGTATGGTTACAATAAAAGATTTGTCTCATATTATAATAAATGAAAATGCTGATGATTTATATACATCATATGATAATTTATTGCATGTTTTAAAAGCTGAAGAAATAGTTAGACAAGGAAAAGAGATTAAGGGTAAAATTTTAGTTGCTTCATATAGAAGTACTACTTTTATTTCTAATGTTGCATTGACGTCAAATGATATTTTAATAGTTGGTGATCGACATAGTGTTATTGAATTTGCAGTAAATTCTAAGGTTAAAATGATAATTTTAACTAATAATAGCTATATTAAGGATGAACATATCGAAATAGCAAGAAAAAATGGAGTAAGTATTATTAGGACACCTTTTGATACTTATAAAGTATCAAGGCTTGTATCTTTAGCTAATTATATAAAAATAATGGTTAGAGAGTCATCTCCTATGACTTTTACTGATACTGATTATGTATCTGATATTGTTGATATAAATAGTAAACTTAAACATACTAATTATCCTGTTATTGATAAAAACAATAAGTGTTTAGGTTTACTTAAAATAACTGATTTGTCAGAAAAAAGGCCTAAAAAAGTTATTTTAGTTGATCACAATGAAAAATTACAAAGTGCTGATGGACTTGATGAAGCAGAAATTTTAGAGATTTTTGATCATCATGCTTTGAGTAGTCTTTCGACAAGTAATCCAATTAATTTTAGAAATATGGCAGTTGGTTCTACTTGTACAATAGCTTATAAAATTTTTAAAGAAAGAAATATTGAGATTCCTAGAGAAATTGCAGGTGCTTTATTATCTGGAATTTTATCAGATACATTAATATTAAAAAGTCCTACTAAAACGCCTCTTGATGAAAGAGCTGTTGAAGAACTAGCAGATATTGCTGGAGTTGACTATTTTGATTATGGAATGAATCTACTTAAAAGTGGTACATCGCTTGATGGTATGAGTAAAGAAGATGTTTTATATAATGATTATAAAGTATTTGCCGTTAATGATCGAAACTTTGCTATTGGACAATTTTTTACAATGAATTTTGAGGAAATTGAAAAAGAATTAGATGAATATGTTGCTGTACTTGATAAAGTAGCAACAGCAAATAATTATGTCTTAGTTGCTTTATATGTTACAGATATTATTAATAATGGTAGTTATGTAATATATAATACAAAAGGCAAAAATATTATTGAATCGACTTATCAAAAAGATATAGCTGAAGGTACATTTATTTATGGATGTGTATCACGTAAAAAGAATATTGTTCCATTAATTATGGAAGTTTTAGAAAATAATTAACAAGATTAAATACTTTCTATATAAATTATTTCTTGAATATTATAAATAATATTTTATATAATTAAATTAGGTGGTATGTGTGTATTATTTAATTTTAACTTTTATGATTTTTTTCATATATTCAGTGATTGGTTATTTTTGTGAAGTATTAGGTATATTTGTTAGTAGTGGTAAAGTTAATCTCAGTAGGGGCTATTTAATAGGACCTTATTTACCAATATTTGGATTTGGGTCCTTAATAATTACTTTTTATTTATCTAAATATAGTAATGATTTAATAGCTTTATTTATATTAGGTAGTTTCTTTTGCTGTTTACTTGAATATTTAACAAGTTTTTTCTTAGAAAAAATATTTAAATTAAGATGGTGGGATTATTCAGAAAAAAAATTTAATTTAAATGGAAGAATCTCTCTAGAAACAGGAATTTACTTTGGTATTGCTAGTATTCTTATTATTAAAGTTGGTAATCCAATAATTTTTAAATTATTTAAAATAATTAGTCATAAATTATTATATATTATTGGAGTTATTTCATTTATTATTATCTTTACTGATTTTATTATTTCTACTTATACAATATGTAGATTAAATATAGATTCGTCAAAACTAAGTAGTCTTGATGCTACTAAAGAAATTAGAGATAAAGTTAAAGAATCTCTTAGAAAACATAGATTTTTTTATAATAGATTGTTTAAGGCTTTTCCTGATATTACAAAGAAAAATTATAATTTAGCTAAAATAAAAGAATTTAGTTGGAAAAAGATAAAGTAAACTAGTTCTTTTTTTTATTGCAAATTTATATTATAATTATTTTAAGATAAGTAGGAGGATATATGGAATATAAGTATAAAGAGGATATAAAAAGGAATATATTTAGAGGATATGATATTAGAGGTATTTATCCAAGTGAAATAGATGAAGATACAGCATATACTATTGGCTTAGCTTTTGGAAGTCACATTAGAAAAATGGGAAAGAGTCTTTGCTGTGTTGGACATGATAATAGAATAAGTAGTCCTAGTTTATATGATGCTTTAATAAATGGTATTAAGAAAACGGGAATTAATATTGTTAGTTTAGGACTTTGTACAACTCCAATGTATTATTATGCTTGTATTAAATTAAAAATATTTAGTGGAGTTATGGTTACTGCTTCTCATAATCCGAAGGATGATAATGGCTTTAAGTTTGCTTTTGATGAGAGAGGTAATTGCAAAGGAAAAGAGATTCAAGATTTTTTACAAGAAATATTAGATAAGAATTTTGTTTTTGGTGAAGGAAAAGTAATTAATTATGATATAACGAATGATTATATTGAATTATTTAAGAATAATTTTCATTTTGGAAAGAGAAGATTAAAAGTAGTAGTAGATCCTGGCAATGGTACAACTTCAATTATTGTTAAAAAGATATATAATTTATTTCCAATATTAGATCTTGTATATATTAATGACGTAAGTGATGGAAATTTTCCTAATCATCATCCAGATCCTTGTGTTGAAGAAAATCTAAGTCAATTGAAAGCAAAAGTTAAAGAGATACATGCTGATGTTGGACTTTCTTTTGATGGTGATGGAGATAGACTTGGTGTTGTTACGGGCAATGGGGTATTTGTTCCAACAGATTTATATATGGTAATAATTGTTAGAGATATTATTAATAAAGTTAACAAAAAAGAGTTTTTATGTGATGTTAAATGTTCTAAGAGTTTTTCTGATGATGTAGAAAAGCTTGGTGGTAAATGTATTACTTATAGAACAGGTAATTCATATACTAAGGCAGCTGTTAGAGATATGGATTTACCATTTGGTGGAGAATTATCTGGACATGTTTATTTCAGAGATAGATGGCCAGGATTTGATAGTGGATTATATGCTGGTTTAAGATTACTTGAAATAATGACTTATACTAATAAAAATGTTGAACAATTATTAAGAGGAGTAAATGAATATTATTCAACTGAAGAGTTAAAGTTTGAAAGTCCTGATAGTCGTAAATTTAAGGTTGTTGATGGAGTAAAAGAATATGTTATAAGTAAGGGCTATAAGTATTTAGATATAGATGGAGTAAAGGTATTATTTGATGATTCTTGGGCTTTAGTTAGAGCAAGTAATACCGGTCCTAATATAACTGCTAGATTTGAGGCAAAAACAGAGGCTAGATTAAAAGAAATTCAGGATGAATTTATAAGTTTAATTAATAGATTAAATCAAGAATAATAGATTTCTTGATTTTTTATTACATCAATTTTATATATTTTATGTCAAGTTATTGTTTGTTTATTGTTTAGATAATTTAAATGTGCTATATTTTATTTATAAGATACTACTTTGAGTAGTTTTCTTTTTGGAGTTGATATTATGGCTATTAGTGAAAATGAATTTAAGAAAGAGAGATTAATATTAAAAAAAGTTAATAAGTTATTAAATGATACAATTGATTCATTAGGAGTTAGGGTAAGTCAAGATGAATTAAATTTAGTAGAATTTAAAAAAGTTATGTGGGAAGATGCTAACACTTTTGATGAGGGAGAAATTGGTCAAGTTAAGTTAGCAACTTCAGATGAAGAAAATAAATTGTTACAAAAGAAGAATTATTATAAAAGATTAATGCAGATTAAAGATAATCCTTATTTTGCATCTATTGTTTTTAAAGATGAAGATGGGGATATTTATAATATATATATTTCTCTTACTTATTTAAAAGATAATATGGCTAATAATATTTTATATGATTGGAGAAGTCCTATATGTAGCTTATTTTATGATTATGAAACAGGTCCTTGTATGTATCTTGCTCCTGGTGGAGAGATACATGGTGAATTAAAAAGGAAAAGACAATATAAGATAGAAAATGCTAAATTATTATCTGTTTTCGATAATTCTTTAAATATAGATGATGAAGTATTACAAGAAGTACTTGCGACTGATTCTTCTGAGAAAATGAAGAATGTTGTTAATACTATTCAAACAGAACAAAATAAAGTAATTAGAAACTTGGAAGATAATAATTTAATAGTTCAAGGAATTGCTGGATCTGGTAAAACAACAGTGGCACTTCACCGAATTGCTTTCTTACTTTATAGATTAAAAAATATAGGCAGTCAGAATATCTTAATATTTTCTCCGAATAATATTTTTACAGAATATATTTCAGATGTTTTACCATCTCTTGGAGAGAATAATACTATGCAAACAACATTTGCTGATTATATGGCTACTTTTTTAAATGAATATAAAGATGTAGAAAGTTTTACAGATTTTGTATCAAGATATTATTCATACAAAGAAGATTTTCCAAAATTTGTTGAATATAAACAAAGTGATAAAATTATAGATGATTTAGATGCTTTTATTGATAATTATATTGATAATTGTATGTTTTTAGGTAATTTTAAAGTAGATGAACATGTAGTTTATAAAGATGATATTAATAAGATGTTACATGAAAAATATGCTAAACTTCCACTTATGGAGAGAGTAGATGAAATAGCTGAAGCAACATGTTCTAATGCTTATAAAGGTAATTTAAAAAAAATTAAGACATTTCATAAGAAATTAATGGATAATTCTAATTTTAATAAGAAATATAAAGATATTTTAATTGACTTTTTTGAAAGTGAATTTTGTCGTATTAAGGTACCTTCTAATATAATTAAAAAGAGTTTAAATAAAGATATTATTAATTATGAAGATGCTCTTCTTATGACATATCTTAAAGGAGCATTAGAGGGCTTTATGTATGAAGCAGGAATAAGACAAGTAGTAATTGATGAAGCACAGGACTATAATAGACTTCAATATATTATAATTAATCAAATATTTAGAAGAGCTGATTTTACAATACTTGGAGATATTAATCAAAATATTAATCCATATTATCATTATACTAGTTTAAATGACTTAATTGATTTATTTAGAGGAAGTACTAAATATTTAGAACTATCAAAGACTTATAGATCTTCTCCAGAAATAATAGATTATACAAATAAAATACTTAATTTACGTCATGTTAATGCGATAAGGCGTGATAATCACAAACCAGTAATTATTAGAAAAGGGGTAAATGATCTTAAGAGTAGTATCATTAAAGATATTAAATATTTAAAAGGACAATATCGAAGTTGTGCTATTATTACGAAAGATAATCGTGAAGCAGAGAAAATATATGATTTAATAAAAAATGAAATTGATATTAGTTTAGTAGATGCTAATAGTAAGAGCTTTATTAAAGAATTAGTTATTATTCCTGCTTATGTTTCTAAGGGATTAGAGTTTGATTCAGTAATTATTTATAATGATCGTGATAATTCTTATAAGAAAAACGAAAGAAACTTACTTTATGTTGCTTGTACTAGATGTCAACATGAATTAATTATTTATAATTAAAAAAATAGGATAATTCCTATTTTTCTTTTGTAATTATGAAGTAGAAGTTACTTCCTTTATTCTTTTTAGTTTTTACTCCATATTCATATTTATGTAATTCTAAGATATTTTTAACAATAGATAGTCCAAGTCCTGTACCTACTAAATTTCTCTTATGTTTTTTCTTATTTTTATAATATTTATCCCAAATATAGGGAATATCTTCTTCTTTGATTCCTTTACCAGTATCTTTGATTTCTACTAAAGTTTTTTTATTATCTGAATTAATATTTATTGTTACTTTATTATCTTCTCCTGTATAATTAATAGCATTATTTATTAGATTATAAATTACTTGTTCAATTTTTTTATGATCGGCTTTTATTATTAATTTGTCGACATTATGATTAAAAATAAATTTATAATTTTCTGTTTCTTGATATAATTTATATTTTTTTAGAATATTTTTGGTTAATTCTATTAGATCAAATTCAGTTAATTCTAAGGTGTCTAAATGACTTTGCATAACAGATAGTGTTAAGATATCATTTACTAGAGTTGTTAGTCTATCTGATTCAGATATAATTATATTCATGTCTTCTTTTTGCTTTTCACTATTTTTGGCATGTAAGTCCATACTCATTTCGGCATAGGCTTTAATCATTGTTAGTGGTGTTTTTAAGTCATGTGAGACATTGGCCATTAAGTCTCTTCGATATTCATCTGTTTTACTTAATTCATCTTTAGCATAGTTTAGAGTTTTTGATAAATCATTTATTTCTGTTATTTTTGTATCATTATCAAAATTAATGTTGAAATTTCCTTTCGCAAGGTCTTTTGCTTTATCATTAATTTCTTTTATTGGATTAGAAATATGTTTAGAAATAAAATAGGCTAGAACAAAGGCAAGTGTTAGGGCAAGAATTGTCATTACGGTTAATTGTTTAGTAATTAGGGTAGTAATTCCACTAACTGGAGTAATTGATGCATTTACAAAGGCATAGCGCTCATCATTTAATTTTAAAGCATAGACAATTGTTGTCATGTCATTATTACGACTTGTTAATTGATATTCTTTTTTTTCTTCTTTACTATTCATAAAATCAAATTTAAAATAGTCTGTTTTTACACTATTGGAAATACATCCTTTTCCAAAATATGTTGAGTGGTATAAAGAATCAAAATTATTGTCATCTACTTCAATACAAACACTCTTGTCTAAGGCAAGAGTGTTAATTATTTCATTAAAATTTTCTTCATTTTGATATTTATTTATTTTAGAAGCAACTGCTTTAACATCATTTACTTTTTGTTCTTTATAAAAACTTTTAAAGAAGAGAGCTTGGAATATCCAAAGAAAAGCCATTATGAAGATAGATAATATTATAAAATATTTTAAAATTACATAATTTAAGCTATTCTTCTTCTTCCACATATTTGTAACCAACTCCTCTTATAGTAATTATATGATTTTTATATTTACCAAGGTTATTTCTTAACATTTTTATGTGTGTATCTACTGTTCTATCATCTCCATAAAAATCATAACCCCAGACATTAGAAAGTAATTGTTCACGTGAGATTGCAATTTCTTTATTTTTAATTAAATAGGTTAGGATTTCATATTCTTTCGGGGTAAGATTAATTATTTTATTATCTATTTTTAGTGTGTGTGCGGAATAATTAATCTCTAAAGAGTCGAGTTTATAAATTGTAGGCATTTGTTTGGATGCTCTACTTAGTACTGCTTTTATACGGGCTATTAACTCTTTTGGTGAGAATGGTTTAGTTATATAGTCGTCAATTCCTAAGTCGAATCCAGCAAGTTTATCATATTCTTCACCACGAGCAGAGAGAACAATTGTTGGTATTCTTTTTTCAACTGGTAATTCTTTTAGCATAGTAAAGCCATCCATTTCAGGCATCATAATATCTAATACCATTAAATCATAGTCTTTGGTTTTAAGTTTTTCTAATGCAACTTTACCAGATGATGCTTCATCAGTTTCATATCCATTATTGGAACAATATTCTTTGATAACTGTTCTTATTAAATCTTCATCATCAACTATTAATATTTTCATGAAATCCCTCCCTAATTAAAAATATTATACAATAAATATGAAATTTATGTGAAATTTTTAAGTATATATTGTGTTATTTAGATAATATTTTAATTTTTTATATAAATATGCAGTAGTAAGTATAATATTAAGAGAAATTGATATTATGAATGAGTATATTCCTATTTTGAACATTGATAATATGATTAAAGATATTGTTCTTGATGAAATACTTATTAATGATGAAATAAAGTTAGTTTTACTTTTTCCAATTGCTTCAAGGCAAAAAGAAAGTGGTGCTTGTAAGTATTCTAAAATAATGATAGGAGAAAGTATTTTTAAATAGTTAGATCCTTCATTTATATTGTATATAATTTTTAAAAATAATTCTCCTTTTAGTACTAATGGGATTGTTATAAATAGACTAAATAATAAGATTAATAAAAGACAGATTTTTATTTTATTTTTGACATATTTAATATTTCCATTGACATATTCTTTTGATATTAAAGGTAATAGAGCTTGTGATATGGCAAGGGTAAAGAATGAGGGAAGAAGAATTAGTGGAATAACATATCCTGAAATTATTCCATATTCGTGGGTTATATAATTTAATGAATAATTTTTAGTTAAAAATTTAATTATAATTATTGGTTCTAAAAAGTAGGCAATACTTCCAATTAGATTTGATAAAGTATTTGGAATACATATTCTTAATGTTTCTTTCATATATGTTGGATTTGGTTTTAAATCAGATTTTTTAATAGTTATTTTTTTAGGTAAAAATAAAATTAATGTAATAGTTGAGATAATTTCACTAAATATATTAGATAAGATAATAAAAGCAATAGCATATTTTAGACCATATTTTATAATTTTAGGTATACCTATTATAATTAGCATTAATCTAGTAATATTTTCAATAATATTACTTATTACATGAGGAAGCATTTTTTCTTTACCGAAAAAGTAACTTCTGATAATAGAAGAAATTGTTGTAAATGGTATTACTAATGACATTGATAAAATGCTTAAATATAAATTTTTATTTCTTAATAAATTAGTACTTATATATTTTGATGTTAGAATTATTATTATAATTAAAAGAATATTTATTATAAATAGAATAGGGGTTATTGAAAAAAGCAATTTTTTATTATTTCTTTTATCTTCTGATATTAGTTTTGATAAGGCAAGTGGGGTAGAAAAAGAAGCTAAATTAATAAATAACATGAATGTTGGAAGTATTAACATATACATACTTATTCCTTTGGTGCCAATAAGCCTTGATATATTTATTTTAATTACTAGACTTAGTATTTTTGTAATTAAGCTTCCTATTAATAATATTAAAGTAGATTTTAAAAAATTTTTTTTCATAGTAAATTTTATGTTTTTTATAAAAAAATATATCATAATTTGATTTAATATGTTATATTTATTTTGTAAGGTATTTTGTCGATTACTATGAAAAGTTTTGTAAATCGAACATAAGTAAATATTTGTAAATAAATTAGTAAAGAACAAATTTTGTTTTTCTTTCTTCTTTATTGGTTATTTGGAACATGATAAAATTAATATATTAGAGGTGGATGTAATGAATGATTTAATGGAATTTTTAACTTCACAGGAGATTATGGTTGTATATTTAATTGCTGGTATTTTGTGTTTGATATGTTTTATTAGTTATATTATTAAAAGTAATAGTAAGAAATATCGTATGCGAAATAATACTCGTGAACTTAATAAATTAGTTGAAAAGATACAAGAAAAGGTACCAGTTAAAGAAGAAAAGGTTATTGATGAAAAGCCTATTCTTCAAACAATTAGTTCTGATAAAATGAAGATTAATACAGCGACTGTTCAAGGAAAGGCTAATTCTGTTGTTGAATTATTAGATAATACTGCTGAATTGAAAGAAGCTTATAGTCCTAAAGTTCAAGAAAATATTAGTTTAGAGCAATCTATGGAAACTAGCATTAGTTCTATTGAGGATGCTATTGAGAAAGAGCCAGTTATTATTGAAAGTAAAGAAGTTAAACCTACTGATGAACTTCAATATACTAGTGTTGAGCCAACTCCTGAAGATGCTAAGTATGAGCTTGAAAGATTAAAAGATAAATTGAGAGAACAAGAAAAACTTGAACCGGAAATAGAAAATATTGCTTTAAATAATTATGAAGAAGAACAAGAAGCTAGTGCTATTATAAGTTTGGATGAGTTAGTTAAAAAGAGCAAAGATATGTATGAAGCAAATGAGGCTACACAATATGATGAGGGCAATGTTCCAATAAGTATTCAAGACTTAGAGAAAACAGTTGGAGAAAAAGTATCCACTTATGAGGAATCATTTAAGATTGAGAATGTTGTACCAGAAGAAATTTTGAATGAAGATGAAGAAGCCCTTGATACTACTGATTCAAATACTTATGAGTATCAAACAGTTGAGGCAAAGTCTAATAATTTAATTCAAGAACCAATTAAACAAACTACTACTAAGAAATTTAAAAGTAGTCCAATTATTTCACCAATTTATGGAATTGAAAAGAGTAATGAAGAGGCATTTCCTACTGAATTAGAACTTGAAAATACTGCTAATTATGAAAAGCTAGATGAAGAAATTAAGAAAACAAATGAATTCTTAATGACTCTTAGAGAATTGCAAAAGAAACTTGACTGATGTTTCTTTTTTATTTTTAATAGAAATTTTTTTAATGTAATTAAATTTAATTATATATATGATTTAGTTTATTTTTTAAAAATTAGTTTAGTTGAGAAAATATTAAATTTATTTTATAATATTATATCTGAAGGATGTTTTCTAAAATGTAAATTTTATTTAATTAAATATACAAATATTAAATTGGAGGAGATAGAATGATAACAATTAAAAGTGAAAGAGAAATAGAATTAATGAGACATGCAGGAATGCTTGTATCACAAATGCATCAATTTATTAAAACATATATTAAAGAAGGTGTTACTACTAAAGAATTAGATAGGTTATGTGAGAAATTTATTAGAGATCATGATTCTATTCCAACAGAAAAAGGATATGAAGGTTTTCCTGCTAGTATTTGTGCATCTATTAATGATGAAGTAGTTCATGGTATTCCATCTAGTAGAAAATTAAAAAATGGTGATATTATAACAATTGATGTTGTTATTGGATACAAAGGTTATCAAGGCGATGCTGCATGGACTTATGCTGTTGGTGATGTTAACGAAGACAAAAAGTATTTAATGGAACATACCGAAAAAGCTCTATATGAAGGTGTAAAAATGGTTAAGCCAGGAAATAGAATAGGTGATATAGCTTCAGCAGTACAAAAATATGCTGAGGGACATCACTTAGGTGTTGTCAGAGAGCTTTGCGGCCATGGTATTGGAAAAGAAATGCATGAGGATCCAGAAGTGCCTAATTTTGGTATTCCTCATACTGGTCCAAAATTAAAACCAGGCATGGTAATTTGTATTGAGCCAATGTTAACTTTTGGTCATCGTGATATCTATTTTGCTGAAGATGATTGGACAGTAATTACACAAGATGGAAGTCCAGCTGCTCACTATGAACATACGGTTTTAGTAACAAATGATGGATATGAAATACTTACTCCTAGGTTAGATAATTAACGTAAATTTATTTATTTTTACATATTTTTATGTAAAAATTTTTTGTTTTGTTGTATCCTATTATTAGGATGTGATTATTTTGAAAAAAAGTATTATTTTTTTAATTAATGGTTTAGGTATTGAAAAACCTGGAAGTTATAGTATTTCTATTGATCAAGAAATGCCCAATTTAGCTAAAACTCGAGAAACTTCCTTTTTCACAACAGCTTTTACTAATAGTTTGGAATATAGAAGTGCTTATCAGCAGTTTTATATTGGTGATACATATAATAGTGAACTTGAATATATTAAAGAAAATGTTTTTTCTAATCTTCAAAATAATCAAGTTTATCAAAATTTTCTAAATAGTATTGCTCCAAAAGATTCAAAGTTACATATTTTTATTGAACCTACGACTGATAGAATTGTTGACATATTAAATAATTTTGTAAATAATTTGAATTTAGAAAATGAAAAAAAAATATATTTACATTTAATTCTTCCCCAATTTACTACAGAGGATTATAAAAAGTTAATAGATACTGTTAATTATATTAAATATCATATAAATGAACATATTAATCTTGGCTTTATTATTGGAAAAGAATATTTAAATGATAATATGTCTAAAGATGAAATGCGTGAAATGGAAAAAATGCTATTTTATTGTTCTTGTGAAAGATGGACTAGGACTGATGAAAAATTATTGAATTTGCAAGAACAAAATATTATTCCTTGCAAAGTAAAAGGTTTTTGTGCAACTAATGAGTGCTTTATTAAAAATAATGATACTATTTTTTTCTTTAATACTAGAAGAAATGATTATGATAGGTTTATAAGATGTATATATGAAAAAGCTCCTGAAGTTATGCGAGGACAACAAGTTAATATTCCTATATATTCTTTAATACAATTATATAGTAGATATTCTATTAATTATTTTGCTGAAAATATTGTTTATAATACAAGTTTAAATAATTTACTTAAAAAATATGAAAAAAAAGCCTTAATATTAACAAGTAAGGAACATGTTGGCTTGGTTAATTTTTATGCTAATGGCTTGAATCAAGTAAATAATCCTGACATTTCTTTTATGGTTTTAGATGATAGTTTAATTAATTATAGTGTTATTGCTAATTTGATTGATAATACTCCATATGATTTAATTATATTTGATTATTTTATGGATGTTTCATCTACAATTAATAATATGAAATTTAATCTTAATAAAATAGATAAGGTTCTTGGTAATATTGTAAATGTTTCTGAAAATAGGCATTCTTTATTTATTAGTAGTCTATTTGGATTGAAAAAAGAATTACCAATTGCTGATTATAATACAGAAAAAGTTACTATTGATTATGAAATGCAAATTCCTATATTTTTTTATGATTATACTTTTCCTGCTAGTAAATATAGATTATTTCCTGGAGAGACTAATATGATTTTATATAGTGCTTTATGGTGCTTGACTGGAGATAATCATTTAGATTCTTTAGTTAAGAAAAAAGGCCTTTTTGGAAATTTATTTTAAATTTTTATAAATAAAATTTTTTAGAAGAATATTTTAATAATAAAGTTAGGAGGAAATAATATGAATTTAAGTGATATAGATGAATTCCAAGAAATGATGCTTAAGTATAGTTTTGCTATTCAAAAACTTAATACTGAGATTAATATATTAATTGATGAATATAATTTTAATTATAATTATAATCCTATCGAACATATAAAAACACGTATTAAAAATATTGATAGTATTAAAAGTAAGCTAAAAAAACATAATGTTGAATTTAATGTTGCTAATATAAAAAAATATATTCATGATGTCGTAGGTATGCGTATTGTTTGTTCTTTTTTAAGTGATGTATATGAGATCGTTCATATGATTAAATCAAGTCATGAATTTGTTGTTAAAGAAGAAAGCGATTATATAAAAAACCCAAAAGATACAGGTTATTCTAGCTATCATATTAATGTTCTTGTACCTGTTCATTTATTAAATAATGTTGAATTTATTGAGGCAGAAATACAAATTAGAACTATTGCGATGGATTGTTGGGCTAGTTTAGATCATAAACTTTGTTATAAGTTACCAGACGATTTGCCAGAAGAAATAAAAAATGATTTAGAAAGTCGTGCTAAGGAGATACGTGAATTAGATAAAAATATGCAATATTTATATGAAATTGTAAAAAAGTATAAATACGAACATGAAAAAGCCGAAGATAATAGGTGATAATATGAATAGTAAATTTAAAATGATTTTATCTATTTTATTAGCAAGCATTATATTTATATTTACATTAATTAACATTCTTTTTAGTAATACTTTTGGTATTATATTTAAATCTTTAATAGGCATATTTGGTATTTCTTATTATATATTATTAAGTATATATTTTGGTAAAAGTTATGAATCTATTCCTATAAAAAGAATAAGTAATTGTTTTAAATATGTATTTATTAGTATGACTATTATTTATTTAATTTTACTATTAAAGAGTAATTTGAAATGGATTTTATTTGGATTTACTATATTAATTAATATTTTAAGCATAATATTTCAGGCAACAAATATATTTAATAATATAAATAAAATATTTGACGTTATAAGATTGTTTATAATTTTAATTTTAAGTTATATACTTGCTGATAATTTATTATTTTATATTTTTATAAGCTTTGGATCTTTATTATTTTATTTAATTGATGATTTAGTTTATAAAAATAAATTTATAGTTACGTATTTTTTATATTTTGTTATCTATATTTTATTTGGAATATTTTTGTTATATAATTAATTATGTTATAGGAGGATATATGAAAATTATAAAATATATTATTTTAGGTATTATACAGGGGTTTACTGAACCATTACCTATTTCTAGTAGTGGACATATTTTTTTATTTAAGAATTTATTTAATACTAATATGTTTAATGATTTAAATTTAGAAATATTTCTTAATTTTGCTTCTTTTGTTGCGATATTTATTATCTTTTATAAGGATATTATAAGATTGATTAAGGGATTTTTTACATATATTAGTAGTAAGGGTAAGAAATGTTATAATGAATTTAAATATTGTATGTTAATAGTTGTAGGATCTATTCCTGTAGGTATACTAGGATTTATTTTAAAAGATCCATTAGAGAAATTACTTGCTAAAAACGTATATTTAGTTGGATTTGGTTTTTTGATTACTGGAGTGGCTTTATTATTGGTTATGAAGTCTAATGGTAAAAAGGATGATAATGATATTACATATCGTGATGCAATTATAATTGGTATATGTCAAGCTATTGCTTTAGTACCAGGAATTTCTAGGAGTGGTATGACTTTAGTTGGTTGTTTACTATGTAAATTAAATAGAAAAGCATCTTTAAAATATACGTTTATGCTATATTTTCCCGTCAGTGTTGCAACTATATTATTAGGAGTTAAAGATTTTGCTGGAAGTGGAGTGGAAATTTCTATTTTAGGATATTATTTAATAGGAATGGTATTTGCTTTTATATTTACTTATTACTCTTATAAATGGTTAACTAAGCTAGTAGAAAAAGGTAGTCTTTGGAAATTTTCTATTTATTTGTTAATTGTTGGTATATTTACTATTGTATATTTTTTATAGTTAGTTAGAAAATTTATAAAATATAATAAAAAATCTCGGTAATTTATTTCCGAGATTTTTGTCTAAAACTAATTATTAATTGGTTTTAAAAATGATGGTATTGGTATTAAGTATTCAACAAATTTAATCATGTCATCTTTATTAAATGTATTTGGATTTTTCATTTCTTCAAGACAAACACTTACTATGCCACTTACATAAAATAATACTATTTTTTCTGTTGGTATATCTGATTCATTTATGTAATTTTTATTAACATAATCAGTAACTGATTTAAGAAGAGAGTCTATCATCATATCATGAGCAATTGAATTAGTATTATTTTTTATTACTGATGAGTAAATATTTAGATTATCATTTATATGATTAAGTAATAACTCACATGATTCAATATAATATTCTTTTATAGATTTAGTTTCTTTTTTTACTTCTAGTTGTTTTTTTAATTCTTCTTTTAAATCATCAATTAGAGATTGCAATAATTCATATTTATCATTGAAGTGATCATAAAATGTTGATCTATTAATCATTGATTTATTACAAATATCTGAAACTTTAATTTCTTCAAAAGGTTTATCTTTCATTAGATCTATAAGCCCTCTATATAAATTTGCTTTAGTTTTTATTACACGCAAATCTTCTTTTTTCATCATATTTCATCACCTAGTTACATTATAGTTTGAAAAACTACCATTGTAAAGATAAACATACATGTGTTGTTAAAATAAGTATACAAAATATCGTTTTTTGTTGCATAACCATACATATAATTTGTTATTATGTTGATTTTTTCTTGCTAATGCATAGAATTATAAAGCGTGAGGAGGAATAAAAATGAAGAAATTTGCTGATTGGATTTCAAAACATAATATTTTGATATTAGTTGTTGGTTTTTTAATTCTAATACTAGCAATAATTGGTTATATACATACAAGAATTAATTATGATATTTTAATTTACTTACCTAAAGAGTATGAGACAATTAAGGGTGAAGATATACTAACGGATGAATTTGGGATAGGATCTTATGCTTTCGTGATGACTGATGCTTCTGATACACATAGAGTACTACAACTTGAAAAAAAGATTAAAAAGATAGATGGAGTTAATATGGTTGCTAGTGTGGCTGATGTAGTTGGAGTATCTATTCCAAAAGAAATGTTACCTGATGAAGTACTTGATAAATTATATAATGGTGATACAAGTATAATTATGGTTACATTTAAAGGATCTACAAGTGAAGACCAAACATTGGAAGCTGTTAGTAAATTACGTGAAACCGTTAAAGATGCATCAAGTGTTAGTAGTATGACTTCAATGGTTCTCGATACTAAGAATTTGTCTGATCAAGAAATATTTGCTTATATTGCAATAGCTGTTGTTCTTTGTATTATAGTTTTAATGATTGCTACTAATAGTTATCTAGTTCCATTCTTCTTACTTGCAAATATTGGTATAGCAATTTTATATAATATGGGCTCTAATATATTCTTAGGACAAATTAGTTATATTACTCAAGCAATAGCAGCAATACTACAGTTAGGTGTTACAACAGATTTCTCAATATTCTTATATAATAAATATGAAATGTCTAAGAAGAATTCTAAGAATAATAGGGAAGCTATGAGTATAGCTATTCAAGAGACATTTAAAAGTGTTATTGGCTCATCTTTAACTACTTTTGCTGGATTTTTAGCACTATGTACAATGGATTTAACTCTTGGTACTGATATTGGTATTGTAATGGCAAAAGGAGTATTATTTGGACTTATTTGTGTTCTTACTATATTCCCAGCATTTCTACTTACTTTTGATAAATTAATTGATAAAACTACTCATAAAGTTGTATTCCCACAATTAAGAAAATTACAAAAATTTTCTGTCAAACATTATATAGTTATGTTTATAATATTCTTAGTTTTGATGATACCTGCTTATATTGGTAATAAAAATGTTGAGGTTTATTATAAACTTGATAATTCATTACCTAAAGATTTAGCATTTAATGTTGCCAATAGTAAATTAGCTAAAGAATTTGGTATTACATCTCCAGAGATTGCTATTATTAATAAAAATGTAAAAGCTGATGATGTTAATGACTTAGTAAAAGAATTAAAAGAAGTTAAAGGTATTGATATGGTAATTGCTCCTAATACTTTACTTGAACCTGGTATGGATGATTTACTTCCAGGTGAAGTTAAGAAAGTATTGGATAACGATAAATATCAATTAATTATAATGAATTCTAAATATGAAATTGCAAGTGATAAATTAAATAATCAAATTACTGATGTAAATAAAGTACTTGAAAAGTATGATAAAAAAGCTATTTTAGCAGGTGAGGGACCACTTATGAAAGATCTTGTTGTTACAGCTGATCATGATTTTAAAATGGTTAATTATACTTCAATTGCTGTTATATTCATTATAATGTTATTTGTACTAAAATCTATAGGTTTACCAATTATTTTGATATTTACAATTGAGTTTGCTATATTTTGTAATATGGCAGTTGCCTATTATACAGGATCGACACTTCCATTTATTGCTAGTATTGTGGTTGGTACTATTCAGTTGGGAGCAACAATTGATTATGCAATATTAATGAGTACAACTTATTTAGATGAAAGAGTAAAAAATAAAGATAAGAAAAAGGCTATGTCTAATACATTAAAAGTTACAGTTCCATCAATTGTAATGTCAGCACTATGTTTCTTTGCTGCAACTATAGGTGTTAGTTTATATACAAAAATTGATATGATTGGTTCAATTTGTACTTTACTTGCAAGAGGATCAATTATAAGTATGTTGGTTGTTGTATTATTCTTACCATCATTATTAATGATATTTGATAAGTTTATACAAGCAACTACTAAAATTAAGAAAGAGGGTTAAAATATGAAAAATATTAATAAAGTTATTAGTTTGTCTTTAGCAACTGTATTACTTGCTAATCCATTTAATGCTTTTGCTCTTACTAAGACAGAGACAATTTATTCAACACTTGGAGTTAGTGGTAATGTTAAAAAGACTACTATTAATACTAAACTTACAGATATTTCTAAAGGAGATATAGAAGATTATACTTATTTAGAAAATATTAAAAATTTAAATGGACATGAAAAATTTACAAGAGATGGTGAAAAACTAACTTGGAAATCTACTGGAAAAGATATTTTCTATTCTGGTAAATATAATGATGAATTACCTGTAAAAGTAAATATTAAATATTATTTAGATGGTGAGGAAGTTAAACCAAGAGATATTAAAGGTAAATCTGGTACTATTACAATGAAGATTAATTTTACTAATAATAGTTTTGATAGTAAAAGTGGTATGTATACTCCATTTGTTGTAAGTACTACAATGTTAATTGATGGAGAAAATAATTCTAATATTAGTATTTCTACAGGTAAAGTAGTTAGTACAGGAACTAAAAATGTTGTTACCGGTATTTCTGCTCCAGGATTATATGAATCTACTAATTTAAGTAATTTTAAAGATTTAGATACTTTAACAATATCTTATAAAACAACAGACTTTTCAACAAATGAAATTTATTTTGTAATTACGCCTAAATTACTTAGTGAAGTTGATTTATCTACATTAGATAAAGTTGATAGTTTAAATAGTTCTCTTAATTTATTACAAGATTCTATGAATCAATTAGAAAGTGGTGCTAATAAATTAAATGATGGTACAGCTTCTTTAAAAGATGGAGTAAATAAGTTAAATAGTGGAACTAAAAGTGCTCGAGATGGTTCGAAGAAATTAAATGATGGAGTTAGTTCTCTAAATTCTGGTATTAAACAATCACTTGATGGAGCTAAAGCATTAGCTGATGGTACCGGAAAAGTTGATACTAACTTACAAACAATTATTGCTGGAATTAAAGAACAAGAGAATAATCTTACTGCTAAATCAAGTGCGATGCAAGAACAATTAAAACAAGTTACTGAATTACAACAAAATAATCAGGCTACTATTGATAAATTAACTACTGGTAATCAACAGATAGAAGCAGGTGTTAATGCTCAAGTAAGTAAATATGATCTTGATATTACAAGCAATGATTTTAGTACAAAACTAGAATATGCTCATTCAAAAGCTTTAATTGATGACAATACATATAAAACTTACAAAGCAAGTTATGATAACAATGTTGGTTTAATAACTTTACTTACTGATAATAATGATTCAATTAATACAATGGTAGGTAGTTTGGAATCCTCTCTTTCTGAAATAAATACTGCTTTAACAACACTAGATGGTTATTTATCAAGGTTACAAAATGAAGGTACATCAATGACAAAATCAGGAGCTCAGAGTTTATATGCGGGTTTATCTAAAATTTATGCTGGATCTACTACCTTAAATAGTGGTACTGAAAGTCTTACATCTGGTCTTGAAGCATTGTATTCAGGTACACAAACACTTGTAGGTGGAACTAATGAATTAAGTAGTGGTACAAGTGAACTTGCTAATGGTATTAGTAAAATAAATAGTGAAGGAATAAATCAATTAGCAAATTATGGCGAAAAGGCTGTTAATTATAAAAACAAATTGAAAACTCTTACTAATTTATCAAAGAATTATAAAGGCTTTGCTAGTGATAATGCTGATACAACAATATTTGTATATAAGATTGCTAAATAGTGTAAAGAAGAAATTTATTTATTAAATTTCTTCTTTTTTTTAACGTACTATGTTATTCTTATATTGAAAATAGTTTGTATGGTGACTAATTATGAAGTGTATAAAATGTGGTAATATTGTAAATGATAATGAAAAATTTTGCCCAAATTGTGGCACTAAAATTATGAAAAATAATAATGAATTAAGTAGTGTTGATGAAAATGAATTAGAAGAGGGAAGTAATCCTATTATTTATTTATCTATTATTTTTTTAATTATTATTTTTTTAGGAGCTATTATTGTTAATGTTACTGGAATTGATAATCTAAATACATCTGGTAAAATTGAAGATATTAATAAAAATTATATTGAATATGATGGTTATAAATTTTATGTACCAGACAAATTTAAATCATCTATTTCTAAAGATTATGGTGTTGTCATGAAAAATGATAATTATTCTTTTAATATAAAAGTTGATTCATATAATAGTTATGATGAATACTTAAGCTATTTTAAAAAAGAATACCCATCTTATAGTGATAGCCTAGAATTTTCTATTGATAAAAAAAGTTTCGCAGGTATTTTATATGATACTTCATCCATGGGAAAAGTAGCAGTTTATGTTTCAACAATTGATGATGGTGTTGTTGTTACTGGAATGATAAAAAACACTAATGGTGTACTTGATAATAGTATGTTTAATACTTTAGCCAAAATTTTTTCTAGTACAAAATTCTCTTATAATAAAAAGAGTGCTACTAAAAGTAGTTCTGAGAATAATTTAATTATTTATAGTAATATTGATTTAAATGCAAGTTTTAATTAAATTTGTTTTTTACAAACACCTTTATTGAGAAACAATAAATATATATTGACATTTAATAAAATATATCATATATTATATTCGAGGTGTTAATATGACTAAAATTGGTAAAATATTAAAAATAATATTAATTATTTGTACTATATTATTTATTCCAATAGTAATAATTATTCCATATACTATTAAGGCGATTGTATTTAGTAACTTTATTATTTATCCAAATAGTATAATTATGCTTTTGATAGATATACAATTTATTAAATTATTTAAGTCTTTGGAAGAAGATAATCCTTTTTGTAAAAATAATATATTAATTTTAAGAAGAGCTAGTGTTTATTCTTTTATAATGACAATGTTTTGGATAATAGATAGTTTAATATTATACTTTTTATGTAATTGTACATATATTAATTATTATATAGTTATTGCTTTTTTAATAGTATTGTTTTTTGGCGTAGGAGTAGCTTTATATATATTAAGTAAATTATTTTCTAAAGCATATACTTATAAGGAAGAGAATGATTTAACAATATGATAGTAATTAATTTAGATGTAATGATGGCAAAAAGAAAAATTGGGTTAGTTGAACTGGCTGAGAAAATAAATATTACTCCTGCTAATTTATCAATACTAAAAAATAATAAAGGAAAAGCAATACGTTTTAGTACATTAGAAAAAATATGTGAAGTCCTAGATTGTACACCTGGAGATATTATTGAATTTAAAAAGAATGGAGATAAGTAATATGACATATTTATATCTTTTATTAATAAGTGTTTTTTATACTATATTATTTTATGGTAAGAAAAGAGGTCTATCAGTATTAATTTTTACAGTAGTACTTCTTATATTTACAAAGAAATATTTAAAGAAAGAAAACATAGAATTAAATAAAAAAGCCTATATTTATATGATTCCAATTATTTTACTTAGTGCTACATATATGATATTTGATAACCAAGTTTTTAATTTTTTAAACTACTTTGGAATAATACTACTTTATAATTATATGATTATAAGTAATACTTCTAAAAATAACATTATTCAAACTAAGATATTAAATAGTATTAGTTTATGCTTTTCAACTATTAGAAATGCTTTTAAATCATTTAGAGAATGTAGAAGTTATATAAATAATAAAAGTAATTTTAAGAGTAAAAAGATACATAAATATTTAAAAAGTATATTTATTACAATAATTGTTTTAACAATAATAATTTCGCTACTCGCAACTTCTGATCAAATATTTGGAAGTATGTTTAATAATTTATTTAGTTTTGTAAATAATATAAATAATATAATTTTACAAGATTGGTTTTTTAAATTAATTTATATGTTTATTATATTTTTATTATTACTTGGATTATTTTATTCTATTAAAAATATGAAAATTAAGAATAGTAATTTCAAAGTACCTAAGAGTGATAATCTAACAATCAAGATGATTCTCATCAGTTTAAATATAATTTATTTAATATTTTGTATTATTCAAATAAAATCATTATTCTTTAGATCATTACCAGCAAACTATGTTTATTCAACATATGCTAGACGTGGTTTCTTTCAATTACTTTTTGTTTCAATTATAAATATAATTTTAATATTATATATAAAATCTAATATTAGGGAAAATAAAACTATTAATATTTTAAACTTACTTATGATAATTTTTAATTATATTATAATATTTAGTTCAATTTATAGAATGTATTTATATGAACAAGCTTTTGGTTATACTTATTTAAGACTTCTAGTATATTGCTTTTTAGTATATGAAATAATTATCTTAATACCAACGATTTTTTATGTATTTGACAAGAAAATTGATTTATTAAATACTTATTTTATAATTTTTATTATTTGGTATGTTACCATTAATTATATGAATTTTGATTATATTATTGCTTATAATAATGTAGAAAGATATCTTAATAATAGAAATAGTGAAATTGATGTTAGTTATTTGATAAATAATGTAGGAAGTGGTGGTGTTGATAATATTTTAAAATTAGATGGTAAGGTTGATGATATAGATAAATTGATGATTAAAGAATATAAAAATACTATTAAAACTAATTATTCTAAGGATATTAGAGAGTTTAATATTAGCAATTATCATGCATATAAAAAAGTGAGTAGATTTAAATGATTTTTTAGAATAGATAGTATATAATTATGGTAGGTGAGAGTATGATAAAATTAAAGAATGTTTCTAAATATTATTATAGTAAAGGAGTTATTGCGACTGGTTTTACTAAAGTTAATTTAGAATTTAATATAGGTGAATTTGTTGCGATTACTGGTGAATCTGGTAGTGGTAAGAGTACGCTTCTTAATGTTATTTCTGGGCTTGATTCTTATGAAGAGGGAGAAATGTATGTTAATGGTAAAGAAACAAGTCATTATATGGAAAAGGATTGGGAGATATATCGTAGAAAATATATTGGCAATATTTATCAAAATTTCAATTTAATAAATAGTTACTCAGTATATCAAAATATTGATTTAATTCTTTCTTTAAATGGAGTTCCTAGAAAATTACGCAAGAGTAAGATTAACGAGCTGCTTGCTAGGGTTAATATGACTAGATATAAACATACCAAAGTATCAAAACTTTCTGGTGGACAAAAGCAAAGAGTAGCTATCGCAAGAGCCTTGGCAAAAGATGTTCCAGTAATAATAGCTGATGAGCCTACTGGTAACTTAGATAAAGCTGCAGCTATTTCAGTCATTAAACTTTTAAAAGAAATTTCTAAAGATAAATTAATAATTATTGTAACTCATAATTATGATCAGGTAGAAGACTATGTTACTCGTAAAATTACTATGCATGATGGAAGAGTACTAGAAGACAAAAAACTTATGGATGTTTCTAATGATGATAATTTAATTAAAACTGCATCTCTTAAAAATATAAATATACTTGAAAAGGTTAGATTAGGTATTAGAAATACATTTAATATTGTTCCTAAATTTATATTGCTTTTACTTGTATATTCATTTATTGTTTGTGCTTTAATGGCAGAATATTCTTATTTTAGACTTAATGAAGAAGATATTGAAAAACTCGGTTATAATAATTTATTTTATGATACTAATCCTTCTAGAATAATTATTAATAAGAATGATAAAACTACTTTTAGTGATGATGAAATTAATAAAATTAAATCTATTAATAATGTAGAAAGTATTTCTACAAATGCTGTGGTAGATGATATTATTTTTCAATATAGTAATGATAATGATATTTGGATAAATTGTCTTCTAAAACCGATTGACAATTTTAAAGGTAAAGTTGATATTGGAAGAGTACCAGAAAAAGATAATGAGGTAGTAATTGTAGGTAGTAAAAGTATTTTAACATCTCCTGATAAAATACTTAATAAAGATTTATATACAGACTATGATAATGGTAAATTAGATAAAAGTACGGGAATAAAAATAGTAGGTATTAAATACTCTGATAATACTTCTTCTTTTAAGTATACTGATAGCATAATGTATGTTAGTAATAATTATATTAATAATATGACTTATTTAACTAATAAAAATTATAGCGAAATTAAACTAAAATTTATGGGTACTAACTATAAAATAGGATCTGATAATAATTTTAAAATAGATACTAATGACTGGGTAAGTCCAGGTAAGGCTTTTATTTCTTCTAGTTTAAATAGTTATTGTGATAAGGAAAAATGTATTGGAAGAGACTTTGATATTAATATTAAAAATATATATTTTGAAAGTAATAAAAGTTTTAATATAGAGAAAGTATATGATGCTAAAAATATTAATAAAATATTAAATTTACCTGATTATAATAAAGATAATTTTAATGAATACTATGATTTTACTTTTTATATTAATCCAAATGACTATAGAGATTTATTTAATAAAGGTACTTATGAAATTAGTGTTTATGCTAATGATATAAAAAATGTAGATGATATTTCTAAAAAATTAAATAGTATGAATTATCATACTTTAAATATAAAAGATACTTTAGTAAGAGATGATAGTGTTAAAATTATTAGAGTTATTAAAATAATTGTTACATGCGTATTAATTGTAGTATTATTCTTTATTTCATATTTTATTATTAAATTAATATTAAAGTCTCGTAATTCTTATTTTGCTATACTTAGAATGCTTGGAGCTAATATTTCAGTATGTAGAAATTTACTTGTTTTAGAGTTATTTAATGTAGCAAGTATTGCTTATTTTATCTTTTTATTGCTTGCTAAAATGAATGAAAATAAAATTATTACTGTTAAATTTATTAATATAGTTAATAGATATTTTACTTTTAATGATTATCTTACTTTGTATTTAATAATTATTTTGATGTCTTTATTTATTAGTTTAAGATATGCTTCTACTTTATTTAAGAAGTCGGTTATGAATACTTATAGGGAGGAGGCATAGTATGATAAAAATAGAAAAAATTGATAAATATTTTAATAGATTTAGAAAGAATAAATTACATGTTATTGATAATACTTCTTTAGAATTTTCAGATAATGGGTTAGTTGCTTTACTTGGACCTAGTGGCTCTGGTAAAACTACTTTGCTTAATGTTATATCTGGTCTTGATAAAGTAGATAAGGGTAATATATATATTAATGGGAAAAGGATTACTAGAAGAACGCAAAATTATGTAGATAAAGTTAGAAATTTAAACATTGGTTATATTTTTCAAGACTATAAATTAATTGAAGATAAAAGTGTTTATGACAATGTAGCAATTGTTCTAAAAATGTTAGGTATAAAAGACAAAAGTGAGATTGATAAAAGAGTTACTTATGTTTTAGATAAGGTTGGAATGCTAAGATATAAGAGAAGACCTTGTAATATGTTATCAGGTGGTGAGAGACAACGAGTTGGAATAGCTCGAGCAATAGTTAAAAATCCTAATATTATAATAGCTGATGAGCCGACAGGAAACCTAGATAGTAAAAATTCTGTAGAAGTAATGAATATTATTAAAGCAATATCAAAAGATAGATTAGTTTTATTAGTAACTCATGAAGTTAATTTAGCAAAATTCTATGCTACAAGAATTATTGAACTAGAAGATGGAAAAATTACTAACGACTATTTAAATACTGATGTTTCTGATTTAGATTATAAGATTATTAATAATTTATATTTAAAAGATTATAAATATGATAGGAATATTGAAGGAATTAATATATATTCAAATAATAATAATGATATACCTAAATTAAATATAGTAGTTGAAAATAATAATATTTATATAAAGAGTTTAGATAATTTAGATATAGAAGTAGTAGATGATGAATCTAGTATTCAGATGATTAATGATAACCAAAGAAATATATCTTTAGAAGAATCTTTGAAATATGAATTTAATTTTAAAGATATTATTAATAATAATTATAAATTAAAATATTCATCTATTTATAATCCAATAAGTTTTATAATTGAAGGTTTTAAAAAAGTATTTAACTTTTCAGTAATTAAAAAATTTCTCTTATTAGGTTTTTTTGCTGCTGGTATTTTTATAATGTATGCAATCTCTTCTATTCTTGGTAGTACTACAATCAAAGATAGTAAATTTGTTCAATATAATAAAAATTATTTACTTGTAAAACAAAAGAAAATACAAGTAGATAAATATTTAGATTTAGAAAATAACTTAGGAGCAAACTATATTATTCCTGGAGATAGTTTGATTAATTTAACTTTTTTAACTAATGACTTTTATCAATTCGAAAATTCTAGGTTAAGTTTGGAAGGTAGTCTTACAGATATTAATGAACTTAATAGTAAAAAAATAATCATGGGTACTATGCCAACTAATAATAATGAAATTGTAGTTGATAAAATGGTTTTAGATAAATCTTTAAAAAATTCTATTTCAAAGAATATGGGCTTTATTAAATATAAGGATTATTTGAATAGAGAAATTGTAATTAATAATATGCCTAATAAAAAAATAGTTGGTATTGTGAGTTGTGATAGCCCTTCAATTTATATGAATAAAGATGATTTTATTAATGTAATTTATCATACTAAAGATAATTCTAGTGATGATGTAAATATTTTGACAGATAGCATTAATACTAATTATACTTATGATGATTATAATTTATATAATAATATAGTTTCATTAAGAGAAGGAAGATATCCTACTAATGATTATGAAGTAATTGTAAATTTTAATAATAAAAGCAGTATGCCACTAAATAAAGAAATAGATAAGTCAATTAATAGTCATAAATTAAAAGTAGTTGGTTATTATACTTCATCTGATGATATCAATATAATGTTAATTAATAGTAATACTAATAAATTTAATTTAATAGAAAATACATCAAATATATCTATTTATAGTAATAATAAAAAAGATATTTTAAATAAAGCTAAAAATGATTATAATTTAAATATAATTGATACTTACAAGAATAGTAGAGATAAATATATTAATAGTCAAAAAGATAGTGTTAAAACTACATTAATTAGTTCTTTAATAATAATTGGTATATCTCTAATTGAAATGTTTTTAATGATTAGATCTAGTTTCTTATCTCGTGTTAAGGAAGTTGGTACACTTAGAGCTATTGGTATTAAGAAGTCTGATATATATATTATGTTTATTGGAGAAATATTAGCAATTAGTTTTATTTCTTCAATTCCTGGAATATTATTTGGTGCTTATATTTTAAATATTATTAGTAAGATTAGTTACTTAGAAGGTTTACTTGTTGTAACTGGTAAGTCAATTATATTAGCAATTTTGTTTATATTAATATTTAATATTTTGATTGGTTTAATTCCAGTATTTAATACACTTAGAAAAAGACCAGCTCAGATACTTTCTAGGACTGATACATAAATGTAGATTTTTCTTTAATGTGATTAAAAAATATGCTATTATTTTTAATAGATACTACTGATCTGCTTTTATGTGAATAAAATAGTAAAATAAAGATAGTATGTTTTAGGAGGGGTAAAATGACACCTATTAGAGATTTTTTTACTAGGATTTTTAAGAAGAAAAATGATGATAAGCCTTGGCTTGAATATTATTCTAGAGAAGAGAGAAGTATTAAATTTACTGATAAATCTATATATGATTTTTTAGTTGAGTCTGTTGGAGAAGATAGAGATTATCCAGCTATTAACTATTTTGGTAATGTTTTAAGTTTTAATGAATTTTTTTCAAATATTGATTTATGTGCTAGAAGTTTAAGAGAATTTGGCGTAAGAGAAGGAGACGTTGTAACAATATGCTGTCCTAATATGCCAGAAGCCTTATATGCTTTTTATGCTTGCAACAAAATAGGGGCAATTGCTGATATGGTTCATCCATTATCAAGTGATGCACAATTACTTAGTTATTTAAATAATTCAGAGTCTAGATTATTAATATTAGTTGATTTTAACTATGAAAAGTTTTTTGATGTTATTCCTAAGACTAAAGTTTATAAAACCATACTTGTTAGTCCAAAAGAATCAATGCCTTTAGGTCTAACTATAGGTTATACTCTAACTCGTGGAATTACTTTGAAAAAGCCAGCACAGGGAGATAGTAGATATCTTAGTTGGCGTGATTTTATGATAAGAGGTTATAAAAATCATGAGAATTATCACGCTAAAATGAGGAAAAATGATCCAGCTATTATTTTACATAGTGGTGGAACTACAGGAACTCCTAAGGGTATAGTAATTTCTAATTATAATTTTAATGCTGAAGCACAACAAGGTGGAGTTGCGGTAATCGATGTTAAACCAAAAGATAAAGTAATTGCTTTAATGCCGATATTCCATGGCTTTGGTCTTGGAGTAGGTGTGCACACACCATTTTGTCTTCGAGCAGAAGTCATTCTAATGCCAGAATACGATGCTGGAAGATTTTACAAAATTTGGAAGAATGAAAAACCACATGTAATTTTAGGTGTTCCAACTTTATGGGAAGCAATGATGAGTAATAGGAGAATGGATAATGTTGATATGTCCCAACTTAAGTATATAATTTCAGGAGGGGACTATTTAACAACAGCCCAAGAAAATAGATTAAATGACTATATTCATAGACACGGAGCCCATGTAAATGTTGCGAAAGGCTATGGAATGACAGAGTCTGTTGCGGCTACTTGTTTTTCAATATCTGGTGCCAATGAAGTAGGAAGTATAGGTATTCCAATGGTTGGTAATACTTATAAAATATGTGATTCTGAAACTCATGAAGAATTACCAATTGGCTCTGAAGGAGAAATTTGTGTTCATGGCCCAACTGTTATGTTAGGTTATTTGAATAATAAAAAAGAGACTGCTAAAGTACTTATAAGACATAAAGATGGTAAGATTTACCTACATACGGGAGACGCCGGTTATATTTCTCCAACAGGTTCCGTTTTCTTTACATATAGAATTAAGAGAATGATTGTTGTATCAGGCTTTAATGTTTATCCAAGTGAAATAGAAGAAGTTATTTCTAAACATAACTTAGTTGACAGGGTATGCGTAATAGGCGTGCCTCATCCTTATAAAATGCATGTACCAAAAGCATTTATTGTACTTAAAGATGGAATAGAACCAACGCCTAAGATTAAGAAAGAAATAGTAGATCTTTGTAAAGAAAACTTATCAGTTTATGCTAAACCTAAATATTTTGAATTTAGGGCTGAATTACCTAAATCTTTATATGGAAAAATTAACTATAAAGAATTAGAAAAAGAAGAACTAGAGAAAGCAACAGCCAAAGAAAATAAGTAATTCTTTGGCTTAATTTTATATGAAAATATTAATAATAGGAAATGTTGGTAGCGGTAAAACTACTTTAGGTAATAATTTAGCTAAATTATATGGAATAAAATTATTTTCAATAGATAATATAGTATATGATGACGAAAACAAATTAAAAAGAGAAAAATTAGATCAGATTAATTTATTAAATAAGATTAATAGAGAAAATAAAGAATATATCATAGAAGGAGTATTACGTAAAAATATGGACTTTTTACTAAACTTAGTTGATAAAATAGTAGTCATTGATCTAAATAAAAAAATATTAAAAAATAGAATTAGAAAAAGATATATAAAACAAAAAATTGGTATTTCTAAAGATAAATATTTAGTTAGTAAAGTTAATTTAGGTGAAATGTATAATTGGATAGAAAAATATGATTATGAAAGAATTAATAAACTTATAATTAAATATAGTCGTAAAATTATCTATTTAAAGACAACTAAAGATATTAATAAATATTTAAAAGCTGTAAAGAAAGAATTATTTCTTTTATAATTTAAAATAATAAATACAAATTAACATTATAATAGATCCTAATATGAATCCTCGTAATGTTATTTTTTTGCTATTGTAAGTTAGAGCTTCATTTAATTCTTCATTTATGGCAATTTGGAGCATTATACCAGCAGTTAATGCATAAAGTATTCCAAGTATGTCATATGATATAATATTTCTAAAAAATATTAGAGATATTACTCCACCAGATAATTCTGATAAAGCAGAAATAAGTGTTAAAATAAATACTTTTTTGTGAGTTGATCCTGCGTGATATAATGGTACAGCAATAGCTATTCCTTCTGGAATATTATGAAGAGCTATACCTAAAGATAAAGCAAGACCTAATTTCATATTATTATTTGTAGAAATAAATGTAATAATACCTTCTGGAATATTATGAAGAATTAAAGCAAATAAAGAAACAATTCCTACTTTATATAAATTATTAGATGTTTTTAAACTTATTAATTTATCAATAATAATAGATATAAATATACCAAGAAATAAAAAAATTAAAACTAAAAATAAATTATTTAAAATATTTAATGATTCAATAATAAGAGAAAATAAAGATAAAGTAATCATTGTACCTGCTGAAAAAGAAAGAGTATAATTAATAATCTTATCTTTATATTTTAAATTTAAATATGTAGGTATAATACCTAGTAGGGTAGATATACCAGAAAGAGTTGTTATTAATAATGGTTTCATATTAAATTATATAAATTATTTTCAAAATTATTCTAAATTTGTTATAATACTTATGAAAAGAGGGGATTATATGAATTATGATGTAGAAATGGAAAAACAAATGGCTAAATTACATGAAGGTGCTGAGCTGCTATTACATACATGTTGTGCACCATGTTCTTCTGCTGTATTAGAGAGACTTGCTAACTTTTTTAAGATAACAATATTTTATTATAATCCTAATATTACTAATAAAGATGAATATCATAAAAGAGTTTTAGAAGTTAAAAAATTTATTAGTGAGTTTAAGACCAAATATCCCATTTCTTTTATAGAAGGTAAATATGATCCTGCTAGTTTTTTTGCAATTAGTAAGGGATTAGAAAATGAACCTGAAAGAGGTAGGAGATGCTACAAGTGTTATAAATTAAGGCTTGAAGAAACTGCTCGAGTTGCTAGTTCTTTAGGATATAGAAATTTTTGTACGACCTTAACACTTTCTCCATATAAAAATAGTAATTGGTTAAATGAGATAGGATCTGAATTAGACAAAAAATATGAGTCTAATTATTTATATAGTGATTTTAAAAAGAAAAATGGTTACAAAAGAAGTATAGAATTATCTCATGAATATAATTTATATAGACAAGATTATTGTGGATGTATATTTTCTCTTAGAGATAAATTAAAAAAAGAGGAATATAATAGTGTAAAGTAAAGACTTTGTTTTCTTTACTTGAATTAGTAAAAGTATTATAATCTTTTTAGAAAGAGGTGTTTTACATGAAATATTATTGTTTAGGTATAAAAGGTACAGGTATGTCAACACTTGCTCAAATTTTATATGATTTAGGCAATGAAGTTAGTGGTTATGATGATGCTAAAGGATATAAATTTACACAAAAGGGTTTAGAAGAGCGTGGAATTCAAATTTATTATGATCATGAACATTCTATTGATAAAGATACTATTGTTACATATAGTGTTGCCCTTAGTCCTGATCATCCAGAATTAGTTAGAGTTAGAAACATGGGCTTGACAATAAAAAAGTATAATGAATTAATGGGTGATGTTATTAGTGAGTTTAAGAGTATTGGTGTTTCTGGTACTCATGGAAAAACAACAACAAGTTCTTTGATTCGTCACATATTAGAAGATAATGGTGGTTGTAATTATTTTATTGGTGCAGGTGATGGCTATGCTTCTCGTGATAATGATTATTTTGTTGTAGAAAGTGATGAATTTAATCGTCATTTTACTGCATATCATCCTACATATGCAATTATTACAAATATTGAAAGAGAGCATATGGAATGTTATAAAGATATAGATGATATAAGAAATACTTTTGAAATATTTGCTAATAATACAAGTAAGTTTGTTGTTGCTAATGGAGATAATCAAGAAGTTAGAAAAATAAATTATAAGACAAAAGTGCTTTTCTATGGATTTGGATTTAATAATGATGCTGTTATTAAAAATATGAAATTAGATGAAGATGCATCTAGATTTGATCTTTATATTAAAGATGAACTTTATGGAAGTTTTGAAGTTCCTTTATTTGGAAAGCATATGGTTAGTGATGCTGCTGCAGCAATACTTATGTGTCGTGAACTTGGCATTCCAAAAGAAAGAATTTATGAATCATTAAAGACATTTAAAAATGCTAAGAGAAGATTTGCAATTAGTAGAATTGATGAGACAATAATTGTTGATGATTATGCTCATCATCCAACTGAGATTAAAGATACGTTAGAAGCTGTTAGACAGAAGTTCCCGGACAAAAGAGTAGTTGTAGTTTTTAAACCTAATACTTATTCTAGAACAATTGATTTTAAGAATGAATTTATTGATGCTTTAAATGTTGCTGATAAAGCTTTTCTTACAGAGATTGACTGTAATAGAGAAAAACAAGAGGATTATCCAGGAGTCACTTCACAGATTATTGTTGATGGTTTAAGAGATGGAGATATGATATCTGAGGAGACAATTGATAAACTTATTCCAGAATTTAATTCGGTAATTGTTTTCATGAGTTGTGCTTATGTTGATGGCTTAATTAATGCTTTAGCAAAATTAAAAGAGAATATAAAAAAAGAAGAAGATAATGAGATTTAATCTTCTTCTTTTATATTTAAATTGGTAGCCTGTATGGAATTCGAATCCATGAATGCTGCCTTGAGAGGGCAGTGTGTTAAGCCACTTCACCAACAGGCCATTTACTTGAATGACATTACTATTTTATCATTTCTAATTTAATTTGACAATCAAAAATAATAAATATTTAAATAATAAGATATTTTTGTTATAATGAAAATAGATGGAGTGATAATATGTTATATAATTTTTGCTTTTACTTTTTAGTATTTATTATTTATTCTTTTTTAGGATGGGTAATGGAAGTTTTTGGAAAATTTATTGAGAAACATAGATTTATTAATAGAGGATTTCTTATTGGACCAGTTTGTTCAATATATGGCTTTGGGTGCATTTTTATGTATTTCTTATTAGATAAATATAAAAATAATTTATTTATTCTTTTTATTGCAGCTATCTTTGTTTGTTCTATACTTGAATATTTTACAAGTTATTTTATGGAAAAGATATTTAAAACTAGGTGGTGGGATTATACTAGAAGAAAATTTAATATTAATGGAAGAATTTGTTTAGAAACAATGATTCCTTTTGGAATACTTGGTTGTTTGGTAATTAGAGTTGTTAATCCTATAGTTTTTAAATTGCTTAATCTTTTATCAGACAATTCTTTAATAATTTTAGCAATCATAATTTTTATAATTTATATTGCTGATAATATTGTTTCTTCTGTTATTATATTTAATTTTAGAGATACTATTAAGAATATCGAAAAAGATGCTACTGAAGAGATTACTATGAAAGTTAAGAGTATCTTTTTACATAAAGGTATTTTATCAAGACGTCTTGTTAAAGCATTCCCTACAATGATTACTAATAAAGATAGATTATTGTTATTAAGGGATAAAGTAAATAATGAATTAAAAAAAATTGAGGAAACTAGTAAAATAAAATTAGATACTGCTAGAGAAAAAGGCTTGAATAAAATAGAAGATTTAAAGAAAGGTGTTTTAAAATGAAAGATTATATTAGTGATATAATTGAGAATAAATTAAATGAAAATGTAACTTTAGAAGATATATATGATAATGAGACAGATTTTTTACTTAAAAAGAAAATTAAAAAGCATAATGATAAAGTAAAAAGAAATGAATTAATTGATAAAGCTAAGAAAGCAAAGTCTAGTATTACTGATTTTTCTAATTTAAGTAATGATGAATTAATTGATATAATAAAGAAGCAAAATTTATAATACTTCTTTTCTATTGAAAAATTACTAAAAATATATTAAAATTTTTATTGTAGGATAGGTGAAAGAAATGAATAATGGGGTTAATAATACAAATAATAATCAATATATAAAAAATAATCAGCAAAATTCTAATATAAATAATATTACTAGTTCTTCAACTTCTTTTAATGTACCTCAAGGAAATAAAAATGTACAAGAAGCAAAAATTATAAAGCAAAAATCTAAAATTGCTCCTTTTCTTTTCTTTGTTATTATTATTTTAGGATTTTATATTGGTTATTCTTATTTAAATAATAAGAATACAATTCAAAGTTTAACTTATAATTGTACGCCGATTAGTCCTGCTAAAGAGGAAAAAAAATTAGATTTAGATTCTACGATTGTTAGGGATTTATATGATAAAGTATATACTAATATTAGGGAAGACATTGCTCAACCAGAATGGAATAATCAAATGAAATTATACTTGGCATATAGGCAGATCCCTACCAATAAGAAATATGAATCTAATTGTAATTTGTTCAATCAAGCAGCTATGGATCCTTATACATGCACTGATAGCTTTAATCCGTTAGCATTTAAAGAAGAGGATTTAGAGTTACAATGGAAAAAACTATTTGGTGAAAAGACTACTTTTACTAATGGAAATATTAAGTTACAATATGATTGTATAGGTGGTTATCAGTATATTGCTGATAGAAAAGAATATGTACAAGGATATTGTCAGATTGAAAAATCTCCTTCTCTACGCGCAACTAAAAAGTTGATTGAAGCTACTTCTACTGGTAATACTATTACTTTAAAAGAAGAAGTAAATTATTCTGGTGGAGAAGGTATTAATGTTCCTGAATATTTAAAGAATGGATATTATTTTTATAATTTTAGACTTGATATGAATTATAATTATGTTTTTGTTAATAGAATATACCAATCAAAATATTAGACGAAAGGTGATATAAATGGAAATAAAATGTGTAGTTACTGGTTTTTTAGATGAAAATTGTTATGTATTAATAAATAATGGTAAATGTCTAATAGTTGACCCAGGTGATGAATATCATAAAATAAAAGATTTAGTTGGAAATAATAAGGTTTTAGGTGTTTTGGTTACCCATTCGCATGCTGATCATATTGGTGCTCTTAGAAATTTTCTAACCAAAAGAAGTATTAAAATATTTAAAAGAAGTAATTTAGAAGAAAAAAACTATGAAATTGGTAATTTTAAATTTAAATGTATTTTTACACCTGGGCATTCAAAAGATTCTGTTACTTTCTATTTTTACGAAGATAATTGTATGTTTGTAGGGGATTTTATATTTAAAGAAAGTATTGGTAGATGTGATTTGCCAGGTGGAAGTGAATCTGATATGAAAAATAGTCTTGAAAAGATTGTTACTTATCCTGATGATATTAAGCTATATCCTGGCCATTATCAAGATACAAATTTACGCTATGAAAAGAATAATAATTTATTTATAAAAGAAATGTTGAAAAAATAAGACTTATAATCAAAGTATTGATTATAAGTCTTTTGTTATTTGACAATATATTGATTTATATTTATAATATCTACTTGTTTAATGAAAATTTAATGATTAAGGGGGAATTAGGATGAAAGTATGGACAAAGGTTCATATTAAAGATGAAAATAAGCAAGTGAAATTAATTTCTAGAGCATTTACTAATTATTTATATGCTTATGGTCCTAGTATGAGTATTTTCAAAAAATATAATATTTCTCAAGAAGACATGAAAAATTTTAATCAATATACTGCTAATAGAGTGGCAGGACTTCTTATGTTATATTTATCAAAAAATTTTGATAGAATTAATGACATTGCTAACAAATATAATGTTGATATTTTAAAATATGATGATATAGTTCCCGAAATTGAAGGGTATATTGAAAGGAAATAAAAAAACATATCAGTTCACAGTGATATGCTTTTTTATATATACAATAATACACTAAAAAAACCAACTAACATTGCTATTATCATGATTATTACAAATATTTTTGTTATTTTATTATTCATTTTACATCACACAATTAATTATAAAAATAATTAATTCCTTTCTATTTATTTTATTATATTTTCAAATATAATAATTTTTTTTAGCAATATTATTATAAAATAAATGTTGTAATTTGTAAAATTATTATTATGAATTATTTGTTTTATATTTAATATAATTTAGTAGGTGAATGTTATGCTTAAGATATTAAAAAGAAATAAACTATTAATTATACTAATTACACTTACAATTATATTTTTTATATTAGGTATTTTCTTTAATTCAATAATTGATAATGATATAAAGAAAAATATTAGTTTAAATATTAAAGATATATTTTTAAATTTAAAAAATAGTTCTAATAATTGGCATAATTTTTTTACATGTTTATTCACAAATGTAATTTTTATAACTTTAATTTGGTTTTTGGGTATATCTATTTTTGGTGGTTTTATTTCTTTAGGTTTATATTTATATAAAGTATTTATTTGTGGGTTTGAGGTTGTATCATTATTAGTAAATTTTAAATTAAATAGAATTATTCAAGTATTTTTTTATATATTACCTAATATAGTCAATTTATTTATTTATTTTATAGTGTGTTTTTTTAGTATTAGTTATTCATTAATACTATTTAAATATATATTTTTTAAAGAAGATATAAATATAAGATTTATAATGAAAAAGTATTTTAAAATACTTATTTTAAGTTTTATATTTATTTTTTTAAATTCTATTATTGATGTATTTATTATTTCAAGAGTTCTTTTATTATTTTTTTAATGTGTCAATTTACACTTGATAATTTACAGTTTATGACATATAATTATTTTAGGAGGGTAATAATATGAAAGAATTAAATGTTGTTCTAACTGAATTGGGTATTAGTAAAGTTAGATTGGCAAAATATTTGGGTGTTTCAAGACAAATGTTATATAATTACTTAGCTATTGAAGACTTGAATAAGTGGCCAAAAGAAAAAGCTGTAAAGTTGTTGAGTTTATTAAATATTGAAAGCATTAATGATTTAAAGACTTTGAAAATAACTGGTGAATATATAATTGAAGTTGAAAATAGATTAAATGAAGGTTTGAAAGATTATCCTAATAGGGAAGTGATTGCTGACTTAAAAGGGTTTAATAAAAAAGAGCAAGAATTACTTACTAATATAATTAATATTTTAAAAGAGAATTTAGCAAATGATAAAACTAAAAATACTTATAATTCTTATGTATATTTGCAATATTTTTTACAATCTATGAATACTAATGAAGAATTAAGATTTATTTTAGCTTATATGGATAAATCTTTTGGATTTGTTGATCCAATGGAATTTTTATTTAATGAAAATAAACAATTTATTTTTGAAAGTATTTTATTTAGTGCAATTACTTTATATAATAATCCTAGAGGTACTTCTAAAGCTAAATTAATTGAATCTCATAAACGTTTTGTTCAAAGTATTGAACAAAAAAAAGAAGAAAAATTATCTCGTACACAAGAATTAAATACAGTTAAAATTCAAGCTTTAAAAGAACTTGGATATTCGGAAATTAATGAAGATAATGCTAAAGAAGTATTTGAAAAGATTGCTGAAATACAATCAAGAAAAGTATAAATTTCTTATACTTTTTATTGACTTCCTATAATTGATATTATGTTAACTTCTTAATATAAATATTATACTATAGGACAGTAAATGTTTCATGATATTTATATATATTATATATCTTTATAAGTTGTTCTTTATATAGATTAATATATATATTTTTATTATAGTTTTTATAAATTATTCATTATATATTAATAATTTATATTTATATAAATAATTATTTATGTGTATATGATTTTTTGCGTTTTAATATTCATTTATTTAACACTTGATTTTTTAATTATTTTTTGCTATAATAAGTGTCGTTCAAGGGGGAATTATATATGAAAAAGAGTTTTAAATTTGTTTGCCTATTTTTACTTGTTGTTGCCGTATCATTTTTAGGAGTTTTAAATGTTTATGCAGTTGATAATATGGTCATAACTGATAAACAATATATCAAAACAACTTTTAGTGATGGCTCTATTAGAAATGAAGCATATTATGTTACAAATAAAGGTGTTGCTTTTTGTATAACTCCAGATAAAGTTGGTGGAAAAACTGGTTTATCTTTGCCATATGTTGATACAACTAATAGTGGATCTGTTTTATATTTATTAAATAAATCTGGATCTTCTAAAGATTCATTTGTTGTTACACAATTAGCAATTTGGAAATTAGTTAAAGGTGATAACTATATTCCAGTTGCTTATAAAAAGAATGAAAATATTAATAATTCTGCTAAGGCTTTAGCTAATGAAGCTAGAAGTAATGCTAATTTTAGTAGTAATGTTTCTTTAAGATTAGATCAACCTACTCTATCTTTTACAGAATCAAGTGATAACAATTATTATGTTTCAAATGTTATTACTATTGTTTCAAATGCAACAGGAGCTGCTACTGTAAGTTTAGATAATGCTCCAGTAGGAACAATTATTACTGATGCTGATGGTAAAGAGAAAAATACATTTAATAATAATGAAAAATTTATTATAAAGGTTCCAGAAAGTTCTCTTAGTGAAGCAACAAATATAAAGGTTTCTGTTAAAGCCTCAGGAACACAATTATCATATGAAAAATATTCTGGTGGTAATTGGCAAGATTTAGTTGTTCTTGTTAAAACTCCAAAAGAAGTTTCTCAAAGTATTGAGGGAAGTATTTCACCAGTTAAGAGGACTTGTGAAGTAAGTAATGATAAATATTTTGGTAAAAATGGTACTGAAGTTACTGCTGAAGAGTATGATTTAGAATGTAATGTTCATAAGTGTGAAATTGTTTCTGGCAAATATTTTGACGCTAATGGTAATTTAACTGATGAAGCAACTTATAAATCTCAATGTGAAACAATTGTTCCTGTACCCAATACTGCAAGCTCTGATAACTTGGTATATACTGTATTAGGTATTGTCTTGGTTTCAGGAACTGTTCTTGGTATTAGAGAATATAGAAAAAGAATTTAACGAAGTAAATTCTTTTTTTTATTTAAAAATAATTTTTTATTCTAATTTATCTAGGATACTTGTACCTATTTCTGGCTTTTCTATATCAAAATTATCAGCTATTGTTGCTCCTATGTTAGCAAGTGTTGCAAATTTATCTAATTTTTTAGGATTTTTAAAGTTTCTACTATATATTATTACTGGCACATTTTCTCTTGTATGATCATTTCCTTTAAAAGTTGGATCATTTCCATGGTCAGCAGTTATAATCAATAAGTCATCAATATTTAATTTATTTAATATTATTGGGATATCAACATCTAATTCTTCTATGGCTTTTCCATATCCGGAAACATCTCTCATGTGTCCATAAAGACTATCAAAATCACTTAGATTCACCAAACATAGACCTGTAAAATTTTTGTCTATAATATCTGTTAATTTATTTATTGCTTCTGTATTATTTATTGCTTTAATTTGTTTATTTATTCCCTGCCCATCAAATATATCATTTATTTTACCAATTCCTATTACATTATAGTTATTTTCAATTAAACTATTTAATATTGTTTTTTTAGGTGGCTTTATAGCATAATCTTTTCTTGCTGCATTAATTAGTTTGTAGTGACCAGGTTTTCCATTAAATGGTCTTGCTATTACTCGAGCTATATGCCAGTTTTCTTTTAAAGTTAATGCTCTGATTCTTTCACAATATTCATAAAGTGTTGAGATTGGTATAGATTCTTCATGCGCTGCAATTTGTATATCGGAATCTGATGATGTATAAACAATTATAGAACCATAATTATATTGTCTTTCTCCTAATTCGTTAATTATTGAATTGTCTCGTGAACAAACGTTTCCAATAACTGTTCTTCCTGTTATTTCTTCAATACCATTTAGAATATCATAAACAAAACCTTGATTATATGTTTTAAATGGAATTTCATTTTTTAATCCTATTATTTCATAATGACCATTTAATGAATCTTTCCCTGCATTATTTGGTTCAGCAATTGTATAATATGCCTCACTCTCATCATCACTCATTGTTAAAGTATTTAAGAAACCTATTTTTTTTAAATTTGGAATAAATAAATCCTCTTGTTGTACAACATGTCCTAGGGTATTAGCTCCAATATCGTCATACTTTATTGCATCTTTTGCTTCCCCTACTCCAACTGAATCTAAAACCATTAAAAATATTCTTTTAAATTTCATATTATCGCCTCAATTTATTTTTTATTTCTTGGATGATAGTTATGATAATCTTCAATTACTTTTTCATCACTTATTTTTGTATATATTTTTGTTGTGGAAATATCAGCGTGGCCTAACATTTCTTGCACACTTCTTAGATCTGCACCTCTATTTACAAGATGAGTTGCAAATGAATGTCTCAATGTATGTGGTGAAACATTTTCGTTTAAACCTTTTTCTTTTAATAAGCTTTTTAAAATTTTAAAAAAACCTTGTCTTGTTATCCCTAAACCATGATTATTTAAAAACAACTTATTACATGTTTTTTTCTTAAGAAGATTGTCTCTTATTTTAAGATATTCATTTAAATAATAAATAGAATACTCCCCTACTGGTATAATCCTATCTTTGCTTCCTTTACCTGTTACACGAATTGTTGAATTTATTTCATCAATATCATTTATTTCAAGGTTTATTAATTCACTTACTCTTAGTCCACAACCATACATTAATTCTAACATAGCTTTATTTCGATAGTCAAATGGAGTACAAATATTAATATCAAGCAACTTATAAATATCATCTTCACTTAGTACTTTTGGTAGACTTTTGCGAAGCTTTGGTCTTTCAATAAATTCAGCAGGATTATTTTTTGAAATTGCTTCTTTTAATAAATATGCATGAAAATTTTTTATAACAGTTAAATTATGAGCTATAGTTGTAGTGTTTTCAATATTTCTTTCTTTTATAAATTTTTTAATATTATCACTTTTAATATCATTTACATTTGATATTTTTTCTTTATTTAAAAAGTTTTTATATACATTTAAATCGTTTTCATATGACTTTCTTGTTTTATCAGAAAGTCCTTTTTCAAATAAACAATAATTAATAAATTCCTTTATAGCATCTTCTATATTCATAATTTCAAATAAAATCAATCTTTATTGATTGAATATCCTTTCTTTTATATATTAAAAATACCTCTTTTTTATTTGGGGTATTTAATTATCCTGTTTTTGGTTAATTTATTAGTGTATTTTTATTATATGTCTTTTTGTATTGTTATATAAGTTTTTTACTTTGTTTATTATTGATATGTAAGAAACATATGAATAATATGTATTATTTAGAAATTGATCACTATTCATATTTTCATCATATAAATTATAGCATATTTTTTTAATATTTAACTATAAATTGAATATATTATTTGGTAAAATATATTTGGTGATTTTAATGGATAAACCTTTAGCTTATAAATTAGCTCCTAAAAGTTTAAAAGATATTATAGGACAAAGACATTTAATTGGAGAAGGTAAAATCCTTACTAATTTAGTTAAAAATAAAAAATTATTTTCAATGATTTTATATGGTAAGCCTGGTATTGGTAAGACTTCTATTGCGAATGCTATAGTTAATGATTTAGGAGTTAGATATAGATTTTTAAATGCTGTTAATAATACTAAGAAAGATTTAGATATTGTTATAGAGGAAGCTAAGATGTATGATGGACTTGTTTTAATAATGGATGAAATTCACAGATTAAATAAAGATAAACAAGATGTATTACTTCCTTGTTTAGAATCAGGTTTAATTATATTGATTGGTATGACAACATCTAACCCATATCATTCTATTAATCCTGCTATTAGAAGTAGATGTCAATTATTTGAATTAAAGGAACTTGAATATGATGATATTGTATATGGCTTAAATAAGGCTATTAAGAGTGGCTTTCTCGAAGATATTAAGATTGATGATAAAAGTATTGATTTAATAGCAAAACTCTCTGGAAACGACTTAAGATATGCTTATAATTTACTTGAGATTAGTTATTATTCTACAGATGATAAAACCATTACCATTGATAAAATAAAAAAAATAAATAGTAAGCCAGTTTTTTTCTCTGATAAAGATGGTGATGGACATTATGATGTACTCAGTGGTTTACAAAAATCCATTCGTGGAAGTGATGTTGATGCATCTCTACATTATGCTGCTAGACTTGTTTATGAGGAAGATTTAGACTCTTTGTTTAGAAGACTTTCAGTTATTGCTTATGAAGACATAGGACTTGCTAATCCAGCTATTGGACCTAGACTTGATGCTGCTATTAATGCGGCAGAAAGGGTTGGACTTCCAGAAGCTAGAATACCCATTGGTACAATAGTTACTGAAATGGCTCTATCTCCAAAAAGTAATACTGCTCATATTGCATTTGATGAAGCATTAAGTGATATAGAGAATGGATCAGTTGGCTCAATTCCAAATCATATTAAAACAAACTCATCAGAATATAAATATCCACATGACTATAAAGGGGCTTTTGTTGTACAACAATATTTGCCTGATAAATTAAAAAATAAAAAATATTATCATCCAAAAGATCTAGGATATGAAAAAATTATAAAAGAAATTTATGAAAAACTTGAAAAAATAAAAAATAATTATAAAGAAAAATAAGAGGTCAATCTCTTATTTTTTTACATATTTATAATAAACATTTCTAGTAAGTTTTTAGCAGAAGTATCGGTTGTTTTAGTTTGTAAATCTATTTCTTCTAAAGAGATAATTAAATATCTTATTTCTTTTTCAGTATATAATGGTGTTAATTCTCTTGTTTTTTTAATTCTATATTCATTTTCATCTAACATTTTTGCGATTTCTTTAGCAGTCATTCTTCTTTCATCTAATAATTTTACTTGTAGCATAATTCTAAATTGACTAGCAAGTAATCCTATAATACCTATAGCATCGCTATCTAATTTAAGAAGATTTTTAAATAATTTTAAGGCTTTACTTTTATCACGACTTGCTAAAGCTTTTATAAATTCAAAAGTTACTTCTTTGGAATCTCCTTCTTTTTTAGCAACTAGTTTTATTATATCTTCTTTAGTTATTTTTTTTTCATTCCATTTATAATTTATTAATTTATTACATTCATTGTCTAATTTAGAAATATCTCCTAAACAATATTCATCTAATAAATTAATTGTTTCTTGAGAAAGATTAAAATCTTTTAATTTTTGTCTAATAAAGCTTTTTGAATTGATTTCTATTTTTACAAAATCACATTTTTTCTTTAATTCTTTACTAATTTTACTTTTATTATCAAGTTTTTTAGCTTCAATAATTAGTAAATTATCTGAACTTGAATTATCTAAATATTTAAATAAATGGTCAAAAGATTTTTTATTTTCATCATATTTTAATACTTCAATATTTCTTATTATTATTACTTTTTTAGAACTTAGGAAACTATAAGTATCTAAGTCTTCCAAAACATCTTCAATAGTAGATTCTTCTTCTAAATCATAGATATTGATTTGGTCATTTTGAAATTTATTTTTATTTATTATTTCTTTTTCTTTTTGTTCAATCAGAATTGAATCTTCATTTTCAATTAAATAATTATTCATTTGCCTCTTTAATTACCTTTTCAATATGTTTAATTATTTCAGAAACAAACTTTGTAGTTTTACCTCCACCTTGTGCAAATTTAGGAGATCCTCCTCCATTACCATTTGATGAAACTGATGCATCCTTAACTATTAAACCGGCATTAACAAATGATGTGGATTTAGCAATAAAATTAACACTATCATCATCTTTTTTATTTATAAAGAATATAAAAGCATTATTCATTTCATTAATAAGCTCATCAGCAATTAACTTTAATAAATTGACATCTTTATTTTCTAAGATCATTATTAATGTTTCTACACCATTTATTTTTTTAATATGTTCTCTATATATATCTAAGTTTTCTAAAGTTTCTTTAGTTTTTATATCATAATATTTTTTTTCTAATTCTTTTACTTCATGATGAACATATTGAAGTTCATTTTTACTATAAATTATATCTTTATATGATTCAGGAGTATCATTATTTACATCTACATTAAATTCTAATTTAATACCTGAATTTCTTGCTTCTTCTAGTATTTCTTTAGCTTTAATTAATAGTTTTAATTTTTCATCGGTATATGGTTTTATTGTGTCATAAATAGTATCTTCAATTTTATCTCCTGTAACTCCTTCTACTCTATATACATTACTACCTTTAGATTCACAGTTATAAATGGCAAACTTTTCTATTTGACTTGTATTTGTAACATGAGTTCCTCCACATAGTTCTATTGATTTACCAATTTTTACAACTCTTACAATAGAACCATATTTTTCTGTAAATAAGGCCATTGCTCCTAATTTTTTAGCTTTATCAATAGGCATTATTTCAGTTGAAACAATAATATTTTCGGCTATCATCTTATTAACAAATGCTTCTACATCAAGTAAATTATCATCGGTAATTTTACCAGAATATGTAAAATCGAATCTTAATCTTTCATCATCAACATAACTTCCAGCTTGTTTAATTGTATTAGAAACTACTTGTTGAAGAGCATATTGTAACATATGAACACTTGAATGATTTTTTTCAATTTTTTTACGTCTATCACGGTCAAGTACTAATTCAACTTCGTCGCCTTCAGTAATTACTCCATCAAGTAATTTTACTTTATGAATATGTTGACCATTAGGAGCTTTAAATACATCAATTACACGTCCTTTAAAATTCTTTCCAATAATCATACCAGTATCAGCAACTTGTCCACCACTTGTAGCATAGAAACAAGTCCTCTTAACGGCAATATATGTATCATGATCTATACTTTTAACTTTTTGATCATTAGAGAATATAGCAATTATATTACTTCTTTGACGATATATACCATAGACAAATTCAGAATGGTCTTTAAAATCTAATAATACTTTTTTCTGACTAGCCATTGAGGAAATATTTTTAGCATTCTTTTTAGCCATTTCTTTTTGAACATTCATATATTTATCAAATTCTTCACGTGACACCTTATAGCCTAAATCAGTAAGATATTCTTCAGTTAATTCAAACGGGAAACCATATGTATCATATAATTTAAAGGCTTCTTCTCCACTAATATATTCATCATTGGAGTTTTGTACTAATTCCTTTAATCTTCTTTCGCCTGATTCTAATGTTTTTAAGAACAATTTTTCTTCATCTAATATTTTAACTTCTATCTCACTTCTTTTATCTACTAAATATGGATAAGCATCTTTCATAACATCGATAACATCTGAGACAATTTTATATAAGAATGGACATTCTATTCCTATATTTTTACCAAAACGAACACTTCTACGTAGTAATCTTCTTAAAACATAGCCTCTTCCTATATTTTCGAAAGTTGCTCCATCGGCTAAGGCAAAAGTTATTGCTCTTATGTGATCAGCTATTATTTTAAATTCTTTTTGTCCAACATAATCAAATGTTGATAATTCTTCTATATGTTTAATTATTGGTGTAAATAGATCTGTTTCAAAATTAGAATCAACGCCTTGAAAGATACAACACCATCTTTCTAGTCCTGCTCCAGTATCAATATTTTTACTAGGTAATTCTTTATAATCTTTTCTGGCAATTCCTGGTTTAGAATTAAATTGAGAAAAGACATTGTTCCATATTTCAACATATCTTTCTTGCTCTTCATCTTTTTTAAATAATTCTAAAGCATTACCATTTGGATCATATTTTTCTCCTCTATCAAAGAAAATTTCTGAATCTGGTCCGCATGGGCCTTCCCCTATTTCCCAAAAATTTTCTTCTAAAGGAATGATATGTGTTGGATCTAGTCCTTCATTAATCCACTGATTTTTAGCTGTTTCATCTTCAGTATAAACAGTTACATATAGTAAATTTTTGTCAATACCAAAATATTTATCACTAGTTAATAATTCATAAGCAAATTTAATAGCATCTTCTTTAAAATAATCACCAATGCTAAAGTTTCCCATCATTTCAAAGAATGTTTGATGTCTTTTAGTTACTCCAACATTTTCAATATCATTTGTTCTTATACATTTTTGAATATTTACAATTCTTCTTGATTCTGGTATTTCACTTCCATCAAAATATTTTTTTAGCGGGGTTACTCCTGCATTAATCCAAAGAAGACTATCATCATTAATTGGAATTAAAGAAGCACTTTCTACTTTTTTATGTCCTTTGCTTTCAAAAAATTTAAACCATGTATTTCTTATATCATTATGTGTCATGTACTTCATATATTATTCTCCTATCTTTTTTAAAATTTCTTTTAATCTAGTTAATTCATCATCTATCGTACCATTATTTAAAATATAATAGTCGGCATAAGCAATTGGGCCTCCTTTGGCTAAGTTTTCGATTTCTGATATATCCCTATATATAATAGCATCTTTATTAAATGCTCTATCAGGTCGATTGCCTACTCTCTTATATCTTAATTCCTTATCAGTAATTACGCAAATTAATTTTAGATTTTTAAATCTCTCAATTAAATATTTATATTCGTACCATGAATATAAACCATCTAAAACGACATTACCTTTTTTCAAGTTTTCTTTTATGTCAGGTTCTAAGAACTTTGCATAACATTCTGGGCCATAATCTTTTCTTAGTTTTTCCCGAAATTCTTTCTCACTTTTGCCATCAGGAGTTCTTTCAATTCCAGCTTCTTGCATTAATTTATATGTAATCCCACCAAAATATAGTTTGTTCCAACCAATACTTTCTAAATAATCTGTTATAACACTTTTACCAGTTCCACTCATACCTACAATTGCGATTAATTTATTCATAGAATATCCTCCTATATTTCTTCACTTCTTACAATTTCTAATGCACTTCTTTTTAAGTCATCAATATTATCATTTTCAATAATATAATCAAAATCATTATAATTTTTAATTTCTTGTTCAGTAATATGTTCTTCTTCTTCAGCAGTTAACTCATCATTATAGTTACGTCTAATTAATTTTATTGTTACAACATCGTCATATTTATCTTTTATACTTTCAAATTCATGTATTAATCTAGCATCTGTTATAATAAATACATCAAAGAAATTACTTAATATTTCAATATCTTCATATAATCTATTAAGTAAAAAATCTTTTTTCCCCATTTTATCTCTTATTATTTCGATACCCATTTTTTGTAAAAATTCACGGGGTTTTTCAGAATCTCTTTCATTCCATTCAAAATAATTTCTAGCATATTCATATAATGGTTCTGTTATGTGCATAACACATGGTTTGTAACCATATTCTTTTAATTCTTCTCTTAAATATTCTCCAAAAGTATTTTTACCACTTTTAGCTTTTCCACCTATCACATATATTTTCATATATCCTCCTTTTTATACAAATAAAAGACCATTATAGGAGGACAATGTCCGGTACCATCCTATATTGGTCTTGATTTAAATAACGGTATTACCGATAAAACTCCTAGAGTAGCTTCTAATAAGTTTATTGTTAATTTTCACCTGCCATTAACTCTCTAAAAATAAGCGCTTATTGTACTCATCTCTAATCATTGTTTTATATCAAATACATTTTATATTGTATCATAATTTTTAATTATTACAATAAGTTTACTTCTTCTTCTTGTGTTTTTTTGGAATTTATTTCTGTGTCACCGGTAATTTTTTCTAAAATATGTAATTTTTCATTAATAAATATAAATAATATTTTTAAACATGCTATTACTGGTGTTGCGATTATCATACCTAATATGCCAAAGAAGTGTTGAAAGATTAATAATCCTAGCATTATTGTTACGGGATGTAATTTCATAGTATGTCCCATTATTAATGGTTGATAAAAATTATTTTCTAATAATTGAACAATTATTATTGAAATTAGTACGCATAATCCAGTAATTGGAGAAATTGTAAATCCTACGATAACAGCTGGTATTCCACCAATATACGGTCCAAAATAAGGAATAATATCAGTTACTGCACAAAATAAAGCAAATACAAGAGGTGCTTTCATGCCTGCTAGAGTAAGTCCTATACTTTGAGTTAAGAAAACAAGTAACATTACAATTAGAACACCTTGAACATAATTTCTTAAAGAATTATTAATTCTATCAATCAATTCATTATAATTTTTCTTCCATGAATTTGGTAATATTTTTTTAATCTTTCCATTTAATTTATTAAAATCATATAATAAATAGAAACCTACCATTAAGCCCAAACCAAAATTAATACCTGAACTCACAACGGATTTACCAACCGATAAAGCATATTTTGGGACATTAGAAGCAATACTTGTTCCATAATTTGACAAGAAATTAGTAATTTCTTTTTTCATTTTTGAAGTATTAATTGTATTGTTATTATCAAATTTATTTATTATATCAGCAACAAAAGTAATTAGATTATCTATAATATCAGGTAGTGCTTTAACAAATTCTTTTATTTGATCTGTAAATGATGGTATAAACATATAACCAATAAGTACAATAATACCAATAATTATTATATAGGAAATAATACAGCCTAATAACCTAGGTATCTTTTTGGTTTGTAATTTTCTAACTAATGGATCAAATAACCAAGCTATAATCAAACCAATAAATATTGGAGAAATTACTATTAATAATTCTTTTAGAAATAATAATATCTTCCATTCTTTTAAGAGATATGTAACTAATATTACTAGAGCAAATATAGCCATAAAATAACCAATATTAATTAATTTACTACCTATTTTTAAAATATTGTTTAGACTCGTAATATCTACTTCGGTTTCTTTTTTCTTCTTAAACATCTCCATCCTCCTATTCTATTTTATTATATCAATGAAATTATTATTTTACTAGATTATTTTTTAGGTTATAATTAAATTGGTGAAGTTATGAAGACTATAAAAAATAACATAGAAAATGAAATAGTTATAAAAAATTCTAAGTTTATTTGTTTATTAATAAAAATTAATGATATAGATATTTCCAATTATTTAGAAAATATAAAAAAGCAATATCCTAAAGCAACTCATTATTGCTATGCTTATATTTATAATGATTATAAAAAATCTAGTGATGATGGAGAACCATCATCAACTGCTGGAATTCCAATCTTAAATGTTTTAGAAAAGAACAATTTAAATAATATATTATGTGTTGTTGTAAGATATTTTGGTGGAATAAAGCTTGGTGCAGGAGGACTTGTTAGAGCATATACTAAGTGTGTAACGGAATGTTTAAAAAAGTCTGAATTAGTTGAATTAATTAATGGCTATAAAATAGAATTAGAATTTTCATATAATGAACTAAATAATGTTAATTATATTTTAAATAAATCAAATATTTTATCTAAAAATTTTAATAATAATATTAAGTATATTGTTTTATTAGATAAAATTACTTTAAATAAATTAAAAAAATATAATTATAAAATATTAGAATATTTATATATTGAAAAAGTTTAACATTATTTGTTAAACTTTTTATCATATTTATCTTTTTCTCTGTAAAAGCATTTTGGACAAAGTGATTTATAAGTAATATTGTCTTTTCCATCTATTGCGACTTGTTCTCCTGAAAAAACATATTTTCCATTAACAATTCTAGCATTCATGGTGGCTTTTCTACCGCATTCACAAATTGTTTTCATTTCTTCAATTGAATGGGCAATTTCTAGAAGCCTAGTGCTTCCTGGAAAACCATTTCCCATGAAGTCTGTTCTTAGTCCGTAGCAAATAATTGGAATATCATAATTCGTTACAATATGCATTAATTCATCTACTTGTTCTCTTTTTAAAAATTGTGCTTCATCAATAAATATACAACTAATTCCATTAATATTTTTTTGTAAATAACTATATAGATTTTCTTTCTTTTTTATTATGTGATCAGCCTCTCTTTTTAAACCTATACGAGAAATGATATTTTTATTTCCTTTTGTATCAACTTCTGGTTTCATAACTAAGACTTTCATATTTCTATCTTCATAATTATGAATAGTTTGTAAAAGAAGTGCACTTTTTCCACAATTCATAGCTCCATATCTAAAATATAATTTTGCCACTTAACTCCACCTACCTTCTATTTACTATATCACAAAATTTAAATATCAATTATAGTTTGTAATTTTTTTATAACTTTTTTTTCTATTCGTGAAATATATGACTGAGATATTCCTAACTTTTCAGCAACTTCTTTTTGAGTAAATTCTTGTGAACCAAATAAACCATATCTTAATGTCATTATTTCTTTATCTCTAGGTTTTAAATTACTAATACATTTCATCATAATTTCTTTATCATTTTTATTATTAATTTCATTTTGAACTATATCTTTATCTGTACCAATAATATCTTCTAAATGCAGTTCATTACCATCACCATCTAAAGATAATGGCATATCGATACTTAATTCCATTTTTAATTTTTTATTTTTTCTTAAGTACATAAGTATTTCATTATCAATGCATCTTGAACAATATGTTGCTAGTCTTATATTTTTATTACTACTAAAAGTGTTTATTCCTTTAATTAATCCTATGTTTCCAATACTTACTAAATCTTCTAATGGCGTTTTAGAACTTTCATATTTTTTTGCTAAATAAACGACTAGTCTTAAATTATGTTCAATTAACTTTTCTTTGGCTTTTAAGTCACCTTGTTCTTTTAATTTAACATAATATTCTTCTTCATCTTTAGTTAGAGGTGGCTTTAATATATCAGTAGCACCAATATAAAAAATATTATTAAAACTTTTAAATAAATTCTTAATAAATTCAATTATTTTCATAAATCCTCCTTTAATTTATTAGGTAAAATACAATTAAGTCCATCAATATTAAATTTATCATGGGCAAGGCCTATTAAATAATTATCAATAATTTTATTATTTATTTTTATTTTATCTGCTCTAATACAAGGTATTATTCCATCATTATTTAATGCTTTAAATGGTACATAGATAACATTATTGCAATTAATATTTAAGTTCACTAGTATTATAGGTTCTTTTTTGAAAGGAGAAGCCAACCTATTTCCAGTATCAATAAATCCTTCTAATTTATATGTATTATTTTTTAGTGTTATTTCGACTAAGTATTTATCGTTAATATTTAATTTATGCTTATTTAATTCTTTAACTATAATATAAATAATTAGAGGACTTAGAATAATTAATAGTAAATAATTAAAATATAAATTACTATTTAAATCAAATAAATATAATATTCCTCCAATAATAATACTTATTAAATAAAAATAAAAAGTATTAGTAAGGATATTATTTTTACCAAAACTTATTAAAATAATAATTACACTTAAAAATAATTTTAATATTATTAAAGTTATACTATTTATATTTATTAATAATATAAATATTGTTAATGATCCGACTAAACTACCAAATAATAATCTTATATTAGACTTATTTATTTTAAGTAATCTTTTTGTTCCATATAATATCATAAAGTCTATCAAGAAATTTATTATGAATATTAGTTCTATATATATTTTCATTTTATCACCATGATTATTATATAAATAAAAAAACGACTAATTTGTCGTTAATTAGAATCTAATTAAATTTTCTTTTTATGAATAAATATTTTAATTATGTAAGATAAAAATATAATCATAATTATAATAAATGCCCAACTTAATATAGTATTTAAGAGTGGAATACTACTACAATACTTATTTATTATGTTTAAAACACTTTCTGGCAAGTATTTACCTATTAATGCTGCTACATCAGGAAGACCAATATTATTTTTTATAAATGTCAAAATTCTTAAAAATATATCTACTATTGCGATAAAGAAGACAAATGATGAGAATCTTTTGAAAAACATTATAACTACAATCATTAAAATTATTAAAACTATTAAATCTATATACATATTTACACCCTCTATTTATTTTCTATAATAATTTTAACATTGATTTAGTATTAATTACAATATTTATTTTTAAAGTATTATGTGTTATATTCTTTTTAAGAAGGTGTTGATATGGAAGTAATAGATGCTTATTCTGTTGGTGGAACAGGACCAGAAATAAATAAAAGTAATAATTCTAAAGTGATTTATTTTGGTGATGTTCCAAAGGCAGCAACTATGGATGATGCCTTAGATGTTATAAAAGAATTAGGAAATATGGTGAGTGATGTTGAAGCTGATTACTATGATTATGATAATTTAATTAAATTAAAAAATTCGGATAGTGCTGTTTCGGTTAAACTTAATTCTAATGTTTCTATAAATTACACTACCTTAAAAGATGGCTCTAAAAAAACAAATTATCCAGCTTCTACATTATATTATGATAATAATGCTAAAAAGTTATTTATTGCTAGATTTGCTGAAGATGGCAAACTTGTTTATGGGGATATTTCATATGATAAAGCTAATAAAAAATATACTTATTATAATCAAGAAACAGTTAATGCAGATAATGGTATTCAAGGTATCGCAACCTATCATAAGGATGGTAAAGACTATTTTATTGAGTCTAGATCTTATGGTAAAAATAAAACTACTTTGACTGTTTATGATACATCTTCTGGTATAAAGAATATGAAATTAGTTGGTTCGAAGACTTTAGATAGCGGCTATGGAGAAGGAATATCTGTTTCTAATACTGGAGTTGCTACTATGGTATATGAGAAAAAAGCTAATGATAATTCAACGGCAAATATTGATATAAATAAAATAATTGAAGCTAATAATAATAAAAATCCTAATATTAAATATATTTCTGCTAAATATAATAAAGGTGATCCAAAAGAAAATGGTGAAGGTTATATTAATATATAAATAGAGTTTCTCTATTTATTTTTTTCTTCTTCTTGTAACATATTTTCTATAAAAATACCATAGCCTCTTTTTGGATTATCCAATACTACATAATTAACTACACCAATAATTTTATTATTTTGAATTATTGGTGAACCACTCATACCTTGAATAATACCATTTGTTTTATCTAATAATTTTGAATCTGTAATTTCAAATAAAATATTTTTTACAGGATCATTTTCATCAACGGTTAAAATATTTATACTAAAATCTTCTTTAGTTTCATTATTAACTACTGTTCTAATAATTGCTTCGCCTTTTTTTATTTCTTCTTTTTTGCCAACATCTATTGTATTATTTTCATTTATTTTACCATTATATTTACCATAGATACCATTTATTTCATTCTTATCTATTGTACCAATTGTTTCAGCAAAATTAATATTTGCTTGTTTTTCTCCAGGAATTCTTTCCTCACTTTTTTTTATATTTGTAACTTCAGCTTTATATATATTTCCTGAGTTTATTATGAATTTAGACATAGAATTACTTTCCAATATTTCATGACCTAAAGAGGCAAATGTTTTTGTTTCTGGATTGATATAAGATAGTGTACCAATACCATCTATTTTATTTTTAACATATAGTCCTGTTTTAATTATATTGTTTTTTTCTTCTAACTTAAATGAAATGTCTTTTTCTTTATAATTTCTAATTATTTTAAAATCATATGTATTACTTTCTTTTATTAAATTATTTATATCACTTATGTTATTAATTTTAACATTATTTATTTCTTTTATTATATCTCCAACTTTAAAGCCAGCATCTTTACCTATCATTTTATTATTTACTTCATAAAATCCTACAACATATATTCCATCAGAATATACTTCAATACCAATTGTCTCTCCACCTACTATTACTTTTTTTGGAATAGCATAAATATTAAGTGGAATTAAAAACAATATAAGTAAAAATTGAAATAATTTATTTTTCATAATAATTACACCTCAATTATATTTTTAGCAATTTCTATATAATTATACTTTTTTTGACATTTTTTTTAATTGTTTATTTTGACATTAGAAGTTATTTTATATATATTTATAATAGAGGTGAATTTGATGAATAATAATGATCGAATCGATATTCCAAATTTTGTAAATACTAATCATAAGACTAATAGTCAAAGGAATACATCTTCTTATGATGATTTAAGAAGAAAATCTACTTCTGGTGGCTCTGCTCGAAGAAATAGACAACGAAAGGAAAAATTAGCAAGAAAAAAGAAAATTAGAAGAATAAAATATATGCTAGTTGCCGCGGGAACAACTGTTGCTATTTTATTAGGTGGTGCCGGTGTAAAAGATATTCAAGACAAAATTGTTGTAGAGGGTGCTGCAAATGAATTTTATCTTGAAGTTATTAAAGATAATATACATCCAGCATCTGCTCCAGGTAAGTATTGGATTGATTATTATACTGTTGCTAAAGAAATGGAAGATTATGCTGATGATAATAAAATGGATTTTTGTGAAGCAGTTTATTTTTGCAGTAAATCTATGCCTCCTTATGATCATGATAATCAATTAAGTTGTGTACTTAAATTTTGCGATTATGAAGATCTTAATCATTTTTATAAAGATAATGGTTTTAAAGATAAGGATGATTTCAATGAGCAAATGTATAAAGAGGTTCTTTTAAGTAGTGACGTTAATGATAAGAAAAATCAATTAGAACAGATGAAAAAAGAAAGAGAAAAAAATACTGCAACAGAAGATTCTAATAAGAATATAAATCATGGAGGTATTTAAATGGGAGATGTTGAAATAATTTCTATTGATAATAAAGATTATTATATTTTAAAAGAAAAAATGAGAAACGGTAAAAATTATATTTATTTATCTAATGTAAATGATCCAAAAGATGTAATGATTAGAAAGAGTTCTGATGAAGATAAGGATTTATATGTTCCACTAGATGATGATAAAGAATTTGATATTGCTTCTTTGCTATTATTTAAAGATTAAAGAGTCAAGATTTACTTGACTCTTTTTTATTCTTCTACTTTAAAATCTAGTACTTCTCCGTTTTCTTTTACTAATTTGGTAATTGCTTCTTCTGCATTTTTTAACTTTTTATCACAGTTAGCAGCAAGTTTTGTTGCTTTAGTAAATTCGTTTATTGCATCATCTAATGGAACTTCCCCTGTTTCTAATTTCTTAACTATTTCTTCCAAGCTTGTTAAACTTTCTTCAAAACTTAATTCTTCTTCTTTTGCTTCTTTTGCCATATTTCCTCCTTATAATATTTCTGCATTAATTTCACCATCATAAAATTTTATTTCTATTTTATCTTTACTTTTTAAATCTTTAGAACTATTAATTACTTTATTATTTTTTTTAGTTAAAGTATAACCTCTTTGCAATGTTTTTAAAGGACTTAATGGTTCCAGTTTTGAGACTATTTGTAAATATTTATTACCTTTTTTTTCAATTATATCTAGTGGTCTTTTTAAAATATAGGAATTTTTTATTTTTATTAATTCTTTTTCTTTTATATTTATTAAACTAGTTAGACTAAATTTTAACCTTTCTATTAAACTATCGAATTGTAATTCTTTTGTTTGATAAATATTTATAGGATTCTTAAAGATATTTCTATTTAAAATATCTGATAATCTTCTTTTATCTGTTTTTATTAGATTATTTATGGTATTATTGAGCCTGATATTTACTTGTCTTAAATAATTTTTCATATCTGATAATTGTGGTACTGCCATTTCAGCGGCTCCGGTTGGAGTTGGAGCTCGAAGGTCAGCTACAAAGTCAGCTATTGTATAGTCAATTTCATGACCTACAGCACTAATTGTTGGTATTGGACAATTATAGATAGCACGGGCTACTATTTCTTCATTAAATGGCCATAAGTCTTCTATAGATCCTCCTCCTCTACCAACGATTAGAGTGTCTAATTTTAATTTAAATTCTTCAGCTCGTTTTATTTGTTTTACTATATCCTCTGCTGCAGCATCCCCCTGAACTAGAGATGGAAATAGATAGACTTCTGTTAGAGGCCATCTTCTTTTAATAGTAGAAATTATATCTTTAATAGCTGCCCCTGTTGGAGCAGTAATTACGCCTATTCTTTTAGGGATTTTTGGTATTCTAACTTTATGTTCTTCTCTAAATAGACCCTCTTTTTCTAGTTTTTCTTTTAATTGTTCAAAGGCTATATATAAATTACCTACTCCATCTTCTAACATATCATTTACATATATTTGATATCCTCCTGTTGCTTCATAGACACTAATTTTACCGGTTACTAATACCTTCATACCATCTTGCGGAATAAATTTAATTTTTTTAGTATTTGATGCAAACATAATAGCATTTATTCTGCTTTTCTCATCTTTTAAAGTAAAATAGAAATGTCCTCTACTATGAGCTTTAAAATTTGATATTTCGCCTTTTAAAAATACTTCATTTAAATTAATATCATTATCTATTTTATATTTAATATATCGAGTTAATTGAGAAACAGTAATATATTTATCATTCAAATTATCACCTACTTAATTTCTTCATGATATATCTTATCAAGAACACCATTTATCATTTTAGTAACTGCTTCATCTGAATATTTCTTAGATAATTCTATTGCTTCATTGATTGAAACTATTGAAGGAGTTTCAGTGTACATAAGTTCATATATACCAAGTAATAATATTGCTTGATCAACTTTATTTAGACGATCCATAGTCCAATCATTTAAATATTTATTAGCAAGTTTTATTATTTCATCTCTATTTTTAATAATACCATTGATACAATCGTGAACATAATTATTTTCAATTTCTAATTGTTCTTTAATTAAACTATTTATATCATAATCAAAATCTGTTTCTTCATAGATACTTATTTCATATAGTATTTTTATAATTATTTCCCTTAATTCACTTCTTGTTTTCATGAATTTCCTCCTTAAGTTTACTTAATTTTATCATAGTTAAATTAATATTACTAGATTATTTATTTCTCTTAGCTTCTTTGTTTAGTTCAAAAAGTAGATTTAATGCTTCTATTGGCGTCATTTCTAATGGATTAACGTTTTTTATTTTCTCTTCTATTTCATTTTTATCTTCTTTTTCTTTATTTTCAGTTAATTCAAAAAGAGATGTTTGGGTATATGTTTCTTTCTTTTTATTTTTATGTTCATAAACATTTAGTATTTCATCAGCTCTTTTTATCAATGATTTTGGTAAATGGGCAAGAGAGGCAACATGAATTCCATAACTTTTATCAACGGCTCCATTTTTTACTTTATGTAAGAAAGTGATTGTTCCATTTTCTTCAATAGCTGAAACATGGACATTTTTTAAGTGTTTTAAATCTTTTTCTAAGACTGTTAATTCATGATAATGAGTTGAAAACATGGTTTTGGCTTTTATTTTATCATGAATATATTCAAGTATTGCTTGAGCAAGACTCATTCCATCATAGGTTGCTGTACCTCGTCCTAATTCATCAAATAAAATTAAACTATTTTCTGTTGCTTCTTGGATGGCATAATTAGCTTCTTTCATTTCAACCATGAAAGTAGACTCTCCTGCTACTAAATCATCACTAGCACCAATTCGTGTAAATATTTTATCAAAGATAGGCATTGTAGCACTTTTACATGGTACAAAGCAACCGATTTGGGCCATAATAATAGTTATTGCACATTGACGCATATAAGTCGATTTACCGGCCATATTAGGGCCTGTTATTAACAATATATCTGTTGTTCTATCCATTATAATATCATTTGGAATATACTTGTCTTTCATTACTTGTTCTACTACTGGATGACGACATTCAATTAATTTTAGTGTTCTATCTTCTACTAATTTTGGTCTTACAAATTTATAACTATCAGTAACTATAGAAAATGATTCTAACATATCGATTTCACTAAGCACTCTAGCTGTTTTTTGAAGTGATCCAGCATATCTTTTAATTACTTCTCTAATATCCATAAATAATTTATATTCAATATTAATAATTTTTTCTTCTGCTCCTAAAATTATATTTTCTTTTTCTTTTAATACTGGAGTAATATATCTTTCAGCATTAGCAAGAGTTTGTTTTCTCTCATAGCCATACTCATCTTTTATTAAATCTTTTTGTCCTTTAGATACCTCAATATAGTAGCCAAATACTTTGTTATATCCAACTTTTAAGTTTTTTATTCCCGTACGTAATTTCTCTTCTTTTTCCATTTCTAAGATAAAGTCTTTTGAATTACTACTAATATGTTTTAATTCATCTAATTCAGTATTATAACCTTCTTTTATTAGATGTCCTTCATGTAAGGTAAAAGGAGCATCTTCTTCTATTGATTTATCAAGTAGAGTATATATTTCTTCAAATGTATCTATTTCTTTATCAAAATTAATTTCTTTCAATATTTCCTTAATTCTAGGTAATTCTTTTAAAGATGTTTTTAACTGAAGAAGATCTTTAGCATTTAAATTACCATAAGTAATTCTACCTACAATACGTTCAAGGTCATATACATGATCTAGACATTTTATCAAATCATCTCTTAGAATAAATTCTGTACTTAATTTAGATACAATGTCATATCTTCTTTCTATTTCTTCTTTATCTCTTAAAGGATTTAGTATTGATTTCTTTAAAAATCTGCTACCCATAGCGGTTTTACATTTATCAAGAAGCCATAGCAAACTATATTGTCTATCCCTTGTTCTAATTGTTTCAACTAATTCAAGATTTCTTTCAGTATTTGAATCAAATTCAAGATATTCTGATGACTTTATTACTTGGCAAGCTTGTAAATGATGAAGATCTCCTTTTTTTGTTTCTATTATATAATATAATAAATGTTTTAAAGTTTCTATTATTCTTTCATCTTCTATATTCTTATAGATATAACTATATTCATTGGAATCTAATATTTCTTTAGTTATTGTTACTAAGACATTATAATTTGTTCTTAATCTTTCTACTATTTCTCTATCTATTGTAGTATTTACTATTACTTCTTTGAAGTTTTCCTTAACTATTTCTTTTATTAGTTTTTCTTTATCTCCTTCAATAAGTTCAGCATATACTTCTCCAGTTGAAATATCCGCATAACTTATTCCATAACAATATTCAAAATTATAGATATTGGCAATATAATTGTTAGATTTAGAGTCTATTTCAGTATCTAGTCTTGTTCCCTTTGTAATAATTTGAACTACATCTCTTTTAACCATACCTTTAGTAAGTTTAGGATCTTCTAATTGTTCAACAATTGCTACTTTATATCCTTTATCAACTAATGTTTCGGCATAACTTGTATAAGCGTGATGTGGTATTCCACACATTGGAACTCTTTCATCAAGGCCTGCTTGTTTTCCTGTTAATGTAAGCTCTAATATGCGTGATGCAAGAATCGCATCATCAAAAAACATTTCATAAAAGTCTCCAAGTCTAAAAAAGATAATTGTATCTTCATACTTATCTTTTATTTCCATATATTGTTGCATCATTGGACTTAATTTTGTTCTATCTACTTCACTACGTTTCATTTATTTCACCACGACATTTATTATATCATAAAAACACAAATATTTTTATTTGTGTTTCTTCTTTTTAGATTTATTTGAACTTATGAGTGGTAATAAATTAACAATTTCAAATCCTAGTATAATTATTACTCCAATTGGAATTATGAAATATTCAAGTATTAATAAATATATATTTAATATTATACTTAAAACTAAAAGGAAATCTTTTGTAGTACTTGGATTTTCCTTTTTCATATTCCCAATATAATTAGCTGTTTTTCTAGAAATGAATGTACAAATCCATAGAATAATTAAAAATATAATATATTTATATTTAGAAAGTATATTATCATCTTGATATACTATCATGGATGAAGAATCAATTTTATAATAATTACATAATAATTTATAAAAAGCTGAATAACCATTTTTAATACCTTCATCCCAATTATCATTTTTTAAATATGGTGTAAAATAGGATGATATATATTTATTAATTGTTTCTGTAGTTATAATTTTAGATAAAGATGGTCCTGTTTGTATTCTGATATTTCTATCATTTTTCGAAACTAATATTAAAAGACTTTTTTTATTTAAATGAAATGAATTAGAAATATAATTAGTATATTCTTCTAAAGTAATATTTTCAAGGGAATCTAATGTTACTACATAGTAATCTATATTTTCTACTTTTTTTATAAATTTAGAGTATGTTACAATATAATCTTCTGTATCATTAGTTAAAATATTTGCACTATCTGTTACATATTCTTTTTCTGATTTAGATACAATAGCAAAGCTATTTAATGGTATAAGAATTAATATTAAAAGTATTAATAGTTTATTTTTCATATTTATCCTATTTAGTCAAAGCTTTCTTGAAGTTACCTTCTATACCTATCCCTTCATTTTTAATCATAAAAGCATCTTTATCTAATTCAATTAAATGTCTATCTAATTTTTCCATTTCATATTTTGATAAGGCTGAATATATAACATATACATCTGATTTTTTATAAGCTCCTATGGCTTTCCAATACGTTGAATCTCTATCTAGTTCTGATTCTATAAATTTAAGTATTTTATTTGGATTATTTTTGGTAAATATCATAACATAACTACATATATTTTGTTCATGTGTATTATCAACTACAAAACTTGCTATAGCGGTATAGATAATTGAATAGATCATGATTGGTATACCATATAAAATTCCACATATAGCATATATTATTACATTTATTGCTCCACCTATTTTTCCAACGGAAAATTTTCTGTTTCGCATACTAATAAGTATACCAATTATATCTGTTCCACCTCCTGAACCACTAGCAGATAGAATTAGTCCACTGCCATATCCGGCTATCATTCCACCTATTAGTACACAGGTAAGTAAATCATTTACAAGTGCCTTATTAGGCGTAGGGATTATGGTTAAAAATAATGTTTGAAAAATAACACAAACTAAACTTCTTCTAAAAAAAGTTTTACTTATATATTTATAAGCAAGAATAAATAATGGTATATTTAAAAGAAAATTAATAATACCTGATATATCAAAGGAAAGATTTACTTTAAATAAATTGTATAGAATTGTTCTAAGTAATTGTGAAATTCCAAGTATTCCACCATTATATAATGATTGTGGAACAATAAACATATTTACGGCAAAAGCAAATAAAAAACATCCAATAATAGCATTAATTAATTCTTTTTTATTCCATCTAAATAGTTTTTTTAAAATTATATCCATACTCTACCTCTTTTCTTATATATTATAACATTTATTTGTAAATATAAAAGAAAAAGGAACACTTTTAATTTTAACCTATTAAAAAGTATTCCTTAGCGGTTGATATTAATTTTAACCTATTAATATCTCCATTCTTGTCTACATTATAGCACATTTTTCTTATTTTTGCAAGTTTTGTATTTGACAAGTATTTTACATTATTTTTGGAATTGTGAATTATACAAATCAGCATAGAATCCATTTTTCTTTAATAATTGTGTATGAGTTCCTTGCTCAATAATGTTTCCATCTTTCATTACAAGTATTAAATCGGCATTTTTAATAGTGGATAAACGGTGAGCAATTATAAATGATGTCTTTCCTTCTGTAAGTTTATCCATTGCTTTTTGGACCAATTCCTCAGTTCTTGTATCAACATTTGAAGTTGCTTCATCTAGAATTAAGAATGGTGCATCTTCAACCATACCACGAGCGATAGTTAATAATTGTTTTTCTCCACTACTTATTTCGTCTGTATCTTCAAAAGTTGCATCTAATCCACCTGGTAATGTTTTAATAAAATGATCAATTCCAACTGTTTTACATGCATTCCATATATCATCATCTGTAATATTTTCTTGATTAAATTTAATATTTTCTCTTATTGTACCATTAAATAACCATGTATCTTGCAAAACCATAACAAATAGACGATGAATATTAGCTCTTGATAATTCTTTTGTTGATACCCCATCGATTAAAATATCTCCTTCATTTATATCATAGAATTTCATAAGTAAATTTACCATTGTTGTTTTACCGGCACCAGTTGGTCCAACAATCGCAACTTTTTGTCCAGGTTTAGCAATGGCAGAAAAATCTTTAATTATTGTTCTTGATGGGTCATAACCAAATTTAACATGACGGAATTCAATATCTCCTTTTACTTTATGACGATGCAAATATTTTTTAATATGTGATTCATCTGACATTTCTTCTTCATCCATAAATTCGAATACTCTTTCACTTGCTGCAACGGTTGATTGAAGATTAGTTGTTGCTTGAGCAATTTGTGATAATGGATTTGTAAATAATCTAACATAAATCATAAATGCAACAATTACACCAAATGTTATATTTCCGTTAATTGCAAGTAATGCTCCAACAATACATACTGCAACATAGCCAAAGTTTCCAACAAAGCCCATAATTGGTTGCATTAAACCTGATAAAAACACACTTTTTCGATTAGCATCATATAACTTATTATTTAATTTTTCAAATTCTGTGATAGCATCTTGTTCACCATTATATGCTTTAACTACTGTATGTCCCGAATACATCTCTTCAATATAACCATTTAATTCACCTAGTTCTTTTTGACGCTTTGCAAAGTATTTTTGTGATTTCCCAAGTATTAAGAACATTAAAGCAAATCCTAAAATACTAGAAAGAATTGCGGTTAAGGCCATAGTCCAATTAGTAATAAACATCATAATAATTGATCCTAAAAATAATGTAATACTAGTAACAAGAGTTGATAATGAATTATTTAAGTTCATTGATATTGTGTCAACATCGTTTGTAACACGGGACAAAATATCTCCTGTTTCATGTGAATCAAAATATCTTAATGGTAATTTATTTATTTTATCGCTTATATTAGTTCTTAGCTTTTTAGCAAACTTATTTGATATTGTTGTCATAGCATAAGCTTCTATATAACTGAATAATGAACTTACTAAGTAAATTATTCCTAAAGTAATACCTAATATTTTAATAGAGTCCATATCAATTTTTGGTTCAACTAAACTCTTAATTGACTTAGGCATTTTATCAATTAGTTTTAGGGCATTTTCAGTCTTTTTCTCACCATTCATTTTACTATATAATTTAATTAATTTTAATTGGTCATTAACACTTATTTTAGTATTATCTGTTGTTATATCTTCTAGGAAATATTTTAAGACATTACTTGGCAAGCTTAAAAATAAAGTACTTCTTTCTTCTTTTTTCACACTATTCATTTTAGACATAACATCTTGAAATTTTTCTTTATCTTTTGAACTTACATCTTTGGATGTAATAATTTCTTGAGAGGCTTGTTTTACTTTTTCTTCTGTTAAATTACTGGCCATTTTTTTAGAAATATCTTGTAATACTTCAGTATTTGGTGTTAGACCTTTGGTAATTTCATCTGTGAAGTCTGATAATTTATTAGGAGCAACAAGAGCAAGTATAGCACTAATACATGCAAGAATTAAACTAAAAATAAGTAAGAATTTCCAGGTATTTAAATTTTTCAATAATCTTTTAAGAGATCCCCAAAAATTTTTAGGTTTCTCAATATTTCTTGATGGTCTAGGCATTTTCTAACTCCTCCTTACTTAATTGTGATAGAGCAATTTCTTTATATACTTTACAATTTTTTAATAATTCTTTATGTGTACCAATTCCTACACAATGACCCTTATCTAGGACAATAATCTGATCAGCATTAATAATAGTACCAATTCTTTGAGCAACTATTACACTTGTTGCATCTTTTGTATATTTCTTTAATTCTTTTCTAAGTGTTGCATCCGTTTTGTAGTCTAGAGCACTAAATGAATCATCAAAAATGTAAATTTCTGGATTTCTAGCAATTGCTCTGGCAATTGATAGTCTTTGCTTTTGTCCTCCGGAAATGTTTGTTCCTCCGCGAGCAATATGAGAATCATATTTATCAGTCATTTTTTCAACAAATTCAGTTCCTTGAGCTACTTCAATAGCTTTTTTAATTTCACTATCAGTTGGTTCTTTTTTACCATTATTTCCATATGCTACATTTTCTTTTACAGTTCCTGTAAACATAATAGCTTTTTGAGATATATAACCTATTTTGTTGTGAAGAAAAGTTTCATCATATTCTTTAACATTTACTCCATCGACTAATACTTCTCCAGATGTAGCATCATAAAATCTAGGTATTAAATTTATAAGGGTAGATTTGCCTGATCCAGTTGATCCAATAAATGCGATTGTTTCACCTTTTTTTGCTTTAAATGAAATACCTTCAAGTAGATATTCATCAGCATCTGGATATTTAAATGAAACATTTTTAAATTCAATAGTACCAGTTTCTTTAGTATTTCCTTTAAAATTACCATTTTTAATGGCTATTTCTTCATCTAATATTTCATTTATTCTTTTAGCAGATACCTCAGATCTAGGCCACATCATAAATATAAGGGCAAGCATTAAGAATGACATAATTACTTGCATTCCATAACTTGAGAATACTACCATATTACTGAATAAAATAAGTTTATCAAGCATACCAGCATTATTAATTAGTATAGCTCCAATTATATATATGCCTAATGTAAGACTGTGCATAACTAAATTCATAACTGGCATCATAACTGATAAACATCTTTGATTAAACATTTGTAAATTTGTTAGATCATTGTTTACTTTTTCAAATCTATTGGCTTGATATTTTTCAGCATTAAATGCTCTAATTACTCTAATACCAGTTAGGTTTTCACGAGTAACACCATTAATTTTATCAATTAGTTTTTGAACAAGAGAGAATTTTGGTAAAACAATTGCCATTAATGTGCCAACGGTTGCTAATAAAACAATTACACAAACGGCTGTTAGAATACTCCATTCTACTCCTTTATTTAAAATTTTTAAGATAGCCCAAACAGCCATTATTGGTGCTTTAGCCATTACTTGTAAACCCATACCTATTAACATTTCAACTTGATTTACATCATTTGTAGTTCGAGTAATTAGACTACTAGTCTGAAACTTTTTCATCTCTTGAATGCCAAATTCTTGAATTTTTCTAAAAATCTTAGAACGAACAGTGGCAGAAAAAGATGAAGCAACTTGAGCTGCAAAATAACCAACAACGACAGCTGAAGCAAGTGAACCTCCGGCACAAAGTAACATATAAATTCCTTGCTCAACAATGTCTTTCATTTTACTTCCTTCGGTTTGAACTAAGCGAGTTATTTCACTCATATAGTCAGGCATTTTTAATTCTAACCATACTTGAAATACAATTAATATCAGGCATATTATTATATATAATCTATCTCTTTTAGATAAATTTTTAAATAATTTAAACATTATATTCCTTCTTTCTTCATATTTTCTTTTAATTTATTTATTACTTTTATAAATATATTTAAATCTTCCTCACTTATTCCATCCAATAAATTATTATTTAGTTTTCTTAATTCTTTTATAACTTTATTATGCATTTTAATAGTATCTTGAGTTAAAATAACTCTTTTCTTTCTGCCATCATCTTCGTCATTTATTTTTTCAATAAATCCATTTTTTTCCATACTTATAAGTACTTCGGAGATTGCTGCTTTACTAATTTGCAAATTTTCTTCTAAATCTCTTTGATAAATTATTTTATCTTGATTTTTGCTTAAATAATCTATTATTTCTACCTGTAGAGGTTTTGGACGTTTTCCTTGGATAACATTTTTATTGGCAAATAAGTGCCTTACAAGACAAGTATTCAAACTTTTTATTTCTTTAATAACATTAACTGACATGTCCACCTCCATTTATAATGTTGCCTCTAAATTTTAAGTCAAAAAAAAGAAATAGTCAAGTACTTAACTAAGTCTTTTTCAATACTTTATTTTATAAACATTGCATCACCAAAAGAGAAGAAACGATACTTTTTATCTACTGCTATTTTATAAGCATGCATAATATTTTCTCTTCCAGCAAGAGCTGAAACTAACATAACTAAAGTAGACTTTGGTAGATGAAAATTAGTTATTAAGGCATCAATACCTTTAAATTCATAACCAGGATAAATAAATATATTAGTCCAGCCATGACACTCTCTAAATTCATTATATTTTGAAGTAATAGTTTCAAGAGTACGTGTACTTGTTGTTCCAACGGCAATTATTCTTTTACCATTTTTTCTTGTATTATTTAGAAGCTCTGCTACTTCCTTACTCATAGAATAAAATTCACTATGCATCTCATGGTCTTCTACCCTTTCAACACTTACAGGTCTAAACGTTCCAAGTCCTACATGTAAAGTAATATATGCAATATTTATTCCTTTTTTCTCTATTCTTTTTAATAATTCTTTTGTAAAATGAAGTCCAGCTGTTGGTGCTGCAGCACTACCAATTTCTTTGGCATACACAGTTTGATATAAGCTTTGGTCTTCCAATTTCTCATGAATATATGGTGGAAGTGGCATCGTTCCTAATTCTTCCAGTATTTCCATTAGTATTCCATCATAAATTAGTTCGAAATGTCTTATTCCATCATCTAATACTTTTGTACATTTGGCTTTTAATTTTCCATTACCAAAATTTACAATAGTACCTTTTTTAATACGTCTTGCTGGTTTAGCAAGAGTTTCCCATTCATCTTTTTCAATATTTTTTAAAAGAAGAATTTCAATTACAGCTCCGGTTTCAGCTTTCTCACCAATCAATCTTGCTGGGAGTACCTTTGTATCATTTAATACTAATGTGTCTCCAGGCTCTAAATAATCAATAATATCATAAAATTTTTTATGTTCAATCTCACCTGTTTTTTTATCTAAAACAAGTAATCTTGATTCATCCCTTTTCTTTAATGGAGTTTGAGCAATTAACTCCTCAGGTAAATAATAATCAAAATCTTCTACTTTCATTAGATCACCTCAAAATGCTAACTTATTTTAACATATTATAATATATGAAACAAATTTTTATTGTATCTTACCACATATTTTACAATAAATAAAATTTTTTCAATTAATGAACCACAATTCTTACATTTGATTTTATTTAAATTTAATCTATTAGTTAGAAAAACAAATATATCAGAATTGTCAGTTATATTATTTATTAAAAACCTATTATTTATTTCATATTTTTATTTTCTCTCTATTCCCAGCACTTCATATGCTTTATCTGTTGCGACTCTTCCTCGGGCCGTTCTTTTTAGTAATCCTTGTTGCAAAAGAAATGGTTCATACACATCTTCTATTGTTGTTACTTCTTCTCCAATTGAACTACTTAGTGCTTCTATTCCAACTGGACCACCATTAAATTTATTTATTATGGCTGATAAAAGTTCTCGGTCTGTATTATCAAGCCCAATTTTATCGACTTTTAATCTTTCAAGTGCTTGATTAGTTATATCAATGGTAATTATTCCATTTCCTTCTACCATAGCAAAATCTCTTACTCTTTTAAATAAACGATTAGCTATTCTAGGTGTTCCCCTACTTCTTTTAGCAAGTTCAACTGCTGCATCATCATCTATTTGAACATTTAGAACACGAGCCGTTCTTTTTACGATTTGTGTAAGTTCGTCTACTGTATAGTACTCTAACTTGTCAATTATTCCAAACCTATCACGAAGAGGTGCTGATAAATCGCCCGCACGGGTTGTTGCTCCTACTAAGGTAAATGGTGGTAAATCTATTTTAATATTACGACTATTTCCTTCACTACCAACAATTATATCAAGTGAAAAGTCTTCCATAGCAGGATATAAAATTTCTTCGATATATCTCGGCATTCTGTGTATTTCATCAATAAATAAGACATCCCCTGGTTCCAAAGAGGAAAGGATGGCAGCCAAATCACCACTTTTTTCAATACTTGGACCACTGGCCGTTTTAATATGCGTTCCTAGCTCATGAGCAATAATAAAAGCTAAAGTTGTTTTTCCAAGTCCTGGAGGACCATATAATAATACATGATCTAATGGTTCATTTCTCATTTTAGCCGCTTTAACAAATACTTTTATATTTTCTTTTACATCAGTTTGACCAATATATTCATCTATTGTTTCTGGCCTGATAGTATTATCAAGTTCATTATCACTAAATATATCATAATTTGTTATAACACTCTCATCTTTTTCCATATTATGTCACCTTCTATTTAAATTTTGTTCTATTTTTTTTACTTTATTTTTATATTCTTTTAGTGGCAAATCAGCAGGCGTAAATAAACTATGACAAGTAATTATGCCTTCTAGTAAGTTTTCACTGCAAATATTTTCTTTGTTTAAAATAATATTATTTATTGTATCAGTCATATAGGCATTAGTCTCTTTATTGAAATTATAAATATATTTGTTTTCAGAATATAAATCATAAATATCACTTAGAATATATTTAATTTCTTGAGTCGAAATCTCAATTTTTATTCTGTAAAATTTGGCTTTTAAAAATAAATCATTTATATTTTTTAGACATAATTTTATTCTATAATCTTTTAAATTAATAATCTCTCCCATGATTACCCTACTTTAATAATAATTTTAAAGCATCTTTTACTTGTCCTTCTATTGGAAGAGATGTATCTACTCTAGCAAGTACTGGAGTAATTTCTTTTTCTTTGTAACCAAGTCCAAGTAATACTTCTTTTAATTCATTTTCTGTTTCTACTTGATCATCACTTATACCTACACCAATAAATTCTAATTTTCCTTTTAAATCTAATACTATTTGTTTAGCAAGTTTTTCACCAATTTTTGGGAATTTTTTTAGATATAAAATATTCTCTCTTTCAATAGCATCCATAATACCATCAATTGAACCAACTGCAAACATTGGTAAAGTCATTTTAGGGCCAAGTCCTTTAACACTAATTAATTTTAAGAATAATTCTTTTTCTTGGATTGTTTTAAATCCAAATAATAAATGTTCATCTTCTTTTATTTGTTGATAGACATATACTTTATATTCTTTACCTACTTCAAATGAATATGGATTTGAGACATTTATTAAATAACCAACTCCTCCAGCTTCTACTACAATAGAATTATTTTTTAAATAAGTAACAGTTCCTTTAATATAATCAAACATTAAATCATCTCCATTATCTATTATTACATAAATAATTAAATTAAGCAAAGTAAATCGAACATAATTTCAGTAAATATATTGATATTTATAAATAATATTATTATCTTCTAACATATTAATGATTCTTTAACTATTACATAATTTGAGATAGTTCAAAACTATAGTTCAAGGGAATAAATTATCTGATTAAAATAAAAAGACTATTTCTAGCCTTCTTCATCTAACATATTATATACTTTTCTACTTGTATCTTTTAGCATACATTTCATATTATTAACTATTTCTGGATGCTTTTTAAAATAATAGTATCCTCCAAGCCCTACTCCACCTAGCATCATCATAATTGTTGAAAATTTCATATAATCACCTCTACAATTATTATTAACTAAATAAATTATTTTATACCATCAATTAAATAATCTTTAATAGAAGTTCTTCGGTCATCTCTATCATTAAAAGATGCTTGTTCTAGGGCTTCAAAGTCTCCTATTAAATAGAGCTTTTTCTTGGCTCTTGTAACGCCAGTATATATTAGTTTTTGATATAACATTTTATTATAAGCTTTAACTATTGGAATTACTACTACATCAAATTCAGATCCTTGAGCTTTATGAATACTAATAGCATATGCTGATCTAAAATTATTATAATTACTTGGTGTATATTTGACTATATTACTATCAAAATCGATATATATTTCACTTTTAGGACTACTTTGAATTCGATTAATTATACCAATATCTCCATTATAAACATTATCATCAGGCATATTAGTAAGTTGAATTACTTTATCATCTTCTCTAAAAGTAAATTCAGAAATGTTTTTTTCTTTTTGCTTATTTTTAGGATTAAATATATCTCTTACTTTCTTATTTATTTCATCAATTCCATTTATTCCTTTATACATAGGAGCAAGTATTTGAAATCTACGATAATTTAGATCTTTATAAGTTCTAGCTATTTCACAAATATTTGGAATAACATCTTTTGCCGAACAATCAATAAAGGTTAAATCATCTTCTTTATTAAAGATACTTCTATCTATTTGTTTTTTTCTTATATCATAGGCTAAAGATATAATATTTGAGTTTAGACTCTGCCTATATAGTTCAGTTAACTCAACTACTTCTAGTTTTTTAGACTCTATTAAGTCGTGCAATACTTGACCTGGTCCAACACTAGGTAATTGATGATCATCTCCGACAAGTACAATTTTACAATTACTAGATATTCCTCGAAGAAGACTAGCCATTAAATAAGTATCTATCATACTAGCTTCATCGATTATTACAAATTCTACTTTACTTTTATTATACTCATTAACTTGAAATTTATTAGTATCTTTATTCCATTTTAAAAATCTATGTATAGTACTGGCACCCATTCCTGTTGCCTCACTCATTCTTTTCGCAGCTCTTCCCGTTGGTGCAAGTAAAGCGACACGTTCATTTAATTTTTCATAGGATATCTTCTCCATTAAACGATATAATTCAACAATTCCTTTCATAATAGTAGTTTTACCAGTTCCAGGACCACCTGTAATAATTAAGAAATCTCTTCTATAACTCTTTTTAATAGCTTCTTCTTGACAAATATTATAAGTGATAGAATAATTACTCTCTAATTCTTTAAATACTGAATCAAGTCTTTTATCCGTATCTTCGCAATTACTATTTAACATTCTAAATCTTTTAACAATAAGGCACTCGTCTTCATACATTTGTCTTAAATATATTTTTTCATCTTTAATAATTATTTTTAGGCTGCTACTAAGTTCATTAAGAGAATTATCAAATAACTCTTCTTCAATATTTATTCCTAATACTCTTGGTAAAAGGGTAGATAATTCTTCTTTATAATAATAACTATGGCCAAAAGTATTACTAACTTCATTCATTATATATATAAGAGATGCTTTAATTCTAATTAAACTATTCTTTTCTAGGCCATTTTTTAGAGCAATCATATCGATCTTTTTAAAATATAAGTCATTAATATCTTCTATTACTTGATAAATATTGTCATCTACAATATTTCTTGTTTCATTCTTATAATAATTATAAATAAGCATAGCATCTTTAGTTGAGAAACCCATATCTGTTAAATAAATTATAGTTTCATAACTTGCCTCATATTCTTTTAATTTATTATGTAAATTATCAACATTAGTTTTAGTTATTGTGGGAATTAAAAGTAAATTGTCTGGTGTTTCTAAAATTATTTTTAAAGTATCTTTTCCAAGAACGTCAACTATTCTTTTAGCTTTAGCTTCACCTATTCCTTTGAATAATCCACTAGTTAAAAATTCAATTATAGAATCTTTTTCTTTTGGAACAACTCTTTCATAACTTTCAACATTAAATTGTTCTCCATATTTTTCATGATTTACAATTCTTCCATAAAATTTATAAGTATCTATTTCATTAAGTTCATGAAAATAACCAGTAAATGTAATGGTCCTTCCAACATATTCAGCAAGTTTTTCATCACTAACATCACTTACTTTAAATAAGCCAATATAGTAACCTGTACCACTCATAAAAATAGTTTTAGTATATTTACCTTGTATGAAACTTGCCACAATATGACCTACTTTCTATATTACTTCTCCAATTGCATATGGATATTCTACATTATTTATTTTAACATTAATCATACTATTATGTTCTAGTTTTCCAGGAATTTTTACATGAATAAAATTAGATGTATGTCCATAACTGAAACCTTCTTTATATTCTTCTATTAAAACAGTAAGTTCTTTATTAATAAATTTTTCCATATATTCTTTTTCAAGTTCTTCTGATACTTTGATTAGACGTCTTGCCCGATTTTTTTTAATATTTCCTGGAACTTTATCCTTCATAGTACTTGCCTTGGTACCACGTCTTTCACTATATGGAAAAACATGAAGTTTAGAAAAACCAATATTTTTACATGTTTCAATAGACTTTTTAAATAGTTCTTCACTTTCTCCTGGAAAACCAACTATTATATCAGTACTGATTGCTATATCTGGCCTAATACTTCTAATTTCAGCTATTTTTTGCTTATAAAAGTCTAAATCATATTTTCTATTCATTGCTTTTAATATTTCATCAGATCCAGCTTGGATTGGTATATGTAAGTGATTTACTATAACATTAGATTTTCTTATTACATCGAGCACTTCCTCATTTAATTCAGTAACTTCAATTGATGATATTCTAAGTCTTTCCAATCCTTTAATTTTTATTAATTTATTTAATAAATCAGCAAAGTTAGTATCTAGATCATTTCCATAAGATCCTGTATGAATACCTGTTAAAACTACTTCTTTATAACCATTATTAACTAAATCCGTTACTTCTTCTATTACTTCATTTTCTTTCTTACTGCGACATTTTCCTCTAGCAAATGGAATAATACAATAACTACAAAAATTATCACAACCATCCTGTATTTTTACAAATGCTCTAGTTCTACCTGGAAACTCATTAATTCGCATGTCTTCAAAGTCAGATAATCTATCGCTATATAAATCAACAATAGTCTTTTTATTTTTAAAATACTCATCTAGTAAATTTACAATTTTTATTTTGTCTTTGTTACCAATAATAATATCTAAACCATTTTCATGATAATCTTTATTAACTGCAATAAAACATCCCATCGCAACAACACAAGCTTGAGGATTTCTTTTAATTGCTTGTCTAATCATCTTTCTAGACTTAGAATCACTATTATTAGTTACTGTACAAGTATTTATTATATATACATCACAAATATCATCAAAATCTTTTATTTCATAACCTGCTCTTACTAATTCATTTTCAATATACTCACTCTCATAAGTATTAACTTTACAACCTAAAGTATATATACCAACACTTCTCATTTAATCACTCTTTCTATTAACTATTTTTATATTGTTGATACCAATCATTTAACTCATCTTTTTTCTTAGCAATATATTCTTTTGCCTTAGCTTTACCCTCTTCAACATATGGTTTATAAGTATTAATAGTATCATTCATAGATTCTTTACCTTCATTAAAAGAATCTATTGTATCATTAAATTCATCTTCTCCAACACTATTCTTATAATTATTTAATAAATTATTTCTTAAATCATCTAATTTATCTTTAATATTATTATAAGTTCTAAGCGAATTACTTTTAATATTTTCTTTATATCCAGGAAACTTATTTTCTATTTTACTATCAATTTCTTCATAAATATTAAGTACTTTTTCTTTAACTGAACTAGTTAAATCTTTAAACTTTGTTTTTTTAATTTCTCTATCATAAAATATAAAATCAGTCAAAGTAATAAAAGTATTCTTAAGTATATTCTCATCATTTACTTTATCTACTTCATTATTTACATTTTCTAAATAATTAACAAAATTATCTTTATTTTCATAAGAGTTATTATTAATACTTAAATTCTTATCATTAAAAATACTCTTATCATTAGTATTATTAGTAATAATTTCTCTCTTTTCATTACTTTTATTAGTATTTTTTAAATTAGTTCTATATAAGTAAATAACTACTCCACTTAAAATAAGTACTATTAAAATAAGTATCGTAATAATATTCTTTTTCATAATACCACCCCAAAATACTTATATATTATAACATATCTAATTATTATTTACTATTCATTTCTAATTGAATCTTTATACTTTAAAATATTCTCAGTATTAATTAAATAACAGATCATACTAAAAGTATTATCATAGTATTTTCTTAATTTATAATTAGATAATTCTTGATATTTCTTATCTATTTCATATCTAATTCCCATCTTATTAATAACTAATTTAATTGTATTATATATACTACTATTATAAGTTTTATATTTATCTTGATCTTTTTCTAAAAAGGAAAATAATTTATCTATAATTATTCTTTTAGTTTTAATACTATTATTATTAATACTTTTATAAGAAATAATTAATTCATAGATATCACTTGGTAATAATTCTTTTAATTCAGAATAGTCTAAATCAATTGAAGAGATAATTATTTTATCATCTAAATCATAAGCTTCTAAACCCATTCTTTCTAGTATTAATGGAATATTATGATAGATAATACTTCTAGCTTTAGTATTATATTTAGCTTCATCAGAATAGACTTTTATATTAGATAAAAGTAAATTCATATTAAGAATAAACTCAAGTAAATTAATAAAACTATTCTCATTAATTTTACGACTATTTATATTTATACCAATAAATTCTAAGTACTCATAAACATCTAAGTAAGTATCTCTAAATTTCCAATTATTAAATAAATACATATTAATAAATTCAAAATAGTTATAATTTTTATTTTTATAAGTTAAACATTTACTATTTAGTACTTTAATCATCTTAAGATATTCATCTTTATATGTTGTTTTACTATTTAAATTAAAGATTGTAACACGCATAAATATCACCATAAATAACTTAATAGATAGAATGTTTTTTGTCAATAAAAAGAAGACTATTTATTTTTGTCTTCTTCTTTTAACTCATCTAATAATTCTTCTGAAGTTGATTCATCTTCTACTTGTTCTAGTAATTCATCAGTTGGTTCATATTTTTTATTTTTACTTTTCATTTCTTCTTCATGAACAAGTACATTATAAGATACTTTTCCAACTAAAGTTTTTGGTAATTCGTCTCTTATTTCGTACTCGTATGGCCATGAATAACGAGATAAGTTTTTCTCACAATGTTCTCTAATCGATTTTATTACTTCTTCATGATCAACATTTTTATCTTTTAAAACAATGAATGCTTTAGCAACATGGACTTTATATGGATGAGGTATTCCAATAACACAACTCATAAGTACAGCTGGATGAGAATCTATTACATTCTCAATGTATTGTGGATATAGACAATAACCACTACTAACAATAAGTCTTTTAATTCTATTTTTGAAATAAACAAATCCATCTTTATCCATCATACCTAAGTCACCTGTATGTAACCAAATACGACCATCTTTATGTTTACGAAGAGTTTGTTTAGTTTCTTTTCTGTCTCTTAAATAACCTTTCATGACAGTTGGTCCACTAATAACAATTTCTCCCTCTTCACCATATGGAACTTCTTTGTCAGTTCCATCTTGGACAATCTTAAAGTACATATCAGGATAAGGTATACCAATACTTCCCTCACGATAATAATTTAGTGGAGTAAAACAGCTAGCACTACCACACTCTGTTAAACCATACCCTTCACGAACTTTAGCAGGAGAACCATGCTCTTTTAAGAAAGCATCAACCTTTCTTTTTAATTCAACAGATAATGAATCTCCTCCAGAGATTACACATGTTAGGCATGAAAGATCATAACCACGTAAATTCTTATTTTTTAGAAGTGCTTCAAACAGTGTTGGAACGCCTACCATAACATTAGGACGATACTTCTTCAATAATTTATCAAATGTTTTAGCACTAAACTGAGGAAGTAAAATACTTGTACCTCCAAAATACTGAACAGTATGAATGCATACACCTAAGCCAAAGCCATGGAATATTGGCATAATAGCAAGTACTTTATCTTTTTCACGAAGACAGGCAACATGTTCAAAAGATTGCATAGCAAGGGCATTCAAGTTCATATTAGTAAGCATTACCCCTTTTGGTGTACCAGTAGTTCCACCACTATAAAGGATTGCAGCTACTTCTTTACTCTTGAAATCATCATCAATTTCTTTAGTATAAGCGTGTCCTTGTTTAATAAATTCTTTCCAAGTTATTCTAATATCAGTTTTTGCCATTCTAATTTTAAAACCTTTAGTTGCTTGATAAATTGCTTGCATATACATTGGCATAGAGTCAGCAACTGAAACTGTTACTACTTTTTTTACTTTGGTTTCTGGTAAAACTGAATTAATCTTATTAAATGCAAAATCTATAGTTACTACATAATTACTCTTTGATACATTTAAGAAATGTTTTATTTCATTTTCACCAGATAATGGATGAATCATATTAGAAATAGCACCAATTTTATTAATAGCATAAAAGGCTATGATTGCCTCAGGTACATTTGGCATACAAATTGCGACTATGTCTTTATGTTTTACTCCTAATTGTTTAAAAGCACGAGCTGTTTCATCAATTTGTTTTAGAAATTCATAATATGTTTTCTTTGTACCATAATAGTTATAACTTATGTTATTCAAATGTTTTGATGAAGTATATTCGATTAGCTTATATACTGAAAAATCTGGATAACTTAAATGTTCATTTTCTCCATCATAGAACTTATACCATGGAGTTTTTATTTTATTTCCCACTTCTAATCACCACATGTTTAATTATAAAAAAAATAAAGAATTAAGTCAAATTAATTCTTTATTTTCTGGTTATTTAGCCCTTTAAATTATAATAAACATCTTGTACATCATCTAAATCTTCTAAATTATCAACTAAATTCATAACTTTTTCAGTTCCCTCTTCATCAAGCTCTACTTCAATTGTAGGAACATATGTCAATTCACATTGTAAAAATTCTTTTACTCCTGCTGCTTCTAGAGCATCTCGAACTTTAATAAAATTATCTTGATCTGTTGTAATAACATAAGTATCATCATCACGTTCGAAATCATCTGCTCCGGCGTCAAGTGCAGTCATCATCATAGTGTCTTCATCATATTCTCCAGGAATTACAATAGTTCCACGACGCTCGAACATATAACTAACTGATCCATCTGTTCCCAAATTACCTCCTGCTTTAGTAAAAGTACTTCTTACTTGAGATGCTGTCCTATTTCGATTATCTGTTAAGCAATCAACCATGAAAGCAACTCCACCATGACCATAACCTTCATAACGAATGCTTTCATAGTTAGCATTATCACCCATTCCAGCAGCTTTTTCAATTGCTTTTTGAATATTATCTTTAGGCATATTTTGAGATTTAGCCTTATCAACTGCTAGACGTAATGCCGCATTTTGATTCGGGTCAGGACTTCCTCCTTTAGCAGCAACCATAATTTCCTTAGTTAATTTTTGAAAAACTTTACCACGTTGTGCATCGATTAAGCCTTTTTTTCTATGAATTGTAGCCCATTTAGAATGTCCACTCATAATTATACCTCCTTGTTTCTTATATATAATATCATATTTTTTTTTACTTTTAAAGAGTTATGCTATAATATTTTTAGGTGATTATTATGTATTTAAAAGTTAGATATAAAAAAATTGAAGTAAAAGAGTGTAAATCTTTTATTGATAGATTTAAATCATTTAAATTTTATTTAGAAAAAATAGATTATGGTTTAAAGATACCAAAAAAGAAATTAGCTAATACTAATTTTTTTTGTCAAAGAGTAGATATTTGTTTTACTGATGAAAATGATAAAATTCTGTACTTATATGAAAATGTTAAATCAGAGAAAAGAATTTTAAAATTAAAAGCAAATAATATTTATTATTTGCCTCTTAATACATGTAAACATTTAAAAGTTGGTGATAAATTAAATATCATAAATAGATGAAATTATATTAAATCTTTATAAGCAAGTGTTTTATCAATAACTGATTTAACACTTCTTTCATTGAATGGTTTACTTAGCATATCTATTATTCTGTAAGTAAAAGCTTTATCTATTGTTTCTTTAGAAGAATCACCTGAAATAATAGAAACTGGCATTTTTTCAAACAAATTATTTTCTTGCATAAAATCAAGTACAGCAAAGCCATCAACTTTTGGCATATTTAAATCAAGCAAGACTGTCATTATATAGTCATTATTCATATTGGCTTTAATTATATTAATAGCTTCTTCACCATTTGATGCAGTACCAACATTATACTCTTCACTAAATATTCTTTTAACGAAATTTCTAACAATATTAGAATCATCTACTACTAATATTGTTTTTTTATTATAAACATTTTCTTGATTATTTTGTTCTTGACTCAAACTAGTTGGAGTATCTTCTCCATGCATATATTCTTGAATCAATGTAATAGCATTATTTGTTTCTTTTATTAAATCATTTATGTGATTAGAGACATAATAAACATCACCAATTTTACTATGCTCTTCGTGTTCTTTAGCAATGTTTGCTAATTTTGTAAAGCCAAAATTTTGAGCGTCACTTTTCATCGAATGAGCATATATAGAATAATTATGCATGTCTTGGTTTTGCATAAAAGTAATTAACTTATTTATTTTATTATGTATTCCTACTAAAAATTCTCCTATTGTTTCATTATAAGTATTAATATCGCCAAATAGCTCTAAACTTTTATCTACATCAACACCATTATTTTTTAAAAAATTAATACTCTTCATATTGCACCTCTATTCTATAAAAATTATATCAAAATAATTTATAAAATAAAATATTAATTTTAGAAAATAATAGTTAAAATATTTATAAACATAATTTTTATTTATTAACATATATAAAAAAATTCGTTAAAACGAATTTAATTTATAATCTATTCTATTGATTTTGATTTATATTTATTTCTTGATTAACTGTGTTTTCTTGATTAGTTGCTTGTTCTTTAGCTTTATCTATTTTTTTAAATTTCAAACCTTTTTTCTCTAATTCATCTATAGTTAATAAGTTGCTTGCAAGTACTTGTCTAAGTGGAATTGATGTTTCAGCTTTACCTCTAACTGCTGGAGTGGTAATTGTTATTCTATCCAGTGTTGGTTTATCAAATTCATAGCGATATTGTTCATCTTCATAAAAAACTTCTTTCTGAGTGTTAGAATTATCTGTATTAGAATCAGGATCTTCATGAATTTCAAATATAAATTTAAAATCATCATCTTTATAAGTACAAAAATCTGGTTGCATGGCAGTATCTTTTGGAGCAAAGTATATGTCATTGATATTTTCCTTATTACAACGATACATGGTAAGTCCATGATTAGATAAATTATATAAATCACTATACATTAATGTTGAATTATCATTATACATTCCAGTATAAGCAAGTTTATAATCTATATCTTTTAATATTTTATTATCTTTTTCCAAATAACTTAGAAGAGCTTTTGTCTTATTATTTTCTTTTATATTTATTTTGTCTAAGCAATAAGTGTATACTTTAATTTCACTATCAGCATAATATAAAATGGATGGTGACGTACAATTTTCTGTTTCACTTGTTTCAATAGTAATATCTCGTTCTTGATCTTTATATTGCTTTGGGATACTTATTTTTCTATTTAAAACTGTATATTCTATTTCACTAGAATCTACTAATGATTCATCAGTTGATACTTTTACTTTTCTAGATGCTTGATAAAATAATCCTCTATATGATTGAATTTTAGTATTTTCATTGTAATTTGAGATATTAAAAATAGGAGTTAGTCCACTTTTCATTCTAGAATAATCTAAGGTTGCTGTTAAAGCACCAAATATTACAATCATAATTAGTAAATCTCTAATTTTTTTTAATAAATTTATCATACAAATCCCTCTTTATTATATTTTAATTATAACATTTATAAAAGTTTTTTGTCTATAATAAGAAAAAAAAGAACGTGTTTAACGTACCTTTTTTGAATCTGTAGATAAGTTTAATTTTTTTAAATCATTTTTTAAACTAATATTTATGGAATTTGCTAGTACTAATTGAGATTTAATATCTCCTGACTGTCTTTGCTTTTCAGTATATTTAGCATATTTTTTTTGCATATGTGAGAACTCTTCTTTTGTAGATACTATGCTTTCCTTTTTTGTTGATGAATATAACTTATCTAAATAATAATTATTAATATTATTAATCAAATCTTTATTTTCTGCATCAATTGTTGATAATATTTCTAATATTTCCATATATATCCCC
>Ga0256404_1000488_pt1 | contig 103078 bp, 106 predicted proteins | sample RumenRJG_01DNA_FD_185990 | JGI IMG/M metagenome (GOLD analysis project Ga0256404, IMG submission 185990) | Bovine rumen microbial communities from Lethbridge, Alberta, Canada - RJG_01 | ecosystem: Host-associated > Mammals > Digestive system > Stomach > Rumen | place: Canada: Alberta...
TTCCTGAGTTTCCCTCTCCAGCAGGCCGGTTCCTCCTTTTTACAACAAAGGTAGGGAATCGAACCTTACTAAGCAAAAAAAAATCTATCTTTTTCTTAGACGCTGCAAACTTAGAGTTTCTTCCGTTGCAGAAAACATACAGGAAACCCCAGAAAGCGGAAAAAATACATGTAGATTAAATCAATCGCTCAATAGTAAAATTTCCGTTTTTCCGTTTATTTCCGTTTCTTCCGTTGCAGAAAACATACAGGAAACCCCAGAAAGCGGAAAAAATCATGTAGATTAAATCAATTACTCAATAGTAAAATTTCCGTTTTTCCGTTTATTTCCGCATTCTTCCGTTGTAGAAAAAATAGAGAAAATTCTCCAAAATGTTGGCAGTTTCGAAAAAATGCGCTAATTTTGTCAAAAGAAAACCTAAAACGAAAGAAAATGATAGATGTAAAAGCTACATTAGCAGAGAGTGAAGAGAGAATGGAGATGGCAGCCATGTTCCTCGAAGAGAGCCTGAACCGCATCCGTGCAGGACGTGCCAACGTGGCCATCCTCGACGGTGTGAAGGTGAACTCCTACGGTTCCATGGTTCCCCTGAACCAGGTAGCCAACGTAAACTGTCCTGATGCCCGTACCATCGCTATTCGTCCGTGGGACAAGAAAGCGATTCGCGACATCGAGAAGGCCATTATGGATAGTGATGTAGGTATCACCCCTGAGAACAACGGTGAGATTATCCGTCTCAACATCCCGCAGCCCACCGAGGAGCGCCGTCGTGAACTCACCAAGCAGTGCAACAAGATTGCCGAGAAAGCCAAGGTTGAGGTACGCAATGTGCGCGGCGATATCAAGGAGAAACTGAAGAAGGCCATCAAAGACGGTCTCAGCGAGGATAACGAGAAAGATGCCGAGCTCGAGCTTCAGAAGATCCACGATAAGTACATCAAGAAGATCGATGCACTCATCGAGGCGAAGAACAAGGAAATCATGACGGTTTAAAACATTGTCCGGCTTAGTCATCAAGAATACCGGTTCGTGGTACACCGTCCTTTTCGACGATGGCACCACGGCCGATTGTAAAATAAAGGGGAACTTCCGTCTGCGAGGCATACGGAGTACAAACCCTGTAGCCGTCGGCGACCATGTGGAGGTGGCCGACGGTTTCATCACTGAGATCAAAGACCGCAAGAACTACATCATCCGCAAATCACCTAATCTTAGTAAGCAGAGTCATATCATCGCCGCCAACGTCGATCAGGCTGTGTTGGTGGTAACCGTTAACTATCCCCAGACCAGCACTACCTTCATCGACCGCTTCCTGGCTTCTGCCGAAGCCTACCGTGTGCCAGTCATCCTACTCTTTAACAAGACCGATCTGCTTGATGCCGACGAACGGCACTATCAGGAGCTGATGATCAATCTCTACGAAACCGTTGGCTACCAGTGCTTACAGGTTTCGGCGCAGACAGGCGAAGGCATCGACCGCCTCCTGCCGCTCCTTGAAGGTAAGGTCACAGTGTTCAGTGGGAACAGCGGGGTGGGGAAGTCCACCTTGTTAAACACCCTCGTTCCCGGCATCAACCTCCGCACCGCCGAAATATCCGATGCCCACAACACGGGTATGCACACCACCACTTTTTCGGAGATGATTCCACTGAATCTTGATTCAGATCGGAGGCGCGGTGGCGCGGTGGCGCGGTGGCGCGAGGAAACACCAGAGATACAGTCTTCTAAAGCTAATCTCGTACCCCCGTACCCCCGTACCTCCGTACCCCCGAAACAGACATCTGCGACAGCAGATTCTGAAAAACGGACTTGGTTAATCGACACCCCCGGCATCAAAGGGTTCGGGACCTTCGACATGGAGCCCGAGGAGATTTGCGGCTACTTCAAGGAGATCTTCCACTTCTCTAAAGACTGCCGTTTCCGCAACTGCACCCATACCCATGAGCCGGGCTGCGCCGTGCGCAAAGCACTCGAAGAACACTACATTGCCGAGAGCCGCTACAATAGCTACCTCAGTATGCTCGAGGATAAGGAAGAAGGCAAGTACCGCAGCGACGTAAACTAATTATAAGCCTTACAGTTTATTCCCACGTTGGGAACATTTTATTCCCATGTTGGGAACTTTTTATTCCCACGTTGGGAATATCTCGTTTCATGGCAGTTTTCCTTTCACCCCGCCCCCCTTGCCAGGACCCCGCCCCTTAGAGGGGTGGGGAGTCGAACGAGCGACCGGAGTATTCCATAGGGGTGGGGAGCCGAACAAGCCAACGGTGGTAATCAACTCCCCTCCCATCGCAGGGGAGGGGCGAGCGCAGCTGGGGTGGGGAGCCGAACGGGCAACAGGTGGTATCCAACTCCCCTCCCATCGTAGGGGAGGGGTGAGCGCGGCTGGGGTGGGGTAATGAACAAAGCGCAGCTGGGGTGGGGTGATAAAGTTTTCGATTTCCCCAAGACCTAACAGTTTCACGGCAAAAATCCCCTACACAAAGATGTTTCACGGTTTTTTACACCTAACATAAACCTAACAAAAAGGTAACAAACACCTAACATCAAACCTAACATTTCCCCATCGTTATTCCGTTGTTACGTTAGGTCATATGTTAGGTCTTATGTTAGGTTTATGTTAGGTTTATGTTAGGTTTATGTTAGGTCTTTAAAACCACAATCCCCTTTGTTTATCGGCATTTCCAGCGATTTATGTTAGGTCTTGCTCAAACTGCGATTAACTCTTGCCCAATTGCTCGAACAGTATCCAGTATTAAAGAAAGTCTTGCCTTACTGGCTTTCTTCCTTCCACTGATATATTGGGCCATTAGACTTTGTGAAATGCCAATACGCCTTGCTATAGCCGAAACATTCAGTTCTGGATGAGCCATGAACAACTTATAGAGTTCTGTTGTTTCCTTCTTATCGAAGAACCCCTCAAAACTCAAATCCTCGTCTATGTCTCTCCAATGAATCCCGTATTCATCTGCTTCATAATTAGCTCGTTGCTTTTTTGTAGCGTATCTCAGCCTTGGATAATCATTGAACTTTTCGAAGGCTTCCTTCCCGTCGGCTGTTCTTATCCATACTGCATCATCTGTAAGCCAAATTTTCTCAATCTTCTCCATTGTTTCCTCCTTTTATTTTGCATTATTAAAAAACGTATTCCAGTGCTGCGCAATTATTTCTTCATTATCTTCCAAGATGGTTTCAATCATTTTTAGTTCAGATTGCTTGAAGCCATGATTATATACCAACGAGATAGGAAAAATAACATACTTAGCCACAGCCCCTCCTTTCTTCACATGAATGTGAATGGGTGTGTGATCATTACCATAGAACCAGAATCTATATCCAAATAGAGTAAATACTGTAGGCATAACAATTTAATTTAATACTGCTGCAAAGATAGGTAATTATTTTATTACCTCCAAATGATTTCAAGAAAAACTGCAAAATCTGTGTGACATAATCTCTGTGAAACATCAAAACCACAACTTTCTGCGTGAAATCTTCAGCTTTAGCCTCTGCGCTAATTCCTATAGAAATGTTAAAAATATAAGATTTCGTTATAAAAAGTTTGCAGTTATCAATTTTGTTGTTATCTTTGTACAAAATATGTATGTACACAAGTTAAATCTCAAAAAACTAAATTTATGAACAAGATGATCATGAATAGGCTTACGATGCTGGCTGTGACCCTGATGGCGAGCATGGCCTGCTTTGCACAAGGGAAAGGTGGTGAGACAACTGGATGGGGGTCTGTTTTTGGACCTGATTACCAGGAACTCTCTTATAGCGTTACTACTAATTCGATTCATGAGGCTGTAGTAACTGGTTTCGCTTCTTATGTTGTAGCAACTCCTGAAATTATGGATGATCCAGAAGCTTACTCTACTGATCCTAATTTGCAGATTGAAAAGAACACAATCATAATTAACCATTTTATGACTGGTTCACCTAATGTGTGGATACCAAGCGTTGCAGACAATGCATTTGCCAGTGTTGCTTCAGATCTTGCATCGAAGATCAAAACAATCAAAATTGATTTCATGAGCAACAATACTACACAGGATGACCCTGTTGTGATTGGAGAAAATGCTTTTGCAGGCCTTACCTCCGTGGAAACAGTGTTTAATTATACGCCAGGTGCTAATGTTCAAACTATCCCCGAATCTGCTTTTGCTGCTAGTGTGTATAAGACAGCAAAATTGATGGTTCCAGCAGGATCTTTAACTAAATATGCAGGTACTGAAGGATGGAATAAGTTCTATCTCATTTCAGACGGTGAAGTAACGTTAGGTGATTTGGAAGTAGATGGTGAAATCGATGCACTTGACGTTAAGGAACTCAAAAAGATGATTTTGAATGGTACTTATTCTGCTGCAGCTGACCTTAACGGTGACGGTGATATAGATGCTCTTGATTTAAAGAAGATGAAGCAGATTATTTTAGGAACATATTAATAAAGTCAAACATAAAAGATTATGAAAAGTTTAAAAAGATTTGGTCTTGGGGCTTTGTTGGCATTGGTAAGTACTAGTGTTTTTGCTGTAGATTATACCGCATCATTGTCCGTCAAAGACATTAAAGCAAACCCAGGAGGAACTGGAACTATTGACATCGTTTTGTCAAACAATGATCCAGAAGTGAGCATCATTCAGTTCAATTTAACAGTACCAGAAGGAGTAACACCTAGTGTAAAGAACAGTGCAATTGAAAAATTGCGTAATATTTCCACTGCGTCTGCTAAGCAACAAGATGATGGCTCGTATAGGTACCTTTTCGAAACTGAAGATGAGGAAACATTCGTTGATGTTGATGAAGAAGGGTCTATACTAGTTTCGATACCTGTGGAATTCTCCTCGGATTTTGTAGGTGGTGAAGGTAAGTTGACAAATATTGTAATTGCTGGTGCAAAAGGTCATAAAGATCCCAGTTTGGTAGTATCGTTCAATTTCACAGTTGGAGCAGAAACCGAAACAGTTACCCTTACTAAGGAATACAACACCTATGTTCCAACAAAGGCTCTTGACTTTAGTGGCGTAGAGGGCATCAAGGCTTATTACGTAACAGCTGTTACTGCAACTGAGGCTACACTGACCGAGACTACAACCGTTGCTGCTGGTGAGGGAATCATTATTAGTGGTACTCCTGACACTTATGAAGTTCCCGTAGCAACTACTGAGGTAGCAAAGAGCACAACTAACAAACTCGCTACAGGTACAATTGCTGAAGGAGACTACATTCTCTATGACGGTGAATTTGTTCCATGCAGTGGTGGTACTCTGCCAGATGGCAAGGCATACCTGCCCAAGTCTGAGATTTCTACTTCAAGTGCTAAGGCCTTGATTCTCGGTTTCGGTGACGCTACAGGCATCAATGAGGCTAAGGCTGCTAAGGCCGACGGTGCTATCTACAGCATCAGCGGTGTACGCGTTGCACAGCCCCAGAAGGGTGTATATATCATGAACGGCCGCAAGGTCATCGTGAAATAATGTGAGTTTTTAAACAATGTATAATAACAATTGAAAAAGAACTTAGTTATGAAAAAAGATTATATTAAGCCGTTCGTAAAAGTAAAGGTACTGGATTCAGAGCTTTGTCTTGGAGTTAACTCTGGTGCAGCAGCTCGCGATGCTGGAGATGCTGACGCAAAGGAATTCTACGATTTCTTCGAGTAATCAAAGAATACAACCCTATAAACCAAAAGGTGCCGCGACAAACATCGCGGCACCTTTGTTATATATAGGCAGCAACGGTTCGATGGGTCATGGGGACAGGCACTTGACCCACTTGCCAAGACTTAAATCAAAAAGGCGTTATATTATTTGCTTGTCCCAAATAAAAGATGTATCTTTGCAACAAATATTAGTAATAGCTTTAAACTTAAGATTATGAACGACATTTCAAACAACAAAGGTGAGATTGTGATGTACCAGCCAGACGAAACCATTCGCTTGGAGTTTAAAACAATGAAGGTTGTTCATGTATTTGCATGATACATCCCATGTTACATTTCCCATATAGGAATACGGACTTATGGCAAGACAAGCAAGGAAACATAGTGGAACAGGTATTTACCATGTGATGCTTCGAGGAATCAACCGTCAGGACATATTTGAGGACGATGAAGACTATATGATGTTCATAAGGATTCTGTCACGTATAGTGAATCGCGAGGGACAGGGTCACGGGGACAGGACCTTTGACCCAGGACTGGGTCAAGTGCCTGTCCCCGTGACCCTGTCCATGACCCTGATCCACCCTTGTCATATCTTTGCTTATTGTCTGATGCCGAACCATGTTCACTTATTACTGAGGGAAAATGAATGGGAACTAAAAGATATCGTGAAGTCGATAGCCTCCAGTTATGTATTCTATTTCAACAAAAAGTATGGTCGTGTGGGGCACTTGTTGCAAGACAGGTTCAAGAGCGAACCCTGTGATAATATAACCTATTTTTTCACGCTGTTCCGTTATGTTCATCAGAATCCAGTAAAAGCAGGAATGGTAGAGAAGGCTCATCATTATGAGTACAGTAGTTGGGGCAATGATTATCTGGGTCGCTCCTCTATTAAATTGTGCGATGTTCTGCCTTTGCTGAAAAGGGTAGATATTAGCAGCCTTCAAGAACTTGTTGATATGCCATTACCTGATTCAACGGCATGTCTTGATATTGAAAACGAAAAAGTGGTTATTGCGGATAATGTTATAAGGAACATGCTGCTACAGAAGAGCGATACTATTAGTATCACAGAATTTCAATCTTTGGATAAAAAACGCCAGAAGGAGGTTATTGCAGATGTGATGTTTTGTCTCAAGGCAGGTCCTCGTCAGATGTCAAGGGTGTCAGGGATGAGTTATAGTGTGATTCAGCGCTTAATTGGGTCACGGGGACAGGACCTTTGACCCAGGACTGGGTCAAGTGCCTGTCCCCATGACCCACTGTCCCCATGACGCACTAATACCCTAATCGCCTATATACACAAATAGGCTATGGGCTAAACGATAAGTTGGCAACTTTTCACGAATAAGTCGTGTAAAGAACAAGAATAGGTCATTGAAGCATTCCATGATAATCTTGCCAGTCATATTAAGAACGATGTATTCAATCATCACAGATGTACACAACTGCTTTTTTTCGTTATCAACAGTATAGTACAGACATCCTTCTTGGAAGTTCTCATATTCTTTTTTCTGGGCCAAATCTATCCATTCTGATAGTTTCTTCAGTTTGGAAACATCTTCAATAATCCACTTAGGTTCTAAAGCACCCTCTCCAAAACGCAACTTGTAGTAGGCGGTAAGAAAGTCCACCATCTCTTCTTCTGCAACCTCAGGTTTCAAATCAAAGTAAACACATTCTTCATCTTCGGTTATCATATAGATATCCTTGGTGTTGAACCTGTTGTTCAACTCTGTCATAAGGTTTTGCATGGCATCAGAACCATATCTAACCCGATTCTTATCTGCAACTATACGGGTTGCCAATCCTATCATCAAATACTGTCCCATGGATTAGATTCTTTATAATTCTTATTTTTTACGGTATATCCTCAACGGCTTTCTTTCAGATGAGCGAATGCTGAGCATTGTTATCTGACGTGAGTTAAAACGAAAAATGATGGTGAACCCCATTAAATAAAAGAAACGGATATCAGGACGTGTTGAAGGACTGCTTGCTGTTGGCATTTCGGTAATGCGATTAATGGATTCCGTTAAACACTTCATCAAACGACGACTGTATAGGTCTGTTCCGTTCCTTTCATCGTAAAAAGTTAGAATGTTTTGGAGTTGTACCGTGAACCTAAGGCTAAAATAAACTATTCGAGCCATTTTGCAAATTGATTCTTAAACTCATTCATAGATACCACTCCTTCTTTCTCAATCTCTGACAACTGCTCTTCTATATCGGGTGTTATTTGCATAACACCATTCTCTATATGGGCATATGGTATGTCATCAGGTATTGTAATATCTTCCACTTCCTTTAGAGCAAGTAAAGATTCACAGGCCATATCGACACCTTCTTGATTTTCGATTTCAAGATAATTCTCTTTTTTCATACTCTTCTCCTCCTTTTGCTTTTTTCTTTTAGTATTCTCCATAATACCATTTTAATAGTTAGACAATGATTGATAAAGGGCTTGGCTTACAATTAAGGCTTTCGCTCTTTTCATTTGCAAAGATACACCATATCTATATAATAACCAAACAATCTCCGCTTTCTTTTTCTTAAAAATGTGTTTGATTTTGCATTGGCCAGTTTTCGTTCGCCCGTTTGGCCGGATTTCGTTCGCCCGTTTGGACCTTCAATACGAATAATTAGGAAGAAATAGTTCAACCGCTATTATAACAATGAGTGCCAGCTTTCATTCGAAGGCTGGCACTCATCGTGTGTTCTTGTCGGTGAGCCGACATCATTTCTTGAACAGCGAGGCAATCCAGAGTACTACAACGGCGCCAACGACACCTGTGATAATCTGACCAATCCATTCGCTGCTTATGCTGATGCCTAACAGGTTGAACATCCAACCACCAACGGCACCACCAACCAGACCTAACAAGAGGTTCAACACAAGGCCAAAGCCACCACCACGCATGATCTTACCAGCCAAGAAACCGGCGATCAAACCTACAATAATTGCTCCAATAATTCCGCTCATAATAATAAGTTTATTAGTGAAAAATATAAGTTTATTAGTTTGATATAGTTTGATATCTGATGACAAAGGTACAAATAAGCGAGCACAAAACAAAATAAAAACGAGTTTTTCTTTTATTTTGTCGAGCGAAAGTCTTTCAATTCATCGGCATTGCCCATCTTCTTCTTGGGCAGACGCTTCGCCTTGCGCAGTGCCTCGGTGATGATCCACTGCAACTGACCGTTGGTGCTGCGGAACTCGTCAGCAGCCCAAGCCTCTATCGCGTCCATCGTATCGGAATCGATGCGCAGAATGAAATTCTTTGTTTTCTTTTCAGACATAAGAACATATTTCAGACATAATAACGAAAAAGACATAATAACATAATAACATATTTTAGACATGACAACGGAAAGACATAATAGCACAATAGCATATTATTATTCTCCTTGATATATCTATATATACTATTATTACATTCCATTATTCTTTTATGTTCTTATGTTATTATGTCTTTTTCGTTATTTTGTCTAATCAATGATTAAGCGTACCCGTATTCACCACAGGCTGTGCCGACTCATCTCCGCAGAGCACTACGAGCAGGTTGCTCACCATAGCTGCCTTCTTATCGTCATCGAGGTCAACGATGTTCTCATTAGAGAGCTTGTCAAGGGCCATCTTCACCATTGATACAGCACCTTCTACAATCTTCTCACGGGCCGTGATAATGGCTGTGGCCTGCTGACGGCGCAGCATCACGGCAGCAATCTCGGGAGCATAGGCCAGGTAGTTGATGCGAGCCTCTACCACCTCGATACCAGCCAGGGCGAGACGCTCATCCAGTTTCTGCTCCAACTGCTCATTGATCTCATCGGCACTTGAACGCAGCGTGGGCTCTCCTTCCTTTGTGTCCTCATCGTCGTAGGCATACTGTCCTGCCACCTGACGCAGGGCTGCATCACTCTGTACACGCACAAAATTCTCCAGCGCGTTCATCAGTCCTTTGGTATCTGAGCCCACAGCGTTTGGGTTGGCAGCCATGGTCTGCGAATCCACCTCGAACAATGCCTTATAGGTGTCCTTCAGTTTCCACACCAACACCAAACCGATCATCACAGGGTTACCGGTCTTGTCGTTCACCTTGATAGGCTCGGCATCGAGGTTACGGGCACGCAATGATACCTTCTTGCTTCCGTAGAAGGGATTGATCCAGAAGAAACCAGTCTTACTGAACGTTCCGCTGTACTTACCGAACCAGGTGGTGACACGTGCCACATTGGGCTCCAGCTGCAAATGACCGCACCACATAATGATGTTGATGAACAACAACAGGATACTGCCGCCCAACAGCCATCCGCCTTGTGCGCCATTGCTGCCATCCAGCTGGATGATGCTATAGATGATACCTAACACTGCCAATACCAGAATGGCGAAGTTTACAAACAACATCAGGAAACCATTCATTACTGTTCCCTTGAAAGCAAATTCTTTATTCTCCATCTTTTTTAAAGTTTAAAGTTCAAAGTTTAAAGTTCTTTGCACAGCAAAGCGGCAGAGCCGAGCGCAAAGTTAAATGATATCATTTTGATATCGCAAAGATATGTACTATTTTTCATTCGGCAATGGGTTTCTGCAGTTTTTTATGTTTCTTTTACTTTTCTTCTCTACGAATTAGACGAATTAGACGAATTTTTTTGTATACCTTTGTACCCATAAATAATACATCAGTGCAAATGAATATCAAAGAACTGGAAGGGAAGCGCATTGCCGTACTGCTGTCGGGTGGCGTAGATTCATCGGTGGTGCTCTACGAGCTGGTGCGCCAAGGACTGCAGCCCGATTGCTTCTATATCCATATCGGTCCCGATGAGGATGAGGAGTGGGACTGCTCCAGCGAGGAGGATGTAGAGATGGCTACGGCCGTGGCACATAAGTATGGATGCAAGCTTGAAGTGATCGACTGTCATCAGGAGTATTGGAACCAGGTGACGACCTATACTATAAATAAGGTACGCTTGGGCTTCACTCCCAATCCTGATGTGATGTGCAACCGACTGATTAAGTTCGGGGCCTTCGACGAGAAACGGGGACATGACTATGACCTGATTGCCACAGGGCATTATGCCATGACCGAGATAGATGAAGAGGGGAGGAAGTGGCTTTGTACGAGTCCTGATCCTGTAAAGGACCAGACCGACTTCCTGGCACAGATATACGACTGGCAGCTGCGGAAGGCGCTGTTTCCCATTGGGCATTATATGAAGGATGAGGTGAGGGCCATTGCCGAACGCGAACATCTGGTGAATGCCAAGCGTAAGGATTCGCAGGGCATCTGCTTCTTGGGGAAGATCAATTACAATGAATATATCCGTCGTTTCTTAGGTGAGAACCCGGGGGATGTCATCGAACTGGAAACGGGTAGGAAGATCGGCGAGCATAAGGGCTTGTGGTTCCATACCATCGGACAGCGCAAAGGACTGGGCTTTGGCGAAGGTCCGTGGTTTGTCATTCAGAAGGATGTGCCGAAGAATATCTTATATGTGAGTCATGGCTATGATCCGCAGGATGCATATAAGCAGGATTTCCTGATACACGACTTCCACTCGCTCACCTTGCCGTTGCATAACTTGTTCAACGGACAGACAACGAAGAATGTCACATTCAAGATCCGTCATACACCGGAGTATCATCCGGCGGTGCTGGAAAAGGTTGACGAGGGGAAATACATGGTGCATTCAGCGCATCCCATCCACGGAGTAGCACCAGGACAGTTCTGTGTGGTTTATGATGAGAACCATCATCGTTGCTTTGGGTCGGGGGAGATTGCTTCAAGTGTGGAATGAGGAATGTGGAATGTGGAATGAGGAATGATTTTAAGAACAAGTGGTTTGATAATGATTACTTTATCTCAGTACTATTCTCATTCCACATTCCTCATTCCACATTTCGCAAAGTGCGGTCATGGAGGGGATAACAAGGTCGGCCCCTGCCTGCCAAAGCAGCTCGTCGGGCAGCGGACCTGTATTCACACCGATGGTGAAACACTGGGCAGCCACACCAGCCTGAATACCCAAGGGGGCATTCTCCACCACGATGGTCTCCCATGGCTCCGTACCGCATTTCTTCATGCCGGCCAAGTAAGGATCGGGTGCTGGCTTACCCCGTTGCACATCGTAAGCTGTGGTAATATGGTCTTCTGTGACGAAAGGATGGAAATCGGTGGTGAGACGGTTGATGAGGGGGCGCTGACCGCTGCCTGTCACCACGGCCATGACAAAGCCTTCCTGATGCAGTTTCTCCATCAGCTCATAGGCGCCGGGCATCACTTCAGCCTTGGGCAGCTCACCGAAGAAACGGGTTTTTACATCGTACATCGCTTGCGCCTCTTCCAATGTGATGTCTTTCCCTTGCTGTTGCTTCACCATGTTGCGGATGGTGTCTATACCGCGGGCGCCTTCTGTGGCATAGGCATCATCGGCTGTCATGCTGATGCCGAAGGTGGCCATGGAGCGCTGCCAGGCCACAGCATGGTTGGGCATGCTGTTAATGAGCACGCCATCCATATCGAAGAGAACGGCTTTGGGGCGGAAAACCCCAAAGCCTGTTCTTTCTAGATATTTTTTGATGGGTTGCATTGTTTGTTGGGTGCTAGGGTTCCTAGGCTATCTTAGGGTTTCCTAGGGTTTCCTAGGCTATCCTAGGGTTTCCTAGAATCTCTATTTTTCTAGTTTTCTTTAGCCAAACGTTCCTTGATGGCCTTCGATTCAGCCTCATAGCCAGGCTTGTCGAGCAGGGCAAACATATTCTTCTTATAGGCTTCCACACCCGGCTGGTTGAATGGATTCACACCGAGCACATTACCGCTGATGCCGCAGGCAATCTCGAAGAAGTAGATGAGCTGTCCGATGTAGTATTCGTTCAACTGCGGTACGCTGATGCGGATATTGGGCACGCCGCCATCAACATGTGCCAGACGTGTTCCTAACTCAGCCATCTTGTTCACCTCGTCCACGCGCTTGCCAGCGAGGAAGTTCAAACCATCGAGGTTCTCCTCATCATTCGGGAAGAGCAGCTTCCTGTTCGGCTCCTCGATACTGATAACAGTCTCGAAGATGGTGCGCTCACCTTCCTGAATCCACTGACCCATAGAGTGGAGGTCGGTGGTGAAGTCGCAAGATGCCGGGAAGATGCCTTTGTTCTCCTTGCCCTCGCTCTCGCCGTAGAGCTGCTTCCACCATTCTGCAATGAAGTGGAGCTTCGGCTGGTAGTTCACCATGATTTCGATTTTCTTACCAGCACCATAGAGTCCGTTACGGATGGCAGCATACTGGGCAGCGATGTTCTCCTCGAAAGGAACATCCTTACCACAAGCCTTCTCCATCTCCTGAGCACCTTCTACCAGTTTCACGATATCGAAACCGGCACAGGCAATGGGAAGCAAGCCCACCGGGGTGAGCACAGAGAAACGACCGCCCACGTTATCGGGAATGATGAAACTCTTGTAGCCTTCCTTATCGGCACAGGTGCGGGCAGCACCTCGCTTGGCATCGGTAATGGCCACGATCACCTTCTTGGCCTCCTCCTTACCGCGCTGGTCCTCGCACTGTTTCTTCAGCAGACGGAAGGTGAGGGCGGTCTCAGTAGTAGTACCACTCTTGGAGATATTGATCACACCGAACTTCTTATCCTTCAGATAGTCGGTAAGCTCAGAGAGATAGTCCTCACCGATATTGTTTCCTGCGAACAAAATCGTAGGATTCTTCTTGTCGGCCACCAGCCAGGCAAAGCTATTGCCAAGGGCTTCAATCACGGCACGGGCTCCTAAGTAGCTACCGCCGATGCCGGCCACTACTATAGCCTCGCAGTTCTTACGAAGGGTGTCGGCACATTCCTGCACCTCTTTCAGGAAGGCAGGAGTGATAGACGATGGCAGATGCAGCCATCCTAAGAAATCGTTACCTGGGCAAGTACCCTTCTCCAATGCTTCCTGAGCAGCCTTCACCTGAGGCTCGAAAGCTTTCACCGCACCTTCCTTGAGGAAGCATGCAGCCTTTGTCATGTCTAAAGCAATATTCTTCATCTTACTTAAGTATTTTTGTTAGGATGTGTATAGGATTATCTGAAACTGTCGGTAAGAAGTTTGATCTCGATCTGAGGAGCGATGCGCTCGTACAATATATTATATACGGCATCGAGGATGGGCATGTTGACATGCATGTGACGGTTGATCTCCTTCATACACTTCGTACCGAAGTAGCCCTCGGCAATCATCTCCATCTCTATCTGTGCCGATTTCACGCTGTAGCCCTTACCAATCATGGTACCGAAGGTGCGGTTACGCGAGAAGTTGCTGTAGCCCGTTACGAGGAGGTCGCCCATATAGACCGAGTCGTTGATGTTCCGTTCAATGGGATGAACAGTGTTCAGGAATCGGTTCATCTCCTGAACAGCGTTCGACATCAATACGCTCTGGAAGTTGTCACCGTACTTCAGTCCGCTGCAGATTCCTGCGGCAATGGCATAGACATTCTTCAGTACCGATGAATACTCAATGCCGATAACATCCGTGGAGGTCTTGGTCTTGATATAGTCGCTGGCGATGAGGTCGGCAAACGACTGCGCCTTCACCTTGTCGTCACAACCGATGGTGAGGTAGGAGAGACGTTCGAGTGCCACCTCCTCAGCATGCGAAGGACCGCCGATGCAGGCAAGGTTCTCGTAGGGCACATCATATACTTGATGGAAATACTCGGAGCATACCAGGTTCTCATCGGGCACGATACCTTTGATGGCCGTGATGATGAACTTATCGCGGATGCGGGTCTTGAGTTTCTTCAGGTGGTTCTTCAGATAGGGTGAGGGTGTGACGAATACCAGCGTATCATAGTTCTGTACGATCTTGTTGATGTCGCTGGAGAACGCAATCTCGTCCACATCGAAATGCACGCTCATCAAGTAGGCAGGGTTATGCCCCATCCGCTTGAAGTCTTCTATGCGGTCGTCGCGGCGCATATACCACCCGATGTGATGGGTGCGCCCCACCACGATCTTGGCAATGGCGGTTGCCCAGCTTCCGCCGCCAATGATGGCTATGTTACCGCAACTATACATAGAGCCTCACCCCCTTCCCCTCTCCAAAGGGCGAGGGGCGTCATTACTACTGTTAGACAAATACTCTTTTATTCTCATTACGACTTTTTTTACATCCCCATAGCATGGTCTATTTACTCCCCTCGCCCTTTGGAGAGGGGTCGGGGGTGAGGCTGATCCACTTAGCGACCTCATCCACTGAGGGCTTTTGCATATCGAGCTTGAACTTCTTCACAATATCACCGATCTTCTGCTGCAAGCCCTGGGGTTTCTCGTCCTTGATGTTCTGAACAAGGTTGAAGCCGATCTTGCGGAGCACGGGTACCCATTCCTCGGGAACACCGATCTCAGCCCATTCGGCCACTGTGCTCTGCGGCACCTTCTTCTCGGGCTTCATCTGCGGGAAGAACAACACCTCCTGAATGAAGGTCTTACCGGTCATGAGCATCACCAGACGGTCGATACCAATACCGATACCGCTGGTAGGTGGCATACCGTATTGCAGGGCACGGAGGAAGTCCTGATCAATGATCATGGCCTCGTCGTCACCCTTATCAGCCAACTTCATCTGCTCCACGAAACGCTCTTCCTGATCAATCGGATCGTTCAGCTCAGAGTAGGCATTCGCCAACTCCTTACCATTCACCATCAGCTCGAAGCGCTCGGTGAGTCCCGGCTTTGAACGGTGCATCTTGGTAAGCGGCGACATCTCCACAGGATAGTCGGTAATGAAGGTAGGCTGGATAAAGGTACCTTCGCAGAACTCACCGAAGAGCTCGTCGATGAGCTTACCCTTACCCATGGTCTCATCCACCTCCATGCCCTTTGACAGACAGAAGGCACGGATCTCCTCCTCGGTCTTACCAGTGCAGTCGAAACCGGTCTTCTCCTGTATGGCCTCCAGGATGGGGAGTCTTCTATACGGAGCCTTGAACGATACGATGTTACCGTCGATCTCGCGCTCAGGCTTACCATTCACAGCGATACAGATAGTCTCTAACAGCTTCTCCGTGAACGACATCATCCAGTTGTAGTCCTTGTACTGCACATACAGCTCCATACAGGTGAACTCTGGGTTGTGGTTACGGTCCATACCCTCGTTACGGAAGTTCTTACCGATCTCATAGACACCTTCGAAGCCACCCACGATGAGGCGCTTCAAGTAGAGCTCGGTGGCGATACGCATATACATATCCTGATCGAGGGCATTGAAATGGGTGATGAAAGGACGGGCTGAGGCGCCACCGGCAATCATCTGCAGGGTAGGAGTCTCCACCTCGGTATAACCAGCTTCGTCGAGAACCTTTCTTAAGGTACGGATCACTGTGGCACGCTGTAAGAAGGTATCCTTGACCCCCTCGTTCACTACCAGATCCACATAGCGCTGACGATAGCGCAGCTCCGGGTCGTCGAACTTATCATAGGCCACACCGTCCTTGTATTTCACGATGGGCAGTGGTTTCAGACTCTTAGCCAGCAGCGTGAGTTCCTTGGCATGAACCGAGATCTCACCCGTCTGGGTACGGAACACGAAACCCTTGATGCCGATGAAGTCACCGATATCCATGAGTTTCTTAAATACCGTATTATATAAATCCTTATTCTCTTCAGGACAGATATCGTCGCGGGTGATATACACCTGAATCCTGCCCTTGGAGTCCTGAAGCTCCACAAAAGAGGCCTTACCCATTACACGGCGACTCATCATTCTACCGGCAATGCACACCTGGGGCAGATCGTTTACGGGTATCGGCTCTTCACCCTCTGGCACGTCGATAATCCATTGGCCGTTCTCTACATTCTCACGGATGTCGGTACTGAAGGCGTTGGTTGCATACTCAGCTGCTGGGTAGGGGTTGATACCCATGTTACGCAGTTCCTGCAGACTCTCGCGTCTGCCTATTTCCTGCTCACTTAATTCTAATACATTCATATTCTTCATATAATTATGGTGCAAAGATAGTGCAAATCGAGCGAAATGCCAAAGGAAAACATGTTTTTCTTTGTACTTTCAGGGAAGCAGCCTGTCTTCAGCGAAGCCTCCATCCTTCCTGTTTTTTTTCGATAATGCGTCATTTTGTATCCAATGAAACAAATTGTAAATCTTATGTTACATGAGATGGAGGTAATTCAAAGAAAAAATCATTACCTTTGCAATCATTATTATCAACGATATTACAAAACAAATGAAGAATATGAAAAAATTATTGGTATCATTACTGCTCCTGGGCACCGTGAGCGTTTATGCCCAGAACCCAGTTATCCGTAACATCTATTCAGCCGACCCGACGGCTCGAGTATTCAATGGAAAAGTGTATCTCTATCCATCGCACGACATCTTCCCTCCCGAGGGACAGCGACAGGATTGGTTCTGCATGGAGGACTATCATGTGTTCTCTTCTGAGAATCTCATCGACTGGACCGACCATGGTATGATCGTAACCCAGAACAAGGTGCCTTGGGTAAGACCGGATTCCTATTCGATGTGGGCACCCGACTGTGTGGAAAGAAACGGAAAGTATTATTTCTATTTCCCCTCAGCTCCTGCTGCAGGTAGAGGTGGATTCGCCGTGGGTGTGGCTATAGCCGACAGTCCTGAGGGTCCGTTCATTCCTGAACCGCAGCCTATTGCTGGCATCAACGGTATCGACCCCTGTGTGCTTCAGGCTTCTGATGGCAATGCTTATATTTTCTGGGGCAATGGACGTTGCGCCAAGCTCAAGGAGAATATGAAAGAGCTGGCTGATGATAATCCCAAAGAAGTCGTGAAATGGGGTAACCGCGAGATGGAGATGATTGGTGTTAACTGTCTGCAAGGTCTGCCTAACCGTCAGGCTGAAGGTCCGTTTGCCTTCGAGTATAACGGTAACTTCTATCTTACCTATCCTTATGTAAGAGAGAACACCGAGGTGCTTGCCTATGCCATGAGTAAGAAGCCGATGGGTCCTTACGAGTACAAAGGACTGATCATGGCCGAGCATCCTAATGGCTGCTGGACCAACCACCATAGTATTATCAATTATAAGGGTCAGTGGTATCTGTTCTATCATCGTAACGACTACTCACCCAACGACGACAAGCGCCGTTCTGTACGTATCGACAAGCTGAGCTTTAATCCCGATGGTACGATCCAGGAGGTGAAGCCGACAGAGCGTGGCGTGGGAATCTCTGATGCTACCAAGCAGATCCAGATCGACCGCTATAGCGACAAGAGCAATAATGTGGATATTCAGTATCTCGACACCACGAACTACTTCAAGGGCTGGTCGGCTGATCTCCAGAAGGGCGCTTGGGTGCGCTATAATGATGTTGACTTCAGTAAGGTGAGCGGAAATACGGCTTCTGTGATGGTCAAGACCAGTGGAAAGGCTACCTTGTCGTTGCGTTTGGGAAGTGCTACTGCTGCCCCCGTGGCTACAGTACAGGTAAAGCGCGGCACTCCTTGGACCACTGTTTCTTCCAAGATCAAGAAAGCTGCTCTCTCACGTGGCGTGAAGGATCTCTTCGTGACCTGCGAAGATGGCTCAGCCTGTGTTGACTGGGTACAGTTCAAGTAAAAAGGAACCCACCCCAACCCTCCCAAAGGGAAGGAGAAGGGAAAAGTGAAAAACGAGAAGAGGAAAATTTGCTGCCGCAGAGGTTATTGGCTCATCATGATTTGTGCCAATGCCACTGCGGCAGCAAATTTTTCACTTTTCACTTTTCACTATTACTTTTTTTTTGTACCTTTGCGTATTCATTCAAATAGAAGTTATGGACGTTGAGGCAATTAAAAAGATCATAGAAAAAGAGCCGAACCTGTCAACAGCCTTGGGTATGGAGTTCTATTCCACCCCCGAGGATGATACCTGTATGGCGGTGATGCAAGTGGATCAGCGTAACCGACAGCCCTTCGGCTTCCTGAGTGGCGGTGCTTCCTTGGCACTGGCAGAGAATGTGGCGGGGGTGGGCTCATCAGCCCTTTGTCCTGGTAAGATCTGCGTGGGCATCAGTGTGAGCGGCGATCATGTCAAGGCCGTGTCTGAAGGTGACACCGTAACGGCGCATGCCAAACTGGTGAGCAAAGGGCGCACCCTGCATGTATGGGACGTGAAGATCGTGAATTCGTCGAACGAACTGATATCCAACGTTCACGTCACCAATTATATTATTACACCGAAGAAAGGGAAGGGATGAAGAGTTTTGCCATCTATCGCCTTCCTTATCAGAAGGAATGCACTATGATGATTCAGCATGAGGGGGAACCCTTGAAGCTGAAGTCGTATACGGAACTGAACGGGAAACGCGGTTTCGTCATGGCTCCCTTCGCCGTTTCACCCACCCAACCCATTCTGCTGATTGAGGCGGATGAAGTGAGGAGTGTGGATATTTCGAGGAGTGTGGAGCGTGGAATGGATTCGTGGAGTGAGGAGTGTGGAGTGAGGAGTGAGAATGGCACTGAGATACAGGATTCATATACAAAGTCACTTATTCCTGAAATCATATCTCACTCCACACTCCACACTCCTCACTCCACGAATCCATTCCACGCTCCACACTCCTCGAATCTTTCCTCCCGCCAACGTTACCACATCGACTTCTCCAACTTCCATTCCAACCTGTTGAACGGGGAGTTTCAGAAGATTGTGCTATCACGTTGCGTTCAGGAGCCGAGGAGAGAGGAACAGCTGCCGATGACCTTGTTCCAGACGGCATGTGAGCTTTATCCGCGTATGTTCATATCGTTGGTCTATACCCCACAAAGCGGGATGTGGCTCATGGCAACACCCGAGATTCTTTTGGAAGGAGGGGGGAACGACTGGCATACCATTGCGCTTGCAGGAACAATGAAGCTGGAGGGGGAGTCGCTGTCGTTTGATTCACCACCTGTAAAGGGGGAGGCACGACTGTCTGACATCGCTTGGACTACGAAGAATATTCAGGAACAACGGTATGTGGCCACCTATTTGATGGAGTGCCTGGAGCATTTCTCCAGTCAGATTACCGAGGAAGGACCGTACACCGCGCGGGCTGCGAACTTGGTGCATCTGCGGAGCGACTTTAACTTCGTTCTGGAGGACACGCGCAGGATCGGCGAACTGATAAGGGCGCTGCATCCCACACCGGCGGTATGCGGACTGCCGAAGCAGCAGACATTCGACTTCATCCGAAGGAATGAGTCGCAATCACGACGGTATTACAGTGGCTTCTCGGGACCTTTTAACCCTGAAGTGGATACACACCTCTTTGTGTCTCTGCGCTGCATGCAGATCCTGGACGACTGCTACTGCCTTTATGCAGGCGGTGGCTTGCTGCGTGACAGCGAGGAAGATCAGGAATGGGAAGAGACCGAGGCGAAGCTGGAAACGATGCGCTCGCTGTTAGAGACAAAATAACGAAAAAAGACATAATAACATAAGAACATACTTATTCAATGCTTGAGCGTTGAATAGTATTCTTGGATGACTTGTGCATCGGTTTGCGCTTCTGTAAAGACCTCAAGGAGTACGGGGCGATTGCTCTTTATACTTAATAAGGTATCGATGCCCTGCTGCATCTCATCCATGTTCTTGGCTTGAAGATAAACCACGTCGTTCTGCTGACAGATGCCCTCGGCTGTGGTGTGATGCTCAGCGGCAACGAATCTGCTACGAGCAGGACTCCCCTCCAAGCCTTTCAACGTATTGAAGATGCCTCCACAGCCGTTATTCAGCAATAGGATACGGAGATTCCCCTTCAGGTTCTGGTTCCACAGCGCATTCTGGTCGTAGAAGAAACTCAGGTCGCCAATGACGCAGAACACCTTCTCATCAGTTACACATGAGAAACCCGCTGCCGTGGAGAGAGAACCTTCAATGCCATTCACACCTCGATTGCAATAGACATAGTGCTGGGCATAGATATTGGCCAAACGAACGGATGAACTGTTGGCATAGTGAACGAAAAACTCATTCTCAGGATTACTTGACAATAGGGTGAGACGTTGCTCAAAATACTTCACTGCTGTCATTTGCGAATAGGCGGGTGCGTAGGTTCTTGCATGATCTGCCGCTTTCTGTAAAGCCAGGCTCCACCGTTCCTTGAACGCTGATGTGCCACTGATGACTTTCATTTTGGCGGAATCAACCAAATCGTTCAATAAATCCGCCGGGTGCCCTTCTATAATCCCATTCAGGTTCATTGATGTGTCGTGCAAGCTCCCATCTTCCGTGACAGCCCAGATATGAGCATCTTTCAGGTTCCGCAGGAATCTCTTGATTCGTTTGCTTACCATGGTGTCACCGAGATAGAGCACAAAGTCGGGCATGTAATCAGACTCAGTACCAATGGCGTCCAGTATTTCGTCAAAATGCGTTCCTCCGTCTCCCACACTCAGTGATTCGTGGAGAACGACAGCACATGCGGAAATGGACAAGAGATCGTCGGGTAAAAGATCGTTCACTGCTATCTGACCGATGACTACCATGGGTTTCTTCGACAAGCAGAACTGACCCACACAGTCCAGCAACAGACCTTGATAGCAGCGGGGATTCAACAAACAGATAGTACGTTCCTCGGGTAGTTCCTTTACATTGAAATCAAACAAAGGCTCACTGATGGGGACATTGATATGAACGGGACCATATCCATGATGATGGGTTTCTATCAGTGCTTCGTTCACCAAACGGTTACAGAACCATCGCTCCTCTTCATCATGCGGTTCAGGTAGCGTAACCGCTTTTTTCACGAAGCGTCCCAAGGCATCCGGTTGCGGGAGCGTCTGACCATCCAGTTGGTCGATCCACTGTGGAGGGCGGTCGGCTGAGATAACAACGAGAGGCACATGCTGATAGTAGGCTTCTGCCACGGCAGGAGCGAGGTTGAGTAATGCCGTACCCGACGTGACGCATACCGCCACAGACTTATTCAACGCCTGCGCCATGCCCAAAGCATAGAAACCGGCAGAGCGCTCATCGGTAACAGGGTAGCACTGGATATCCGGGCATTCATGAAGGTTATGCACGATAGGTGCATTCCTACTACCTGGACACACCACAGCATGATCTATACCATGTGCCACCAGTAACGCCGTCAGAATATTGACATTCTCTTTATTGCAATACATCTCCTCTAATTTCTTTGTCTTTCTATCTATTATTATGTTCTTATGTTATTATGTCTTTCCTTTTATTATGTCTTTCCTTTTATTATGTCTTTTATCTCGGGTACTTAAAGCTCGACCCACCCACAAACTCTCTCATAATACTGGTGGGAGGAATCTCCTTATCGCTGATAGGAATGAAATAGCGCAGGAATTTCAGCAAACGGTGTGCCTCGGCATACTCAGGACAGTTCTTCGGCACGGAGGTCAGTATGAGTTCTGCATGTGTGCGCAGTACAGCAAACTCGATGTTCAGGGCAGAGTTGAACATCGCATCTGCCGTTTCCTGGAAGGGGAATATCCACTGGTCTTCAGCCTCACACACATTCTTCCATTGAGCGATGGTCTGCTGAGCCGTATAGGCACCTTTGTTGTAGTCGCGTATGATACGGCGCAGTAATCGGTTGTCGCGCACAGGAATCCAGTTATGGTCATCGAGCGAGATACTGGTAAGCGCCGATATGTAGATCTTGTATTTCAGCGAGTCGGGAATCTTCTTTGTCAGCAGCGGGTTCAAGGCATGGATACCTTCAATAATCAGTACGGTGTCGCCGGCCAGCTTCAGTTTCTTTCCGTTCCATTCCCGTTTACCCGTCACGAAGTTATACTCAGGAATCTCCACCCGTTCCCCCTTCATGAGTCGAAGCAGATGGTCTTCGAGCAGGTTATACTCCACGGTCTCGATATTGTCGAAATCGTAGTCGCCATTGGGCAGTTTCGGTGTATCCAGGCGGTTCACGAAATAGTCATCGGTAGAGAACGACAGCGGGCGCAGTCCGCAGGCAAGCAGCTGAACGCTGAGTCGTTTACAGAATGTTGTCTTGCCCGATGAAGAAGGACCAGTGATGAGCACCATTCGTACCGGGTTCTTCTCATCGTGGAAACGGCGGTCAATCTCTTCGGCTATCTGCACGATCTTTTTCTCCTGTAGTGCCTCGCTCACCTGAATCAGTTCCGACGCATGTCCCTTCAGGATGGCCTTGTTCACATCACCGGCATTCGACAGGCGCATGATGATGTCCCACTTCGTCTTCTCGGCAAACATCTCGTAGGTCTTGGGCATATCCACCTTCTCTGCCAGTTGGGTAGGGTTGTTCCAGTCGGGCACTCTTAACAGCATACCGTCGTGGTAGGTTTCCAGTCCCCATACCGTCAGATAACCAGCAGAAGGCACCAACGGTCCATAGTAGTAGTCTGCCGTGTCGCCCAGCATATAATAATCGCTGTAAATCTGTCCACTACTCTCCAACAGCTTCACCTTGTCTGTCAGTCCTCGCTCCGCAAACACACGGAGGGCCTCCTCGGTGGTCGCCTCATTGCGGCGGAACGGCATATCCAGATTGATAATCTCCTGCATGCGTTCCCGGATACGAACCACGTCATCTTCTTTCAACGGTTCGTTTCCCTTCTTCTTGAAGTTGCAGTAGTAACCGCGTGAGATGGTGTGTTCGATGAAAAGCTTGGAACCCGCAAAGAGGTCTTGCGTGGCTTTATAGAGCACAAAGCAGAGAGAGCGCACATAGACACGGTGCCCTGAGCCCTCGCGTGCATCGAGGAACTCCACGTCGCGGTTCTGGTAGAGTCGGAATTTCAGTCCTTGCGAGGCGTTATTCACTTTGGCTGATACAACCGGGTAGGGTAATTTGATGTCGTTCGCAAACTCTTGATAGACATCCAACAGCGATGTCCCCTCGGGGAAACTCTTGGTCATGTTATTGTTTTTACAGCGAATCTGAAGCATAGGCGTGTTATAGAAGGTTTTGTTCTTGTTTGCAAAGTTACGAAAAGTCGAGTGAAAAGCCAAATTAATTTGAGCTTTTCCGAGATGGAGTAACTTCGGCGAAGCCAAAGTTACGAAAAGTCGAGAAAAAGCTTGTTTTTCTTTGCATTGCCGAGTGCATTGTAACTTCGCGAATGAATTCGCAAAGTTAACTATTTTTGTGAAAAGTGAAGAGTAAAGAGTGAAAAATTTGCTCCCTGCAATGAAAGAAAGTAAGCGTGTAAAGTGATAACTAAAAAAAACTTTGTATATTTGCCAAATCATTTTTAGAGAAGAATAAAGATATGACAAACAGGGAATGGAAAGAGATCAGGAAGTTCGAGGAAATTCTCTTCGAAGAGTATAACGGTATAGCTAAGATTACCATTAACCGTCCGCGCTACAGGAATGCGTTCACCCCGAAGACCACCCAGGAGCTGAGCGAAGCCTTTGCCATGTGTCGTGAGATGCAGCGGATCCGTGTGGTGCTACTCACGGGTGCGATGAGCGAGGTGCCTGAAGGAAAGACGCTGGCTGACGTGAAGCATGCTTTCTGCTCTGGCGGTGATGTGCATGTGAAAGGTCGCGGCGGTTATGTGGATGAGGCGGGGGTGCCGCGCCTTTCGGTACTGGATGTGCAGATGCAGATACGCCGTTTGCCAAAACCCGTCATTGCCATGGTGAACGGCTACGCCATCGGTGGCGGACATGTGTTACATGTAGTGTGCGACCTGACCATCGCTTCTGAGAATGCGGTGTTCGGACAGACAGGACCGAAGGTGGGTTCTTTTGATGCAGGCTTCGGTAGCAGCTACTTGGCAAGGATGGTAGGACAAAAGAAAGCACGAGAGATCTGGTTCCTCTGCAAACAGTATTCTGCCCAGGAGGCTGAAGCGATGGGTATGGTGAACAAGGTGGTGCCGATCGACCAGCTGGAGGATGCTTGTGTGGAATGGGCGGAGATCATGATGGAACGCTCACCGCTGGCCCTGCGTATGATCAAGGCCGGATTGAATGCCGAACTCGACGGTCAGGCGGGTATCCAGCAACTGGCAGGCGATGCCACGATGCTCTACTACTATCTGGATGAGGCCCAGGAGGGAGGAAAGGCGTTCTTGGAGAAGCGTAAACCGAATTTCGGGAAATATTGACATAGTAACGAAAAAGACATAATAACATAAGAACATATTAATAAATACAAACATATTTATTACAGATATATCATCAGATGGATATAGAAGAATTGATAAGAGTGATTATGGGGTATGCTGGTAACATTCGTAGAAAGCTAGGACCTGGCTATTTGGAATCGGTATATAAGAATGCTATGATCATAGAACTGAAAAAGCATCATTTGTCGTATGAGGTTGAAAAGCCAATACATGTGTACTATGATGGCTTCTTGGTAGGTGAGTTTAAGGCTGATATTGTTGTTGAAGATCGACTGATTTTGGAATTGAAGGCTGTTAATTCATTGCATATAGCTCACGAAGTTCAGTTGGTTAACTACCTGACAGCAACGGGTGTCGATAACGGTCTGCTTATCAACTTCGGATCAGAAGAACTACAGATAAAACGCAAATACCGTATCTTTAGACAACGTTTCTCATAACATACCCATATTTATGTTCTTATGTTATTATGTCTTTAAAAGTTAGTTTGTCTTTTTGTTATTATGTCTTTAAAAGTTAATCTGTCAGAACGAGTGCTGCACTTCAAGCAGCCTGCAGGAACATCCCGTGGTACTTACACCACCCGTCGTTCGTGGTTTGTCATCCTGACCGATGAGAACGGACGTCAGGGCATTGGGGAGTGTGCGCCCCTACCGAATCTGTCGTGCGACGATATCCCCAATTATGCAGAAAAACTCTCTACCTTCTGCGAATCCTTTGTTTCAGAAGCTAATCTCACTCCACACTCCACACTCCACACTCCTCGAAGTATTCTCACTCCTCACTCCTCACTCCACACTCCACAAGACTACCCCTCCATGCTCTTCGGTCTAGAAACAGCGCTCTTGAACTTGCAGGTTGGTTCCACGATGCTTTTCGACACTCCCTTCGGTAGGGGAGAAGAAGGGATTCCCATTAACGGACTCGTGTGGATGGGTACTTTTGAGGAGATGCGAGAGCGTATCGAGCAGAAACTGGCGCAGGGCTTTCATTGTGTCAAGTTGAAGATCGGGGCCATTGATTTCGACCAAGAGTTAGAGCTGCTCAAGAAAATCCGGAGTCGTTACAGTCGGCGTGAGATCGAGCTACGGGTAGATGCGAATGGTGCCTTCTCGCCTGATGATGCCCTGCAGAAACTGGAACAGCTGTCGTTGTATGATATCCACTCCATAGAGCAGCCCATCCGACAAGGACAATGGGGCGACATGGCTTTCCTTTGCAGGGAGTCGCCGATACCTATCGCCCTCGATGAGGAGCTCATCGGTGTGAACGATCCTTATACGAAAGGTCAGTTGCTCGACATCATCAAACCTGCCTATATCATTCTGAAACCCTCTCTCCATGGAGGAATGGCGGGTACGAAGGAGTGGATTGATCTGGCTAACGACCGTCATATCGGCTCATGGATTACCAGCGCCTTGGAGAGCAATGTCGGTTTGAATGCCATTGCTCATCTCACGGCCTATCTCTACGGTCCGCACATCCAACGTCCGCAGGGCTTGGGAACGGGGCAGCTGTTCACCGACAATATCCCTATGCCGCTGGAGATAAAAGGTGACAAATTGTGGTATAAACAAGGGTAATCTCAAGATTATTTCTTAATTTTGCACCCAACATTTTTCACAATGGAAAGAAACAAGGAAATCTATAAGGTGACCATGGTCGGAGGAGCAGTAAACGTAGTGTTGCTGCTCTTCAAATTCGTAGCAGGCATCGTGGGGCACAGTGCTGCCATGGTGGCCGATGCTGTTCACTCGCTGTCTGACTTCGTGACCGATGTCATCGTATTGGTTTTCGTACATATCAGTGGTAAGCCGAAGGATAAGTCGCACGACTACGGTCATGGAAAGTTTGAGACGCTGGCCATGACTGTTATCGGTCTGGCTCTGCTGGTGGTGGCCGTGGGAATCGTATATAGTGGAATGACCAAGATCATCGACTGGGCCAACGGTACTGATCTGGAGGCTCCAGGTATGCTGGCGCTGTGGGCTGCCCTGTTGTCCATCGTCTTGAAAGAGGGTGTGTACCGTTATTCAATGGTTAAGGCCCGCGAATTGAACTCACAGGCTGTGGAAGCCAACGCGTGGCATCACCGCAGCGACGCCCTCTCGTCGTTGGGTACAGCCATCGGTATTGGCGGTGCCATCTTCTTGGGAAAGCGTTGGACGGTTCTCGATCCTATTGCATCGGTCGTGGTGGGTATGTTCATCGTGAAGGTAGCCATCGATCTGCTTCGCAGGGGTATCGGCGATTTGATGGAACAGTCGTTGCCCGATGCCGTGGAGGAGGAGATGCTGCAGATGGTGGGAGCAATACCTGGTGTAGTGGAACCGCACAACCTGCGTACGCGCCGCATCGGGAACCATTATGCCATTGAACTGCATATCCGGATGGATGGTGATATATCCCTTAGGGAGTCGCACGACAAAGCCTCTGAGGTGGAGGATATGCTACGCAACCGCTATGGAGAAGATACCCATGTGGCAGTGCATGTGGAGCCGAAGTAGATACTAAATACACTAGTATAACTAGAAAAAAGAAGCACTATGCCAGCAACCGAAACTATAAACCGTTTTCTTGCTGCGTGGAACGATGCCAGCAACAAGATCCTTGTGCACACCAGCGGCTCTACGGGTAAGCCCAAGCCGTTGTGGGTGGAGAAGCGGCGAATGCTGGCATCTGCCCGTATCACGTGCGACTTCCTCGGATTGAAGGAAGGGGATACTGCCTTGCTTTGTCTTTCTACCGATTATATCGCGGGGAAGATGATGGTGGTGCGAGCCTTGGAACGTAAGATGAGACTGATCACTGTGGAGCCCAGCGGACATCCGTTGGTCAGCGTAGAACAACCAATCGACTTTGCCGCCATGGTTCCCATGCAGGTATATAATACCTTGCAGGTACCAGAAGAACGTGACAAGCTAATGAATATCAGGCACTTGATAATCGGTGGAGGTGCTATTGATGATGACCTGGCACAGGCGTTGAAAGACTTCCCTCATTTCGTGTGGAGTACGTACGGGATGACGGAAACACTCTCGCATATAGCGTTGCGCCGACTGAATGGTGCTGAGGCAAGTGGTTACTATGTTCCCTTTGATGGTGTGGATGTGTCGCTGAATGATGACCACTGTCTGGTAATCCATGCCCCCCATGTATGTAACGAGATGATTGTTACGAACGATATTGCTGAGTTCGGTCCTGACGGTCGTTGCTTCCGTATCTTAGGCAGAAAAGACAATGTGATTTGCTCCGGAGGCATCAAGATTCAGATCGAGGAGCTGGAGCGTTTACTGAAACCCCATATTCCCGTTCCGTTTATGGTAACAAAGGTGAAGGATGAGAAGTTCGGAGAGGTGGGAGTGCTGCTTATTTCGCGTACCACCGATTCTCATGGCATATCTCACTCCACATTCCACATTCCACACTCCACACTCCCCCCATACTGGTCCCCCCGCCACACCCTTTTCGTTGATCACCTACCCATGACCGCCACAGGGAAGCCGGCACGGAAGGAGGCAGAGGAGTTGGCACGTAAGCTGTTAGAGCCACAGGATAATACCCCATTCTGACAACCCGAGTTTGCAAAAGGAAGTGGGTTAATCCCAACAAAAGAAAAATGCAAGAGTAATAGAAGAAAAACGAAGGTAAAACCTTCGGTTTCGTTTTCCCGAATCAAAGATAATTTGTACCTTTGCCGCTGTTTTCAATCCTGTAAAATCATATAGGTAACAATTATTCATTTATAAAACGTCATGTTTAAGAGTTTTCATGGATTCCATCTTGTGGAGGCGTACCATCAGGCTCACCACGCACACAAGTATCATCCCAACACCGTTGAGAAAAAGTTTGCCAAGGCACTTATCGTTGCCATCGTAACCCTGTTTTTGTGGAACGTGCCTGCATCGTTCTATGGTATTGAAAGCCTGACAGTCATCCAGCAGCGTATCATTGCCATCTTTGCCTTTGCCACCCTGATGTGGGTGATGGAAGTGGTTTCATCATGGGCTACTTCGGTGGGCATCATTGTTATGATGCTGCTTTTCACGTCGAATAGCGGTATCAATATTATGATGAGAGGTGACAATTTAGGCGACCCGTTGCCATATAAAAACATCATGGCCTGCTTTGCCGATCCTGTGATTATGCTTTTTATCGGTGGGTTCGTGTTGGCCATCGCAGCGGGCAAGACAGGATTGGATGTGCAATTGGCCAAAATCTTGCTGAAACCCTTTGGCAATAAAAGCGACCATGTGTTGTTGGGATTCATCCTTATAACAGGTTTGTTCTCGATGTTCGTGTCCAATACCGCTACTGCTGCTATGATGCTTACTTTCTTGGCACCTGTGTTCAAACAGCTTCCTCCCGAAGGGAAGGGGCGTATAGCTTTAGCCCTATCTATCCCCGTGGCTGCAAACCTTGGCGGAATGGGTACACCCATCGGCACACCACCTAACACCATTGCCTTGAAGTATTTGAATGACCCAGAGGGGCTGAACATGGGATTAGGCTTCGGACAATGGATGCTATTCATGTTTCCATTGGTTGCTGTTCTGCTTTTTATTAGCTGGATCCTGCTAAAGCATTTCTATCCATTCACACAGAAAACTGTAGAACTGGAACTTGAAGGTGGTATAAAGAAAGGTAAGAATGCCAAGATCGTTATTGTAACATTCTGTGTCACAGTACTGCTTTGGCTTACCGATGCGCTGACGGGTATCAATAGCTATACAGTGGCACTGATTCCCTTTGTGGTCTTTGCCATGACGGGCGTTATTACAAAATACGACCTTGAGGAAATCAACTGGAGCGTGCTATGGATGGTGGCTGGTGGTTTTGCACTCGGTTATGGATTAAATGCTTCTGGTTTGGCAGAAATTGCCGTGGAGAGCATACCATTCGGTGACTTCTCTCCTGTTGCGATTTTAGTTCTCTCTGGCTTGATTTGTTATATGCTGTCTAACTTCATCAGTAACTCAGCAACGGCAGCACTGCTCATGCCCATCCTTGCGGTGGTATGTAAGGCCATGGGTGACAAGTTGGGAGCCATTGGCGGTACCCCTACAATCTTGATTGGTGTGGCCATCGCTGCTTCGAGTGCGATGATCCTTCCAGTGAGTACACCGCCAAATGCCTTGGCTTTCTCCACGAATCTCGTGCAGCAGAAAGATATGGTGAAGATTGGTGTCATTGTGGGCATCATCAGTATGGTTCTCGGTTATGGCTTGATGTACTTCGTCGGGAAATCTGGTTTGCTATAAAAGGAATACATGACTTATCATCCTTTCACAGTAATCATATTGCGCTGGTTCTCTGAGAACCGGCGCAATTTGCCTTGGCGGGAAACCAACGATCCTTATGCCATCTGGCTGAGCGAGATTATTCTCCAGCAGACGCGCATCCAGCAGGGGACCGCCTATTGGGAACGTTTCATGGAAAGGTTCCCAACGGTGGAGTCGTTGGCGGCTGCCAGTGAGGATGAGGTACTACGTCTATGGCAAGGACTGGGTTACTACAGTCGTGCCCGAAACCTGCATAAGGCTGCCCAGCAGATTGTGAATGCCGGTTGTTTCCCTGAAACCTTGGAGGGTATCAAGCAATTGAAGGGGGTGGGCGACTATACAGCGGCTGCCATCGCATCGATTGCGTTCGGATTACCAACGGCGGCTGTGGATGGCAATGTCTATCGTGTACTGGCACGCTATTTCGGGATGGATACTCCCATCAACACCACGGAGGGGAAGAAGACTTTCACCTCCTTGGCACAGGAACTGTTACCCAAGGATGAGGCTTCTGCCTTCAATCAGGCATTGATGGACTTCGGTGCGATGCAGTGTACACCTTCTTCGCCACGTTGCATGACTTGTCCGCTGACCGAGACCTGTGAGGCCTTGCGTACAGGAAAGGTGGAGCAGTTACCGGTGAAGAAGCGCACACTGAAAATCCAGACGCGACGTCTTACGTATTTATATATAAGGTGTAAGGGTCAGACCGCCATCCATCGTCGTGAAGCAGGGGATATCTGGCAAGGACTATGGGAACCGGTGGATATGGAACAGGTGCAGTTGTCGGTTCCAGAAGGGGAACTAAAACTGGTGTGCCAGAACGTGAAGCATGTGCTCACGCACCGTATCCTGTTGGCTGATTGCTATCTGTGGGAACCAACAGAACGTCCTACCCTGCCTGATACGTATGTTTGGGTGGATGAGGACAGCTTGGATCATTATGCACTGCCCCGTTTGATTGAACGCCTTATCCCTCTCTGTAGAAGTCAAGCGCTTCCTTAATCTCTTCAGCCGTGGCGGTCTGGTTGATACGGATGTCGCCGATGCCGCCCAATAACGTGAAGTTGATGATGCCCGAAGTGTTCTTCTTGTCGTGCGTCATCAGCTCAATCAACTGATCATAATCGTCGCATGTAATATTAAAGGTGCCGTAGTGTTCGCGGATGAAGCTGACCGTTTGGCGCATCTGATCCACCGGGAACCCGGTCTTGGTTACCGACAGATACAGCTCGCAGATGATGCCATAGGCAACAGCATATCCATGAAGGATGGGTCTGCCCGTTTTCATGGCGAACGATTCAAAGGCGTGACCTACGGTATGTCCCACGTTCAGTGCCTTGCGGATACCTTTTTCCAACGGATCTTCGGTCACGATTCGTTCCTTCACCTCCACGCTCATCTTTACAAGAGGTGAGAGCTGGGAGGTAAGAAGTGAGAGGTTACCACTGTGCCAGTCGAAACGAACATGCTCTGCCCACATCTTCTCGTTGGCAATCAGACCATGCTTCAGCATCTCAGCATAGCCTGAAAGGAGGTTCTCATGGTCGAGTGTGTTGAGGAAACAGGTGTCGAGAATGACATACTTCGACTCGTTGAACACGCCGATTTCGTTCTTCAATCCGTTGAAGTTAATGCCCGTCTTACCGCCCACACTGGCGTCAACCATAGCGAGCAGGGTGGTGGGGATATTGATGAAGTTGATGCCCCGCTTGAAGGTGGAAGCAGCGAAGCCACCTAAGTCGGTTACCATTCCGCCACCTAAGTTGATAAGCAAAGAGTGACGTGTTGCTCCGCCCTGACCTAAGGCTGTCCACACCTGTGCCAGACTGTCTATATCCTTATGCGTATCCGAGGCAGGGATGGTAATGAGCTTCGCTCTCTTCAGACAAAGGAACGACTGTATTACGGGCCAGCAGCATTTTGCCGTATTCTCGTCGGTCAGCACGAAAATCTTGTCATGCTCACATTCGGCAATGGCCATGGCCAACTCTTCCTCAATGTTCTGCGATATAATCACTCTCTGTTTCATACGAATTGTTAAGGATTTGTTCTTTTTAGTTTACAAAAGTACTAATAGTTCAGCGAAAATGCAAGAATTTTGTTTTTTTTTATTTAATCTCTATTAAACCTCTTTGCTTCTTTTTCGTCAAACAAAGCAAAAAATCAATTATACTATTCATGAAAAAAGCGTTATTATTGTTTATGCTGATGACGATATCAGCATTCTCTTATGCCCAAGATCGAAAAATTACGGGCGAAATTATCGATCGTGATACGAAAGAGGCCGTGATGCAAGTAACGGTACAGTTGTTAAAAACAGACAGTACCTTTGTGGCTGGTACACTTTCCGCAGAAGACGGTAAGTTCAGTTTAACAGCCCCGGAAGACGGCAAGTACATCGTCAAAATCAGTAGTGTTGGCTATAAGACTTACACGAAGAATCTTGATATCCAGGGAGGAAAGGACACCGCCCTTGGTCAGATCGTGTTTAATGCCGACGCCATCATGCTGAAAGGAACAACCGTTACCGGTCAGGCAGCAAAGGTGACCGTCAAGAAAGACACCTTTATTTATAATGCAGCTGCCTACCGTACCCCGGAGGGAAGTGTTGCAGAGGAGCTGGTGAAGAAGTTGCCAGGTGCACAGGTGGACGATGATGGTAAGATTACCATCAACGGTAAGCAGGTGCGTAAGATCCTCGTTGACGGTAGGGAGTTCATGACCGGAGATACCGAGACTGCATTGAAGAACCTTCCTACGTACATTATCAATAATATCCGTGCTTATGATCAGCAGAGCGATCTGGCACGTGTTACTGGTATTCAGGATGGTAATGAGGAGACCGTGCTCGACTTCGGTATTAAGCCAGGTATGAACAAAGGCTTCTTCGGTAATGCCGACATCGGTCTGGGTACCAAGGATCGCTATTCAAGTCGTATCATGGGTTCTTATCAGAACAGCAATATGCGACTCACGGGTATGTTCAACGCCAACAACACCAATAACATGGGATTCCCCGGCGGCGGTGGCGGTGGCCGATTTGGCGGCATGAGCGGTCTTACAGCCAATAAGATGACTGGCTTGAACTACAACTACGCCAGCAACGATGAAAAGCTGGAACTGGATGCCAGTGCACGTTGGAACCATAGCGACGGCGATACATGGTCAAGAAGTTCTACCGAGAGCTTCGGTACTTCCTTGTTCTCTAACAGTCTTAGCCAGCGCTTCAGCCGTTCTAACAACTATAACTTCCAGATGCGTTTGGAGTGGAGACCGGATGATTACTGGAACATCATGTTCCGTCCTAACTTGCGAATTACCAAGAGCGACAATACCAGCACAAGTAGCTCTCTGTCGTTCAAAGTAGATCCCTATCTCTATGTTGCCGATCCGTTCAATCAGGCTTCCATTGCGCAGCTGGCAGCCGATAACCTCGTGGTGAACCACCAGGAGAGCAGCTCTCTGAGCAATAATGATAACACCAACGCCAGTGCCATGCTGCAGGTGAACCGCCGACTGAGCGATAACGGTAGAAATATTACTGTAATAGGTAATGTTAGCTATGGCGACCAGGACAGCAAGAGCTTGTCACTCTCGGAGGTAATCCTCCATCAGTATAAGGTTGCATCAGGCGACTCTACTTATTATACAAACCGCTATAACCTCACTCCTACCAAGAACTGGAACTATTCAGGACAGGTTACTTACAGCGAGCCGATCGCCGATCGTACCTACCTGCAGTTCAGCTACCAGTTCAGCTATAGCTATAACAAGAGCGACCGCTCTACCTATGACTATAGCAGTGTTCCTGATTTCTATACCAGTGCTATCAAACCGGTGTATGGAGGATTCAATAACTATTTCTCTCACGTGTCGAACCCCTTCGCTCCTGAGTATTACGAGGATGGGCTGAGCCGTTTCTCTGAATATAAGAACTACATCCATGAGTTCAATGTGGTGTACCGCAAGATCCGCGACAACTACCAGTTCAATGCTGGTTTGATGTTCCAGCCGCAGCGCTCGAAGTTCATCCAGAACTATCAGCATGTTTATACGGACACTGCACGTAACGTGTTCAACGTAACTCCGACGATCGACTTCCGTTATCGTCCGAACTACACAACACAGCTGCAGCTGACCTACCGTGGAACAACCCAGCAGCCGCAGATGACCGACCTGCTTGATATCACCGATGACAGCGACCCGATGAGAATCACCAAGGGTAACCCTGGCTTGAAGCCTTCGTTTACCAACAACTTGCAGGTGAACTACAACACCTTCATGCAGGATCACATGCGCACCGTGATGCTGTTCGGTAACTTCAGCAATACTCGTAACTCCATCTCGAACATGGTGACATACGATACAACGACTGGTGGACAGACCACACGTCCTGAGAATATCAACGGTAACTGGAATGGTAGCTTAGGCTTTATGTTCAATACTGCCATCGACAGCGCTGGTGTATGGAACGTGAACACCTTCACCATGGTGAACCACAGCAACAACGTTGGCTACTTGTTCGACAACAAGGTAAGGCAATCAGTGAAGAATACTACAAAGAACTCTATGATCATGGAGCGTCTGCAGGCCAGCTACCGTAAGGACTGGTTCGAGATTGCTGTCGATGGTAATGTGAACTACACACATGCTCGCAACAAGTTGCAGAGCGCAAGCGACCTCGATACATGGCAGTTCTCTTATGGTGGTAGCATCAACATCTTCGCTCCTTGGGGAACCAGTCTGTCAACCGACCTGCATAACCAGAGCCGTAGAGGTTATAACGACAACTCTATGAACACCAACGAGCTGATATGGAACGCTCAGATCTCTCAGGGCTTCCTGAAGGGTAACGCACTCACCGTATCTCTCCAGTTCTATGACATCCTACACGAGATGAGTAACTTCAGTCGTTCTATCACAGCTATGCAGCGTTCAGATACTGAGTACAACAGCATCAACAGCTATGCTATGGTTCATCTGATCTACCGTATCAATGCATTCGGCGGTCGTCAGGCTCGTCAGATGATGCGCGGTATGGGCGGAATGATGCCCGGTATGATGCCTGGTGGTATGCCTCCTGGAGGTATGGGCGGTGGCAGACCGGCTGGTGGTGGTCGTCCGATGGGCGGCGGTGGCTTCGGAGGCGGACGTCCGATGGGCGGTGGCTTCGGTGGCTTCGGCGGCGGAAGATAAAAAAGAATAACAGCTTATTTATCGACTATACTACAAGAATCTATAACAAACAGAACAGGGTGGCCAAACGGTCACCCTGTTTCATTTTATATGTATTTCGTGGAAAGTTACTAACTGATTCCTGGAAGGCTGATAACTGGTTCTAACCAGCCTTATAACGACCACTAATCAGCCTTCTAACTGGTCGTAACTAGGCTTCTAACTTTCTGATCACTTCCTCGATAACCTTGGGGAAGTATTTCATCTCCAGTTCATGCTCCTTGGCTGCGATATCGTCGGCGGTGTCGTCAGGAGAAAGTGGTGTACTGAACTGTGCAATCACCTCACCACCATCGCATACATTACTGACGTAGTGAACGGTCATGCCCGTCTCGGTTTCTCCCGCTTCCTTGATGGCTTCATGCACATGATGACCCCACATGCCTTTGCCGCCATACTTGGGAAGCAGGGCAGGGTGGAGGTTGATCATACGACGGTCGTATGTCTGGATCAAATAATCGGGAATCATCACCAGAAAACCTGCCAGAACGATGAAATGAATGTCGTACTGTTGGAGCAGTGGCATCACGATTTCCTCCTGTTGTAATTCCTTTCTGGAAATCACCACACTGGGCACATTCAGTTTCTTGGCGCGCACCAAGGCGTAGGCATCAGCCTTGTTGCTGATGACCAGAGAAACATGGATGTCGGCAGATGATGAGAAATACTTGATGATGTTCTCGCAGTTACTGCCGCTGCCTGATACGAAAATAGCGATGTTGGTCATGTCTTTATTATGGAATATGGAATGATTTAATCTTCATCATCAAACATATCGTCGTCGTCGAAGCCGAAAAGGGCCGGTTCAACAAACGACTCCATGGCACGACGGTCCTTTTTGGTGGGTCGTCCGGTGCCGCGGGCACGATCGATGAATCCACTGATGCGACTCATCTCCAGGATCTCGTACTGCTTGGGGTCGGTGACGTTCTCGTAGATCTCCGGTAGGAGCTTGGCTCCTACTCGTTGTTCGATGCATTTCAGTACTTTGAAGGAATAGGTGACAGGCGGCTTCCTGACATCCACCACCTCGCTTACTTTCAACGGGCGTGAAGGCTTGACATTCACTCCCTTGATGGTGACACGACCGTTCTTGCACGCATCGGCAGCAATGCTTCGTGTCTTGAAAATGCGGGCGGCCCAAAGCCATTTGTCAATTCTCGCCTCCATCTCCTTTGTCGATCGGGTTCTCGCTTCCTTCTTCTTTCTTCTTTCCAGCCTCTTGCTTCTTTCTCAAAGCACGGTTATACTGGTTCATAGTGATGTCGATACCTGCCAGGACAAAGCTTTTGATGATGTCAATAGATGTGTCGATGACAGGTTGAAGAATCTCCTTCTCCTCCTCGTCGTACTTTCCCAGCACCCAGTCAACCTGATGTCCGCGAACGAACTCGTTACCGATGCCGATGCGGAGGCGTGGGTACTGCTGACCGATGAGCTGCTGGATATGCCCCAATCCGTTATGACCGCCATTGCTGCCAGCAGCTTTCAATCGACCTGTACCCAAAGGAAGTGCAATCTCATCAGCGATGACGAGCATGTGCTGTTGGTCGATATTCTCCTTCTGTAACCAATAGCGCACAGCGTTACCGCTGAGGTTCATGTAGGTGGTGGGTTTGAGGAGGATGATCTTCCTGCCTTTCAGCATGGTTTCCGCCACGTAGCCATATCGCTTGTCGTCAAAAACAATATTGGACGCCTTCGCAAAAGCGTCCAATACCATATAGCCCGTATTGTGGCGGGTCTCCGCATAGTCATCACCAGGGTTACCTAAGCCAACAATCAGATACTTGTCCATCGCTTCTGATGTTAATCAGTGAGGGGGAGATTAAGCCTCTGCAGCCTCTTCTGCCTGAGCAGCAGCGTTCGACTTACGTGTAGCCTTGATGGTGCAAACCACAACTTCCTTGCTGGTAGCCATCTCAAGACCTTCGAAGTTCAGGTCACCCACCTTGATGCTCTTACCGATGGTAAGGTTGGTAACATCAATGTCAAGAGTCTCAGGAATATCCTGGTACTTGGCAGTTACATTTACCTTACGTACGATGAGAGACAGACGACCACCATCGCGAACACCCTGTGCCAGACCGTTCAGCTTCACGGGGATGCCGATAGTGATAGGCTTCTGCTCATTGATCTCATAGAAGTCGATGTGAAGAAGGGTGTCCTTCACGGGGTGGAACTGCAGTTCCTTGATGATAGCCTTGTGCTCTGCGCCGTCGATGTTCAGGTTGATGACATAGATGTGCGGGGTGTAGATCACCTTGCGGAGCTCTGTCATGGGAACAGCAAAGGACAATGCCTCGGGAAGACCGTTCTCACCTTTTTTCTCACCATAGAGGTTACAGGGTACCAAGCCCTCTTTTCTCATCAACTTAGAAGCCTTTTTACCGGTCTCGCTTCTCTTCTGACCTGCTACATTAATTTCTTTCATAATGTGTTACTCTAAATTAAGTGATTAATAATTTGCTTAATTCACCATCACACTTGTGCATGCTTCGTGAAAAGCGGTGCAAAGGTATCACTTTTTCCCCAATCTCGCAATTTTTCTCATAAAAAAAGAAGAAAAAAGATATTTTTCTTGCATGGCATGTTTATTTTGTATAATTTTGCATCGATAAATCGACGTATATTACGTAACACAATAAAAGATGATTAATAGAGAATTAATCCGAATAAAGATAGTTCAGTTAACCTACGCATACTATCAAAACGGAAACAAGAACATGGACAGCGCTGAAAAGGAATTGCTGTTCAGCCTTTCCAAGGCTTATCATTTGTATAACTATTTGTTGCTGCTGATCATAGCGGTAACAAAAGAAGCACGCCATCAGGTTGAGGTGTTGACGACCCGTGCAAAACGTGAAGGAACCGAACCGCCTTCCGACAAGTTTGCTTATAACAAGTTCGCCATGCAGCTGGAGGAAAACAAGATGCTGCAGGAGTTCATGGAAACACAGAAGCAGACGTGGGATGACGATGTGGAGTTCATCAGGAAGTTGTACGGACAGATCACACAGAGCGATATCTATCGCGACTACATGGGGAATCAGGATGATTCCTATGAGGCCGACCGTGAGGTGTGGCGCCAGCTGTACAAGGCGTTGGTGGTTGAAAACGATGACCTGAGCAGTCTGCTCGAGGACAAGAGTCTGTATTGGAACGACGACAAGGAGGTGGTTGACACCTTCGTGCTCAAAACCATCAAGCGCTTCGATCCGAAGAACAAGAAGAACCAGGAACTGCTGCCGGAGTATAAGGACGAGGAGGACAAGGATTTTGCCCGTCGTCTGTTCCGTGCCACAATCATGAATGCCGACCAGTATCAGCGGTACATGAGCGATGCTTCGCGCAACTGGGACTTCTCTCGCCTGGCCTACATGGATGTGGTGATCATGCAGATTGCCATTGCCGAGATGCTCACCTTCCCCGCCATTCCTATCAGCGTAACCATCAATGAGTTTGTTGACTTGGCCAAGATCTACAGTACCCCGAAGAGCGGAAGCTATATCAATGGCATGCTTGATTCGATTGCACGCTATCTGATCAAAGAGGGAATGCTACTCAAGCCGATGGGAGAGAATCCCCGTAAGGTGAAAATGGAAAAGAAAAGGGCAGAGCGGTTAAAGGAGATTGCACGGGAGAGTCCTGCTCCTAAGGAAGAACAGGAGACAGAAAAGTCTGAATAATCAAACAATCCAATAATATGACATCATTATTCTTAGCAGCCCAATCAGCACAGGGCGGTGGTAGTATGAGTTTCTTGATCATGATGGTGGCTATCTTTGCCATTATGTGGTTTACCATGATTCGTCCACAACAGAAGAAACAGAAGGAGATCCGTAACTTCCAGAATACACTGGCAGAAGGAACCCAGGTGATTACTGGAGGAGGAATCCATGGCGTAGTACGCCGTATCGACCTTGCTTCGAACATTGTAGAGGTGGAGGTCGCAAAAGGCGTCACGCTCCGTGTTGACCGAGGCTATGTCTTCGCCGATGCTTCTTCTTCAGCTGCGCAGCCCCAGAAGTAATAATGGAAGAACGGCAGTCATCACGTTTAGCCAGCATCTTCAGGAATCTCCTTTTCAGTATGTTCAACAAGGAGTTCCTGATCTTTTTGTTCTTTCTCTTATTGAGTGGAGCATTCTGGCTTGTCATGACGCTCAATGAAACATACGAACGGGAGATTAAGATTCCTGTTCACCTGGAGGGCATTCCCAATAAGGTGATCGTAACGTCCAATGAGGATGATACGTTAAGGGTGACGATACGCGACCGCGGCTATCTTCTCTTTACTTATATGTACGGGCAGAACCGAAAGTCGTTACACATCAACTTCAATACATATAATAAAGGTAAAGGGCACGGTAGCGTGCAAGCTGCCGATCTTCAGAAGCTGATCTATCAGCAGCTGTTCAAGTCATCGCGTATTGTGAGCATCAAACCTGATAAGTTTGAATACCTATATAATTATGGTAATAGCAAACTGTTGCCAGTACGACTGAAAGGTAGTATCACTCCAGGAAAGAGCTATTATCTAGCCAATGTGGCGTTCTCACCCGAAACAGTAAACGTCTATGCCAGTCAGGAAAAGCTCGACAGTCTGTTGGCCATCTTCACTGAACAGGTGAAACTGACGAATGTGACCGATACGGTTGTCAAGGAGGTGATGCTCAGTAAGATCACAGGGGTTAAATGCATTCCCTCGAAGGTTACCATGACGGTTTATCCTGATGTACTGACCGAAGAGAGCGTGGAGGTGCCTATCACTGCAGTCAATATGCCGGAAGGAAAGGTGCTACGTACCTTCCCCTCGCGAGTGAAGGTGGTGTTCACAACAGGTGCCAGTCAGTTCAGAACCATTCGTCCTGACCAGTTCCGTGTGGAGGTTGACTATTGGGAGATACAGTCGCATCCCTCCGACAAATGTCCGGTTTCCTTGGTCGCAGCTCCCTACGGTGTTCGTAATGCCCATCCTGAACCCGATCGTGTGGATTATCTTGTTGAAGCACAATGAAGATCGCGATTACAGGTGGTATAGGCAGCGGGAAGAGCTATGTCTGCAAACGACTGGAGGCGCGAGGCATCCAGGTGTATGATTGTGACCGTGAGGCCAAACGACTCATGCGCGAATCGGTGGAGATTCGGCAAGGACTGCAGTCGTTGGTGGGCGAGGAGGTCTATCTAGGTACCGAACTGAACAAACCCATACTGGCGAAGTTTCTCTTGCAGTCGGAAGAGAACAAACAGTCTGTGAATGCTGTGGTACATCCTGCCGTGGCACGCGACTTCGAACAATCTGGTAAGGACTGGCTGGAGAGTGCCATCCTCTTTGATAGCGGGTTCTACCGCAGAACACACTTCGATTGGATTATCTGCGTAACCGCTCCGTTGGAAACGCGTATCCAAAGGGTGATGGATCGTGATGGAATATCCCGTGAGCTCACCTTGGAATGGATCAACAAGCAGATGTTACAGGAAGAGGTGGTGCGACGGAGTGATGCACAGATCATCAATGATGGTCGTGCTGACATCGATAAGCAATTAGATCAAATCATTCAACTAATAAAGAATAATAAGCAATCAAGAAAAATGGAACAGACAATCCTATCTATTGCCGGTAAACCGGGACTTTACAAGCTCGTGTCAAGAGGCAAGATGAACCTGATAGTAGAGGCACTTGATGAGACGCATAAGCGTATGCCGGCCTTTGCTACTGACAGAATTACTTCATTGGCAGACATTGCCATGTTCACCGATTCAGAGGATGTGCCGCTGATGACGATCCTGGCATCCATACGTGACAAGGAAGAGAAAAAAGAAATATCCTTTGCCTTCAAGAAGGCTTCAAGCAAGGAACTGCGTGCATATTTTGCAGAGATCCTGCCTGATTTCGACCGTGACCGCGTGCACGATAGTGATATCCGCAAGCTCCTGACATGGTATAATATCCTTGTCAAGAACGGCATCACGGATTTTGAGGAGGAGATGAAGCCTACGGAAGGCACCAATATCGATGACCGTAAGAGCGAATAATCACAACTTCAATAACACATAACGGCCGGCTCCTTCACAGGAGTCGGCCGTTTGTTCTCTCAAAAATATATATTGCGTGTTGGGTGGATGCGCAGACGTGCTGCACAAATCACACGTGCAAAGGTACACATTAACTACAAAACAGAATGGACTATACGACCAAATAATGGACTATATGGTGCGAAATGATAGGGGAAAATAGGATAAATGGTGCACGCTTGTTTTGTAACTTGTTGATAATCAGATGGACAATTTGTCCATTTTCTATTTGGAGCGTTTGCGTGCTTGCGACGGCGTAATGTCGTATGTTTTCTTGAACATTCTCGTAAAATATGAAGGATCATTGAATCCACACTTCAAAGCCACCTCGGTAATAGGTGTCGTCGTGTCTTCCAGTAAGCGTCTGGCCTTACCCATACGAACCTGCATGACAAAATCGGAGGTGCTCATACCTGTCAGGTTCAAAACTTTCCTCGACAGTTGCGAACGACTGATATACATGGTTTTCGACAGCTTCTCCACGGAAATGTCTCCCGTCTGCATGTCTTCGTAGATCTGGTTCACCAGCTTGTTGATGAAATCGTTCTCCTCATCACTGAAGCGTGTTTCCGGTTTCTTTCCTTCCTGCATCGCCTTGGAGAACTCTTCACGCAGCATCTTCAGACGTTTCGACCTTACTCGCCAAGAGTGGTACAAGATGCCAATAACAGTAACAGCCAGTGCCAAAGCCAGAATGATGGCGATGATAGTTATTCGCAGTACGCCTTGCTCAGCCTTATGGGTGCGCTTGATGGCATCCATCTCATTCTGGTGGCGCTCGTTGACATAGCGTACGCGATAGTTCTGCGTGTGAAGCAGTTCCTCTGGAGAGCCCACACTGTCGTTCAACTTGTTCCTAAGCTTGAAATAGCTGAGCGCCTGGTGGTAGTTGCCCTTTGCCTCTTCCATCTTGTATTGGAGCTCAGCCACTTGCGCCTGGTGCTCCAGGGAATGGATGTTCGTGGCAATCTCCTGAGCCTGCTGAATATATCGTTGGGCTTCGTTCATGTCGCCCTTCGAGATGTTCACGTTGGCCAAAGCTATGACCGACTCCAGCCAGTGCCACTGGTCGCCCGATTTCTCCATCATCTCATACGCATTCTTGTATTCAGAGATGGCTTTATCCCATTGGCGGTTCTTCTCGTGGAGCTGTCCGAAGTGGGTGTAGCACAGACTGATACCCAGGTCTGACTTCCCTTTCCGGTTGTATTCCATCGACTTCTTGTAGTAAACCCACGCCGAGTCGTACTTACCCAGCTGCTCAAAGATCGCTCCGATATTGGCATAGTTAATGGCCTGTCCTACATCGCTGTTCAAGATCTTCTCGTCTTCCAGTGCAAGACGGAACAGACTGTCGGCTGTGGCCAGGTCTTTCATCGTCAGGTAAACATTTCCTAAGCCGTTCAGCGAGGTAACGCGGTTCTTCTTGGCTTCAAAGGATGTCTTGTCGGAGTATTGCTCGCAAAGCGTCAATGCTGCATAGTGGTTGGAGGCAGCATCATCGAGAATACCCATACGACGGAAGTCGGTGGCGATGTTGTTGTTGGCACGGATCATCTCTACAGTATCCTTGAGCATGGTAGCGTAGAGCAGTCCTTCCTTATGATGGTCAAGTGCTTCTATGAAATTACTGTTGTTGCGCAACTGTTTTCCCAACTGCTTCTCCAGGAAGATAAGCGATTGGTGGTCATCTTCTTTCTCCAGACTATCTTCGATATGTCTGAGTACGTCAAGATCCTTGATTTCGCCATATACACTGTCGGCATACTGGCGATGCTGTTCCAGTAAGTTTGTGGAATGATGCCTGCATGCGCAGAGAAGGCAAGCACTCGCAATAGTGAGTAGGATATGTGTAATGTGAAAAGGTTTCATCTTCCAAATTTCAGGGCAAAGATATAAAAATAAGTGGAAACCTGCAAAAATAAATCACTTTTTTCGTACCTTTGCACCCATGTTAAGTATCGTTTTTATTATTTTGGGAGCCGTGTTAGTGCTCTGGGGAGCTGATCGTCTGACAGATGGCGCCACGGCATTAGCCCATCGGATGAACGTGCCCCAGATCGTGATCGGTCTGACCGTAGTGGCCATGGGAACATCGATGCCGGAGTTCTTCGTGTCGTTGATGTCGGCGGTAAAAGGAACCTCTGATATGGCCGTGGGAAATATCGTCGGCTCGAATGTGTTCAATACCTTGATGATTGTGGGTGTGACCGCCATTGTTGCTCCGATGACCATCAGTAAGAGTACCGTGAGGAAAGATATTCCATTTGCCGTGGCCGCTGCCGTGGCCTTGACGGTGATGTGCCTGGATGGGAAGATCTCACGACTGGATGCTGGCTTGCTCTTCATCGGGTTCCTGCTGTTTATGTACTACACCCTCCGCATGGCGAAAGCAGGTCGTCTTGAGCAACAGGAGGTAGTGAAGTTAGAGGAGATGAACCCTTGGAAGGCTGTGGGACTCGTCATCCTTGGTTTGGTTTGTCTGGTGGGTGGCAGTCATGTGTTCGTAGATGGTGCCACAACCGTAGCTCGTTCCCTTGGCGTGAGCGATGCAGTGATCGGTCTGACCATCGTGGCCTGCGGTACGTCCCTTCCAGAACTGGCTACCAGTGTGGTAGCAGCTAAGAAAGGGCGTTCAGCTATTGCCATCGGTAATGTGATTGGCAGTAATGTATTCAATATTCTGATGATTCTGGGTGCAACAGGACTGGTTCTGCCTATGCAGCTTCACGGCATCACCACCGTTGATCTGAGCGTGATGATGGTGAGTATCATCCTGCTGTGGCTGTTCTGTTACACAAAATTCAAGGTGGCCCGATGGGAAGGCGTGGTGCTCACGCTAATCTTTGTAGGCTACATGATATGGTTGGTTGTTAATAGTTAAATGGAAAAGGATAGACAAAAGGTAAGTGTGCTCTTTATGCTTTTCGGCACACTGTTTTGTGTGTGTCTGATTACGGCAAACGTGTTGGAGACAAAGCAGTTATCGTTCGGACCCGTTAATCTTACTGCTGGTATCATCGTGTTCCCGGTGAGCTATATCATCAATGATGTGGTGTGCGAGGTTTGGGGCTATCGCCGTACGCGCATGCTCATCTGGATGGGCTTCGCGATGAACTTCTTCTTTGTCCTTATGGGAGCCATAGCCGACTGGATTCCAGGTGCCGACTACTGGGATGGTGATGAAGGATTCCATGTAATATTTGGTCTGGCACCACGTATTGCCATGGCCTCGTTCATTGCATTCATAGCAGGTTCGTTTACCAATGCCTATATCATGTCACGCATGAAACTCAACTCGAACGGAAAGAACTTCTCTGCACGAGCTGTTCTAAGTACAATATTTGGCGAGGGCGTGGACAGCATCATCTTCTTCCCGTTGGCATTGGGTGGTGTAATTCCCTGGGAGGAGATGCCTTCACTGATGATCTCACAGGTAACGCTGAAGACGCTCTATGAGATTGCCGTACTGCCTGTTACCATCCGTGTGGTGGCCTTCACGAAGGCACACGACCATGAGGATGTATTCGACCGCGACATCAGTTACAACATCTTTAATATTTTCAAGATATGAGTAGAGAACAAGACGGACTCCAGGCACTCGGTAAGAAGACAGAGTATAGAATGGACTATGCCCCTGAGGTGCTGGAAACCTTTCAGAACAAACATCCCGAGAATGACTATTGGGTGCAGTTCAACTGTCCTGAGTTCACTTCCTTGTGTCCCATCACAGGACAGCCTGACTTCGCGGAAATCAAAATCCTATATATTCCTGGGGAGCGGATGGTAGAGAGTAAGAGTTTGAAGCTCTATCTCTTCAGTTTCCGTAACCACGGGGACTTCCATGAGGACTGTGTGAACATCATCATGAAGGACCTGATCAAACTGATGGATCCGAAGTATATTGAGGTAATAGGTTTGTTCACGCCTCGTGGTGGCATCAGTATCTATCCATATGCCAACTACGGTCGTCCGGGTACGAAATACGAGGAGATGGCGAAAGAGCGTTTCCTTAGACACGCATTATAAAGATGGGTTCTACTATTTTCGGTAGAACCCTTTTTCTCCTTCCTTGAAACGCAGGCGCAGGGAGTCGCGGGTCATGAAGATAAAGTCGGCTGTATCGTTCACCGTTTCCCCTTTCACCGTATCATTCTGTGACCTGCTTTGTGAGGTCAGAACGAGCTGACCGTTAATGACATGCCATTGAATATAGTTCTTGATCTCGGGATAGATCACCGGACTATCTTCATCTTGTTGGGCACTCCTACGTCGACGGCCTACCGTTTGTGCCTGGTAGTGGCGCTTCAGGGAGAATCCCATCTCAACAGGTTTCATCATGGCTTGTACCAAGGAGTCCATGTGCTTTTGCATCTCTTCGTCGATGGCTACCTCCTTGATGCGTTCCTTCACCGTAGGGTAGGCCAATTCCACCCATGTACCCTTCAGCTGATCCAGGTCGATCACCATATCTGCCACCATCGTATCTTCTTTATTGAGAATCACTGCCACCCAGTCGCCTACCGTAGGACGACCGATGATGCGTCCCTTCTTCGTCGCATCCAGGATATTGTATGTAATAGGGTCGCCGCCTTTTCCCGGCAGGAATACCAGAACGGTATCGGTACAGCCATCGCAGGCCAGTCCGTAGAGCGTGGAGTCACCTTCTATCGAAGTGCTCGTACCTACGTTCACCTGTTCTTCATCTACGGGCTGCTGCGAATGACAGGCAGCAATCAGTCCTATAATTATGCTGATTATTACGATGCTCAATAGTTTTCTCATATAATGGCGTTTTGATTTATCGGCTGCAAATATACATGATTTTTTCCGCTACTAAGAAAAAAGACAGGAAAAAATTCGGAGGTTTGGGAAAAAAGATATATATTTGCAGAATCAAAGTATATTATGAACCCTAATAATTATCAAAAAAACCAATGAAGAAAAGAATCCAGTTTAGTCTTGTCTATCGTGACATGTGGCAGAGTTCAGGTAAGTTCCAGCCGCGTAAAGACCAGTTGGAGCGTATCGCACCAGCCATTATCGACATGGGCGTGTTCGACCGTGTGGAGACCAATGGTGGTGCCTTCGAGCAGGTAAACCTGCTGGCAGGAGAGAATCCAAACGCTGCCGTTAGGGCATTCTGTAAACCATTCAATCAGGTGGGCATCAAAACACACATGCTCGACCGTGGTCTGAATGCGTTGCGTATGTATCCTGTGCCCGATGATGTGCGTGAGTTGCAATACAAGGTAAAGCATGCGCAGGGCGTTGATATTCCCCGTATCTTCTGCGGTTTGAACGATGTACGTAACATCATTCCTTCCGTGAAGTGGGCCAAGGCCGCTGGCATGACCCCACAGGCTACCCTGTGTATCACTACTTCTCCTGTGCATACAGTGGAGTACTATTCAGATATCGCTGATCAGGTGATTGCTGCAGGAGCAGAGGAAATCTGCTTGAAGGATATGGCCGGTATCGGTCAGCCCGCCCTGTTAGGTGCCCTGACCAAGTCGATCAAGACCAAGCACCCCGATGTGATCATCCAGTATCACGGACATTCAGGACCCGGTTTGTCAATGGCTTCCATCCTGGAGGTCTGCAACAACGGTGCCGACGTAATCGATACAGCTATCGAACCGCTGTCATGGGGTAAGGTGCATCCGGACATCATCTCCGTTCAGTCGATGCTGAAGCATGAGGGCTTCGAGGTGAAGGAAATCAATATGAATGCCTATATGCAGGCTCGTGCCTTGACACAGGAGTTCATTGACGACTGGCTTGGTTATTTCATCAATCCTGGTAACAAACTCATGTCTTCACTCCTTCTCGGCTGCGGACTGCCAGGCGGTATGATGGGATCAATGATGGCCGACCTTGCCGGTATTCATAGTATTATCAATAAGACGCTGAAGGCTAAGGGAGAACCTGAGCTCTCTACCGACGATATGCTCGTGAAACTGTTCGATGAGGTGGCTTACGTATGGCCGCGTGTGGGATATCCACCACTGGTAACCCCGTTCAGTCAGTATGTGAAGAACATCGCCTTGATGAACCTGCTTACCATGGCACAGGGCAAGGGTCGTTTCGTGATGATGGACGATGCTATGTGGGGCATGATCCTCGGCAAGAGCGGTAAGATTCCTGGAACAATCGCTCCTGAGATCGTGGAACTTGCCAAGCAGCAGGGTCGTGAGTTCACGGATGCAGATCCTCGCTCACTCATTCCCAATGCCTTGGACGACTTCCGTAAGGAGATGGACGAGAACGGATGGGATTACGGACCAGATGATGAAGAGCTCTATGAGCTGGCTATGCACCCCGAGCAGTACCGTCCCTTTAAGAGCGGTATGGCGAAGAAGAACCTGCTGGCTGACATCCAGAAGATCAAGGATTCACGCCTCGGTGCAAAACTCTCACCTGAGAAGATTGCTGAGTTCAAGCATGCCAAGGCCGATGCTCTCGTGGCACCTGTTAAAGGACAGATCTATTATGAGTTCAATGGCGACGGTGAGTGCGCACCTTGTGTGGAGCCGTTCATCGGTCAGACCTACAAAGAAGGTCAGACCTTCTGTTACATCCAGACACCTTGGGGTGAGATTACGGAGATTCCTGCTGCTCTCGGCGGTAAGCTCGTAGAGATTACAGCCAAGCAGGGTGCTAAGGTGAACAAGGGTGACACCATTGCGTGGATTGAGCGCGCAGAGAATTGATATGGATTTTAATCGTATCATAAATAAGTATTATCCCGAGGAGAATGCGCTGAAACGCATTCTCCTCGTTCATAGCAGGGCAGTGGCAGATAAGGCTCTGCAGATTTGTGATGCTCACCCGGAACTGCACCTTGACCGTCAGTTTGTGGAGGAAGCGGCAATGCTCCACGACATTGGCATCTTCCGCTGCGACGCACCAGGCATCGAATGTTTCGGCACCGAACCGTATGTGTGTCATGGACAGATAGGGGCAGAGATTATGCGGAAAGAAGGCTTCCCCCGTCATGCACGGGTTTGTGAGCGTCATACAGGAGCTGGCCTAACTGTTGCCGAGATCCTTTCCCAACACTTGCCCATCACTATTCCACCTCCACCTTCTGTAAACACTTCTGCGAAACAGGAGAAGTGTTCTCACTCCACACTCCGCACTCCACACTCCTCGATATACGAGCCCTTCCTCCCGGAAACCCTTGAAGAACAGCTGATATGCTATGCTGATAAGTTCTTCTCAAAGACGCGTCCTGAGATAGAAAAAACCGTGGAGCAGGCGGAACGTAGTCTGGCCAAATTTGGGGAAGAAGGAGTGCATCGCTTCCAGCAGTGGCATGCCCTTTTCGCATAGATATCATACCCATGATGGCAGTAAGACAACCTTCGTACGCTGCCTTACGAGTGCGAATAATCAATTAAATAAGTTAATTATCGGTTAATGGGCGCGGTATCTCATTTCTTTTTCGTACTTTTGCACCTTGGAATCAACTGTAAGGTTGTTTTATAGGTTCATGAGGAAGAAAACACTGATAATACTGGTCCTGTTCGCCGTCGTTGGGATGATGGCGAACAGGGTTTATGGTTTCTATGGAAGCAGTAGATTCAATGGCTTCTATAGTACTCATGACATTGACACCACAGATATCGTTGATACCACTGATATCATAGATATCGTTGAAGTTGCTGATGCCGTCGATTCCATCAGCGACATTCCCGATACCCTCGCCATGGATTCTTTACAGCTGGCCATCTACCGTCACAACAAGGCTGTGGATGACTCTATCAGTGCTGACAGTCTGAACAAGATGCGGAAGAACGCCATTGAGGCCCCAATCCATTATACGGCCAAGGATTCGCTGATCTATGATGCCACTTCGAAGACCGCTCACCTTTTTGGTGAAGCTCACGTGGAGTATCAGATCATGGATCTCCAGAGTGACAAGATCTACATGAGTCTTGACAGTAATCTGGTGCATGCCACACCTTCCTATGCTGATTCTACGATGACCGAACTGGTAGGTAAGCCGGTGTTCAAGATGGGGCCTGACACTTATGAGAACGATACCATCTCGTTCAATATCAAGACGAAGAAAGGTTTTATCAAGGACGTCTATACAGAGCAGGAAGACGGATTCCTGTTTAGTAAACACGCCAAGCGCGATTCCACTGGTGTGCTCTATCTGGAGAAAGGACGTTATACAACCTGCGATGCAGATCATCCTGACTTCTATATCGCCCTGTCGAGAGCCAAGGTGCGTCCTAATAAGGATGTGGTGTTCGGACCTGCCTATCTGGTGGTGTGCGACGTGCCCCTACCTTTGGCTATTCCTTATGGCTTCTTCCCCTTTACCAAGAGCTATAGCAGTGGTTTCATCATGCCTACCTACGGTGATGAGAGTTCACGCGGATTCTATCTGCGCGATGGTGGCTACTACCTCGCTCTGAGCGATAAGTGGGATTTGAAACTGTTGGGAGAGATTTATACCAAAGGCTCATGGGGTCTGAGTGCTGCCAGTAACTATCGCAAGCGCTATAGATACTCAGGCAGTTTCTACGTTAGTTATCAGGATACGAAGAATGGTGATAAGGGAATGCCCGACTTCGCGGAGCAGGAGAGCTTCAAGATTCAATGGAGTCATCGTCAGGATCCCAAGGCAAATCCGTTCCGAACGGTCACGGCCAGCGTGAATTTCTCTACGTCGAGCTACGAAAGTAATAACTTATCGAGCCTGTATAATCCGCAGGCAAAGACGCAGAGCACACGTACTTCTTCGGTTTCATTGAACACCACATTCTCCAGTATTGGAATGTCGCTCTTCGGAACAATGAACCTGGACCAGAACATGCGCGATACGACCATCAATCTGTCCTTGCCCGACTTGAATATAACGGTGTCTCAGTTCTATCCGTTCAAACGGAAGAAGGCCGTGGGAGATGCACGGTGGTATGAGAAGATCTCTGTGGGCTACACCGGTGAGATTGTCAACCGCATCCAAACCAAGGAAAGTCAACTGCTGCATTCGAGTCTGGTTAAGGACTGGAAGAATGGTTTCAACCATAATATCCCCATACAGGCTAATTTCACCTTGTTTGATGCGATTACCCTGAATCCCTCGTTCAACTTCACCGACCGAATGTACACCAACCGTGTGGAGAAGTCATGGGACGAGGTGCACCAGAGGGAGGTGTGTGACACCACCTACGGCTTCTATAATGCCTATAACTGGAACGTAAGAGTGTCAGCATCCACGAAAATGTACGGTTTCTACCAACCTTGGCAAAAGTTGTTCGGTAGTAAGGTAGGACTTATCCGTCACGTGGTGACACCAACGATATCATTTAACTACACCCCTGATTTCGGTGCAGAACGTTACGGGTTCTGGAAGTCTTACCAAAAGACAGATGCGAACGGTAATGTCACACTGGTTCAGTATTCACCTTACGAGAACGGTGTGTTTGGCTATCCTTCGAGAGGGAAAACGGGAAGCATTGGCTTCTCGTTGCAGAATAACCTTGAGATGAAGATGCGGTCGGACAACGAGAAAGACTCAACGGGATACAAGAAGATTTTCCTGATAGACGACCTCACGCTGGATATGTCGTATAACATGGCTGCCAAGGAGCGACCATGGAGTGACTTAGGCTTTAAGCTACGTTTGAAGCTTTCCAAGAACTACACCTTCAATGTGAACTCATCGTTCGCCACCTATGCGTACGAACTGGATGAAAACGGTCATCCCTATGTGGGAACCCATACGGAATATGGCTATGGACGTTTCGGCCGATTCCAGGGAATGACACAGAACCTATCGTTTACGCTTAGTCCTGAGACCTTCCAAAAGTGGATGGACAAGTTACGGGGCATCGGTCATAGTAAAGACGATGACGATTCACTCGACGATGATGACGATGAAAATGAGGTGGAGACGAATATTGATAAGGACTTGGAGCGCGGTAAGCGCGGTGCAAAGAAATCGTCGGGAGGCAAGGCCGAGACGGATGCCGACGGCTATATGACATTCTCCATGCCATGGTCTATATCCGTGGGCTATGGCATCACCATGCGCGAGAATACAAGTGGCAAATTCAATACCAAGACCATGCGCTATCCGTATTCGTTCACGCAGAACCTGAACTTCAGTGGAAATGTGCGTATCAGTGACGGGTGGAATATATCGTTCTCCAGCGGTTACGACTTCGAGATGCATAAGTTGAGTATGACAACGGCTTCGCTGTCGCGCGACCTCCATTGCTTCAACATGTCATGCTCGGTGGTGATTGCTCCCTATACCTCTTATAACTTCTCCTTCCGTTGTAATGCCGCCACGCTTACCGATGCCTTGAAATACGATAAGCGCAGTGGATATACCAATGCCATACAGTGGTATTGATTTGAGGAATGTGGTTAAAGAGTGGAGATTAACTGCAGGTCTTCTTTCTCTCCTACAATCCAAAGAATATCGCCTTTCTGGAAACGGTAGGATGGCTTAACTTGTGAGAGGTTTTCCTTTCCTTCTTCGATACCTACAACCATACAGTTATACTGATCACGGATTCCGCTTTCCTGTAAGGTTTTGCCGATGAACGGACTGTTTCCGCTGATGATGATACTGCGCAGTTTCATCTCCCGCTTCTCCAGCTCATGATCCTCTTCCAACACCTCTTCCTGAATGGCTTGTTGGAAGACAGCAAGCTGCTCATCGCTACCAATTACCTGTAGTATGTCACCGGGGAAGATGAGCGATTCCCCATCGGGAATATTCAGTCGGTGGTTAGCCCTGAGAATACTGCTCACATGTATTCCGTATTTCTTTCCCAGGTTCAGTTGTTTCAAGGTCTTACCCATCCAGAGCGAGTCGGCCGGAATCTCGAAGTCGGCTATATGGATATTCCTGTCGAGCAGCTTCCCCTCATACAGCGGACGCTTATGTCCATGCACCTGAGCCTCGATATCGCGTGAGCGGAGATTGAGGATGAACAACCGTTCCAGTCGGATACTCCTTTTCTTGATCCAGCGGGATAAGATGATGAAAATGATGGCAATAGAGCCGATGGTAATCATCAAGGCATTGCTGAAGCGAGTAAGATAGTTGCATATATAGAAGATGAAAGCCACGGCAATCACCAGTCGTACCAAAATGGTGAAGAGCAAAGGAATGCGGTTGATGTTACTTTCTGCCCACAGCGCCTTGAACTCCTCACTATGGTTTTTCTTCATGACCATGGCACGCAGGAAGGGCGAGATAAACAGCACGGTGAGTACGCCCGTGATGGCGTTCGCATACCAGTGCAGCTCCCATCCTGGTAACAGCTTTCTTGTGAAGGGTAGCACAAAGGTGAACATCAGAGCGATGGTAGCTGCCGACAGGATGCTGTATATCAAAGTGTTCCTACCCATCTGCAGTAACAGTCGCTTCCATTTGCTCTGCTCGGTGGTGTTGGGATGACTCATGGCGAGATGATTCAAAGAGCGTACCCATTTATTGGGCAGTCGTTTCTCCAATACATTATATGCAGGAGTAGCGAGCCGGATCATGTATGGGGTCAGGAAGGTGGTGATGACGCTCACTGCCACCACAACGGGGTAGAGGAAGTCGCCTATCACACCCAAAGATAATCCCAAAGAAGCGATGATGAATGAGAACTCACCGATCTGTGCCATGGAGAACCCGCATTTCATGGCCGACTTCAGTGTCTCTCCGCCAAGCATAAAGGCGAAGGAGCCGAACACAGCCTGTCCGATCAGGATGGTCATGACAAGGACGAATATCGGGAAAGCATAGTCGATCAGGATCTTCGGATCCACCAACATACCTACTGAAACAAAGAAGATGGCACCAAAGAGGTTCTTCACCGGCTCCACCAGTTTGATAATCTTGTCTGCCTCGATGGTTTCAGCCAATATACTGCCCATGACGAAGGCCCCGAACGCACTGCTGAATCCCACCTTCGTGGAGAATACGGCCATGGCACAACAAAGACCTAACGACACGATCAACAGTACCTCGTTGTTCATCTGCTTCCGCATCCTGCGCAGGAACAGCGGAATAGCAAAGATACCCACCACGAACCACAGTATCAGGAAGAAGGTGATCTTGATGACCGCATCCAGCATCTGTCCACCATCAGGACTGTTTCCGCTGGCGATGGCACTCAGCATCACCATCATGACGATGGCCAGGATGTCTTCGAGGATGAGCACGCTCATCACCCTGCCTGCAAACTGTTGCTGCCGCAGTCCGAGATCGTCGAACGCCTTATAGATAATCGTTGTGGAGCTCATGGCGAGCATACCGCCTAAGAAGATGCAATCCATCTTCCCCCAGCCGAAGAGATGCCCCATCACGATGCCGAGCATCATCATGCAGAAGATGATGGTTACGGTGGAGATGATGGGCGATGCCCCCATCTTCAGAATCTTCTTGAAAGAGAAATCCAGTCCTAAGGAAAACAGCAGGAACATCACACCGATGTCGGCCCATGTATGTATATCCGCCTGGTCAACCACCGAGGCCACATAGGGCATGTGCGGACTCACCAGGAATCCGGCTACCACGTAACCCAGCACCAACGGCTGCTTGAGTCGTTTGAACACCAGCGTTACAATACCCGCCACCATCAGGATAAGTGCCAGGTCCTTGATCAGTGAATGCAGTTCTCCCAATTAATATGAATTAATGATCAATTATCAATTTCAATTCTCAATACACTAATGTCCACGGCATTAGTCGTTATAACCCGCAGTGAGCTCGCAGATCTTCACGATCACCTGCATGGCCTTTTCCATAACCTGTATGCTCACGAACTCGAACGGTCCGTGGAAGTTCACGCCTCCAGCGAAGATGTTAGGACAGGGTAGTCCTTTGAAAGAGAGCTGTGCACCATCGGTACCTCCTCGAATAGGGCGCACACGTGGTGGAACATCGCTGGACTGCATGGCTTTCAGCACCACATCAATCACGTGCATGTTCGGGTCGATCTTCTCCTTCATGTTATAGTACTGGTCCTTGATCTCAGCCGTCACCGTTCCTTCCCCGTATTTCTCGTTCATCTTGTCGGCACAGAGCTGCATCGTGCGCTTGCGGTCCTCGAACTTCTCGCGGTCGTGATCACGTATAATATAGCTCAGCTTGGCATTCTCCGTGCAGCTTTCCATACCAGTGATATGATAGAAACCCTCGTAGCCTTCCGTCTCTTCAGGAATCTCATCGGCAGGCAGCATCATGATGAACTCGGCAGCCAGTCTGCTGGCATTGATCATCTTTCCCTTGGCATAGCCTGGATGCACGCTCACGCCCTTGATCAGGATCTTCGCACTGGCAGCGTTGAAGTTCTCGAACTCCAGCTCACCTAAGTCACCACCGTCGATGGTATAGGCCCATTCGCAGCCGAACTTCTCCACATCAAAGTGATGCGCGCCCATACCGATCTCCTCGTCGGGATTGAACCCCATACGGATATCGCCATGCGGAATCTCCTTATGGTCGCGCAGCCAGCACATAGCCTGTACAATCTCGGCGATACCAGCCTTATCGTCTGCCCCTAACAGCGTTGTTCCGTCGGTCACAATCAGGTCCTCACCCACATGCTGCAGCAGTTCTGGGAACTTCTTCGGCGATGAGATGATGCCTGGTGACAGCTCGATATCACAGCCGTTATAGTTGTTCACGATACAGGGTTTGATATCAGCCCCACTGCAGTCGGGTGATGTGTCATAATGCGAGATGAAACCGATGGTAGGCACTTCTTTCTTCGTGTTCGATTTCAGTGTGGCATAGATATATCCCATCTCGTCCATCTCTACGTCGGCAAAGCCTTCGCGCTCCAACTCTTCTTTCAGGTATTGGGCAAATATCAGTTGTTTGGACGTACTGGGTACGGTAGTACTCTCTTCGCTCGACTGTGTGTCGAACTTCACGTAGTTTAAAAATCTTTCGGTAATCGTCATGTTTATCATGATTAATTAATTTGCGGTTACAAAGATACGAATAAGCGAGCAAAATGCAAAAGGAAAGTTTACTTTTCTTTTCATTTTCGAGCGAAAGTATCTTCGGCGCAGCCAGAGATACGAATAAGCGAGCACAATACAAAATAAAAGAAGATTTATTTTTATTGTCGAGCGAAAGTATATTCGGTGAAACCAAAGTTACAATGCACTCGGCATAAAAAACAAATTCATTTGTTTTGTTCTGCGCTCTTTTTTAGTAACTTTGCATCCGATATGCGAAAAGTAGATATATTCCCCATCATCGTGTGGAAGAGATGGACGATCTTGTTCCTGCTTATAGTCGCAGGCGTTTTTTTGCCCCGGCCGTCATCCGCACAATCCAGAAAGGCAAAGGCAGCCCATCAGGAACAGTCGGCCAATGCCCGACAGGCCCGACAGATCTTTGACCGTACTTATCAGATGGTTTTTGGTGCTCAGGGTTCCACGTTGCATTATGCTGTCAATATCATCGGCATCTACAAAACCGAGGGTACAATATGGTATAAAGGTAAGAAGAGCAAGTTTGTGGATGAGAAGTATAACGCTTTCAGTGATGGCTTCACCTATTATTTGGTGGAGCGAAAAAAGAAAACGGTTACTATGTATGATGCCAACTCTGACAAACGTGACAAATATGCCACGAAGTTCAAGTTCGATCCCGAGAATTTCCTATACAGCATTGCTGATAGTGATAAAGGGTTTGTCATCACCTTGAAAGCAAAGAAAGGTGTGAAGGGCATCAAAGAGATACATGCCTTAATAGATAAAAGAACACGCTACCCTTTGAGTCTTCGTATTAAGTTGGGAATCTTCAGTACCACAGTGAAGATCAGTAACTTCAAGAGTGGGAATATCAATGATGACCTGTTCGTGTTCCCGCGACAAAAGTATCAGGGATATCAGATCATCGATAAACGTAATGAGTGACGTCAATGGTTAAAGGAGTGAGAGCCAGTTCTCAATGGGAATACCCCGGTTCTTGTCATCATTGTCTTTGTTCACCTCGATCAGGCGATAGAGGGCGTCCATGGCTACACGGGTACTGGGTTTCAGCGGTTCGTCGTTGAGCAGATGACCGATGAGGATGGCGGAGAACATATCGCCTGTACCAGGGAAGTGAACGGGAATCTCGGTGTAGGGAAGCAGGAAATACTCGCTGATGAAATGGTTGTAGCCCACCACCGCCCATTGTCCGTCAACCAGCAGACTGGTAATCAAGGCCGACTTTGTACCTAACTGGCGCAGTTTGTCAAGCAGTTCCTTGGCCTCCTGCCAACTCACACCCTCTTTCCGATAAGGGGTGTCGGTGAGGTAGCAGGCCTCGGTGTAGTTAGGGAAGATCAGATGGGCCACGCTGATCATCTCGCGCATGCTCTGCACGGCCGCTTCAGTCACACCGTTATACAGCTTTCCCTCGTCGCCCATGATGGGATCGACGAAGATTACTGTACCATTGGCAGCTTGCTCACGACAGTAGGCAGCCACAATCTGTGCCTGTCGCTCACTGGCAATGAAACCGGTGGCGATGGCATCAAATCGGAAACCGAGTTCCTTCCATACGGGGAATACACCTTTTATATAATCGGTGGTGTCGAGGATATTGAACTTCCCGTAGTCGAGGGTGTTCGATACCAATGCCGTGGGGAGGTTATAGACGGGATGTCCCAAATACGACAGGATGGGAAGCATCGCTGCCGTAGCCACCTTACCATAGCCGGCAAGGTCGTTGATCAATAATATCTGCTTTTTCGCCATATCGGCTGCAAAGTTACGAAAAAACGAGTGCAGAACAAAACAAATGTATTTGTTTTTTATGCCAAGTGCATTGTAACTTCGGCGAAGTTAAAGGGAATCATGTACCATGCTGATAAAGTACTGGTGGAGTCGGGAATCCTCATCGAGCTCGGGATGGAAGGCGGTGACGAGCTGATTGCCTTGCCGTGCTGACACGATATGGTCATCAACCACTGCCATCACCTCCACCTCATCTCCAGTCTCTTGGATATAAGGTGCGCGGATGAAGGTCATGGGTACCTTGTCGGGAATCCCTTTGAACGGTGCCACTATGTGGAAACTGCCCAATTGTCGTCCGTAGGCATTGCGGCGTGCCACGATATCCATGGTCCCTAAATGGGAACGGTCGAGCAGGATAAGACCAGCACAGGTACCGAAGACGGGCAGACCCTCTTGTATGGCTTGCTGGATATCGTGATACAACCCCAGATCATGCAACAGCTTCATCATCGTGGTGCTTTCCCCACCGGGGAGGATCAGACCATCCTTTGGCTGTTGCCAATCGGCAGCCTGTCGCACTTCGAAATAGTCCACGCCGATGCGTTCAAGCATCTGTTCATGTTCTGCGAACGCCCCTTGTAGTGCCAATACCGCTATCCTCATCTCACCTCCCTCTTTCCGCCATCAACAGTTCAATCTCACTCTCGTTGATACCCACCATGGCCTCTCCGAGATCTTCCGACAGCTCTGCCAACAGCTTTGCGTCGCGGTAGTTGGTGACAGCCTTCACGATGGCTTGTGCCCGCTTGGCAGGGTTCCCGCTTTTGAAGATACCCGATCCCACGAACACTCCCTCGGCTCCCAACTGCATCATTAGGGCTGCATCGGCAGGGGTGGCCACACCACCGGCGGCGAAGTTCACTACGGGCAGCTTACCGTTTTCGTGTACGAACTTGACAAGGTCATAAGGGGCACGCAACTGCTTGGCTGCCTCATACAGCTCATCCTCGCTCATACTCACCAGTCGGCGTATCTCACTCTGCATCATCCGCATGTGGCGTACCGCCTGGATGATGTCACCCGTTCCCGGTTCTCCCTTCGTGCGTATCATTGTGGCACCTTCGGCAATGCGCCGCAAAGCCTCACCTAAGTCCTTGGCACCACAAACGAACGGAACCTCGAACTGAGTCTTGTCGATATGATACACATCATCTGCCGGTGACAGCACCTCACTCTCATCGATATAATCAATCTCGATGGCCTGCAGAATCTGGGCCTCGGCAAAATGTCCGATGCGGCATTTGGCCATAACGGGGATGGTGACAGCCTCCTGGATGCCACGAATCATCTTCGGGTCGCTCATACGCGACACACCGCCAGCGGCACGGATATCCGCGGGGATGCGCTCCAAGGCCATCACGGCACAGGCTCCAGCAGCCTCGGCGATACGAGCCTGTTCGGGTGTTGTCACGTCCATAATCACACCGCCCTTGAGCATCTGTGCCAGGTTGCGGTTCAGGGTTTGTCTGTTCTCTTTCATTTTTATTCTTTTTTTGTGTTTGTGATTTATTCTATTCTTCTGTGTTTGTGACGGAACTGGGTGGGATTCTCTCCCGTGAGCTTCTTGAAGAACTTCGTGAACTGCGCCTGGGAGTGGAACCCGTATTGATAGGCCACCTCTTGAATGCACTTTTTCGTACTGCTCAGGGAAAGCTTGATCTCCTGCAGCAGATACTCGTCGATAATCATCTTGGGCGACTGTCCTGTAATGCGTTTCGTGACTTGTGCCAGGTAGCGGGCACTGACATTCAGCATATCGGCATAGAAATGCACATCGCGATTGGTGGCATGGTGAAGGGTAAGCTCACTCAGGAACTCGTTGTACAGCTCACTGCTCCTGCCTTGGAGATTACTGATGTAGGCCACCTGACGGTTCACGTAGCTGTTGGCTTGCAGGATGGCTTCCTCAAAACCGTTCCCTTGTGCCAGATAGGTGGCGATGGCTGACGAGAGCGCACCACCCAGACCATGACTGTTTGCATGGGTGAGCTGTGGTAACGGGTACGATCGTCCATCGGCAGATACTACCACCTCATCGGCTCCGCGACGGGTGATGACATGGCACAGAGGAACCAGGTGCTCGGCAATGGCTTTCACCACCTCGTCACTCATGAGCTGCTCACCGCGGATGGTCGTGACAACGGGATCATAGACGATATACTGCGGGTGGTATTTCTCTAACAACCGGGTCACCACCTCCACCGTCTCCACGTTCCTCAGCATTCCAATCTTCACCGCTTCGGGCACCACATCATCCATGATGGCCTCAATCTGCCGGGCAATGATCTCACTGGGCAGGTCGTAGAACTCCTGGATACCCAACGTGTTCTGCATGGTGACAGAGGTAACGACAGAAACAGCATAGCCACCCAGATTCGTGATGGTCTTGATGTCTGCCTGTACCCCGGAGCCGCCAGTGCCGTCGGAACCGGTGATTGTTAATATGAGAGGCTGGTTGTTCTGTTTCATGGGTGCAAAGGAAACACTTTTTTCCGAGACCATGAAACTTTCTTCTCATTTTGACAAGGATTTCTTCAATATTGACACAATCTGAACATGTTGAGACCTTGTCGGAAGGGGAACAACTGTAAAAACTCTTGTTTTTATACAAATGATTCGTATTTTTTTCGTATCTTTGCAAAACAATAGCGAAGATACTACATCCCTCGCTGAAATGTACATGCCGCAATGGCATCATTTCAATCCGCGAACTTTCACTTAAACCAACAACGATATGAAAAAAAGAATATTACTTATCATGACCCTCTTGCTTGCAGTAGCTTCGAGGTCAATGGCTATTGTCACAGAATATGGCTTCTATGTGGGCGGCGTGTGGATTACTTCCAGCAACTATAAAGATATTATAGGAGCAATACAGAAAGAAGATGCCCGCCGCATCACCGTGGGCGAAGGTGGTAGCATTACCTATCTGCCCTACTCAAATACGCTTACCCTGAAGAACGTAACCATCACGCGCACGGGCGGCAAGAACCGAGGCATTACCAACGAATCAAATACAGATCTGACGGTGGTGTTCGAGGGTACTGTGAAGTTGGATGCGCAGGATGCCTCCCCCATCCTCTGCAAGGCTAATACTACCCTGAAGTGCGCCAACGGCGGAAAGGTTACTCTCAATTCCGACTATAGCGATGGTCTTACAGCCAACGGGTGCACCATCTACATCCAAGATGCCGACATGCTTATCACGCGTTATTCTGATGGGGGTGCAGTTAGAGATGGTAGTGGTATCATGAGTGACGATCACAACGGCTATGTGGAGATATACAACTCCAAAGTGTGGGTGAACGTTTATAAACACTCCGTGTACAATTTGAAATCATTGAAAATCGGAGGTGTATCCGAAGTAAGACTGTATGGTGGCCCCTACCTGACAGTGAACAACCTTGACGACCTTACCTTGGATGCTGACATGGTATTTGATTATCCTACGGGAGCACGCTTCAACAGCTCGAAGAAAACAGTCGTGAGCGACGATTATCCTGATGGCTGCAGGTGGACCGTCAGTTTCAGCACCAAGGCACTGCAGGTGAACGACACCAACTTCCCCGACAAGAATTTCCAAGCGTGTGTGAGCGAACAAGCTGACAAGAATAGCGATGGATATCTGACCCGGATTGAACTTGATAATTGTAAATCATTGAATCTCAGTTATAAACACATCAAAGATCTGAAGGGTATAGAGCATTTTACTCAATTGGAAACACTCGATTGCAGTGGTAATCTGCTGGAAGGGTTTAACATTACGAAATGCACGGCACTGAAATCATTGATCTGCTACGACAACAATCTGACTTCGATTACTGTTCCTGGCTACAAGGCTCTGACAACACTGGAATGCTACAATAACAGTCAGCTGACATCGCTCAATGTTTCCGGCTGCACCGCATTGAAAACACTGAAATGCTACAACACCCAAATAAAGTCGCTCAGCGTCTTGGACTGCACCGCATTGGAAACACTGCATTGTTACGACAACCCAATGACCTCGCTTTACACCAAAGCCCTCTATAAGTTGACAACATTATTATGCTATAACAATCAACTGAAACTGCTCGATGTGTCTAATTGCTCAGCGTTGAATACACTGGAATGTGACAACAACCAACTGATAAATCTCAATCTAGTGGGTTGCAAGGCGTTGAAAACACTGAAATGTGGAAACAACAAACTGGAAAAGCTCGAAATTCGTAGTTGTCAGAATTTGGAAACATTGGATTGTAGCAACAACCAACTGACCTTAATAGATGTACTAGAAAGTATGCCTTATTTAAAAACCTTCAAATGCTATAATAACATATTGAAGTCTCTCTATATCAAATCGTGCCCTTCCCTCACCAAAATCATTTGTTACTATAACAGCATAGGTACTTCGAAATTCAGTAGCATTTCTACTGCCAACAAATGCGAGGTTCTCCTGCTCAGTACTTACGACAACAAAGAACATAACGATGCCACACTTGCCGATATCCGCAAAATGCAAGAAAAAGGAATCATCGTGAGCGTGGAATATAAAGGTATGTGGTACAAGGTTGACAATGCAATCATCCAAATCCATTCCACTTACTTCTCCGATCAATATTTCCGAGCTTACCTGATGAATCAGAGCTATGGCACTGACCAATCTCTTTCATATGCAGACATTCTCGGCGTTACCTCCATCGATGTAAGTGATAAGAACATCGAAAGTCTCAAAGGTATAGATTATTTCATCAAACTTACTACTCTTGAGTGTAGTAAGAACAAGCTGACTACCTTGGACGTATCTAAATGTGTACAATTGCAAGAACTATATTGCGCAAATAACGCCCTGACCTCGCTGAAGGTGCCTAATAATGCCCAATACCTGAAAAAGGTTTATTGCCAAGTCAACAACCTCTCGGAGGATGCTTTCAGTACCCTCTTATCTCAAAAGATAGGGTATTCTTCTGGTTGTGAAATCTATGTGCATGATCGCACCTCTGCCATAGAACAAAACAAGTTCAACTCGTCGCTACGTGCATTAGCAGAAAGTAACAATTGGAAACCATACTACTATGATTCCGATGGCTGGCACAGCGGCTGGGAGGATGTCAATAACTCTATCGTGACAGCCATCAATGCTGTCACCGCTCAGGAGGAGACCACCTACAGCGATGCACCACGCTACAACCTGCAAGGTCAGCGCGTGGGTAATGACTACCATGGTGTGGTGATTACCAACGGTCGCAAGTTCCGGGTGAAGTAATCTTCAAAATGGTGCGGGTGCCGTGAAGGTGAGTCGTTCACCCGTCTTAGGATGAATGAACGACAGTGTTTCGGCATGCAGATAAAGGCGGTCGGCCCGATGTCCATACAGCGCATCCCCCACAATCGGCACCCCCAATCCTTCCTGGTGGGCGCAGTGTATGCGCAGTTGGTGGGTTCGCCCTGTTTGGGGGCGGAGGAGGATTCTTATTGTGGAGTGTGGAGTGTGGAGTGTGGAGTGAGATATGCTTTGAGTATGTGAATTCTCAGGAACAGATGACAGTATCTCAGTACTATTCTCACTCCACACTCCACACTCCACACTCCTCATAATACAATACTCCGTTACCGCCTCCTTCCCATTCTCCCAATCCACCAGCTGTCGCGGACGGTCATAAATATCCGGTCGGAGGGGTAGGGAGATGGTGCCTTTAAGCGGTTTCCCCTCGGGCATGTGCTCTAATAGAGCCACGTATGTTTTCTCTACCTGGTGCTCCAGGAACTGCTTTTGCAACTCTGTGTATGTCCATTTGGTCTTGGCAATCACCATCAGTCCTGAGGTATCCATATCGAGTCGGTGCACGATGATAGGATTCATATCATCATGCAGATAATCCCTCATCATGCTCTCCACACTCACATCCCCAGTCTTCCCCGGCACACTCAGCATCCCAGCGGGTTTGTTCAGCACGAGGAGGTGGGAGTCTTCGAAGAGGATTCTTATTGTGGAGTGTGGAGTGTGGAATGTGGAGTGAGATATGTTTTGAGTATGTGAATTCTCTGGAATGGATGACTGTATCTCAGTACTATTCTCACTCCACATTAACTTCGTTGACTTTTGTCGCGACTCGGCCAAATCGATGCCAGCATCTTTGGCTCTCGCTGCTCCAAAAGTTCCACACTCCACACTCCTCGAAAAAACAGAACCAAGCATCCACCCCAAAATCGGGAGGCACTTCCCTCTGCAGGCGGGATAATAGTTCAGGTGATGACGGATCTCCATCTTGGGCGATGCGCCCCACCAGAATTCAGCCATGCATAGGGGTTGGAGGTTGTTCTCAAAAGCATACTGCAGGAGTTTCGGTGCACAGCAGTCACCCGACCCCGCTGGGGGTAGCTGACCGTTATAATCGTTGAAGATCTCGATGAGGTCTTTGGTCTCACCCTGCGCGTTCCGCATCTTGTATTGTGAGAACAGCCAGCGCTGCAGGTCATCAGATGCCTCCTTGCGTTGTTTCTTCAGTTGTTCAATTCTGTCTGTCAGTGATTGTTCCTTTTCCTTCCACGGCTTCTCCAGTTCCTCACAGCGCTTCTTGATGCGCCGCATCTCGGCCTTCATAAACTGACTCTCTCGGATTAGCTCCGCATTCTCTTCAGGCGAGATGTTGCGTTGCAGACGCTTCATGTCGCGCAGCACCTTAGCGGTCTTCATCTTCTTCTCGTGTTCACTGAGCAGGTTCTCCGTGGTACGAAGCATCTTCAGGTAGTCTGGCTGGTGATAGAGATGATCCAAATCCTTTTCTAACAACTCCACCTCGTGGTTCATCTCGGTTATCTTCCGTTCATGCACCTTGAAGTACCCATCAGGATCCTGCGCATCGAACACGGGCGGCACAAACCACTCCCAGTCGTTCCTGCCAGCCAGCAATCCGCTATACGCCGCCAAGAATCCAATCTCACTCCTCATATTATCGTCTCGTGGAGTGAGGAGTGAGGAGTGAGGAGTGAGAAATGTCTCAAGTACAAGTGGTTTTGTACATGAATACTGTATCTCAGCACTATTCTCACTCCTCACTCCACACTCCACACTCCTCGAGTAGCCCCTAAGCGGGGCTACTACCAACACCCCAAACATCTTCCCTTGATCAGCATCTTCCTTGATCTCAGGGTGCTCCATGATATACTGCTGCACCTCTTCTACCGCTAAGATACTCAGCGGGTGAGGCTCATAGTCGAACGGATCATTGAACTGCTCTGGTCGTGCAATGTCGGTTTGAAGTGGGTGGAAATGTTTCATGAAGCCAAAGGTACGAATAAGTAAGCGAAAAACCAAACAAAATTTGAGTTTTTCCGAACGTGAGTACATTCGGCAAAGCCAAAGGTACGGTTTTTACTTCAATAAAACAAATCTGACAACACTTTTTTTACGGAACTTAATCAAGTATCAAATTACCATAAAACGAAATGCGTTTGCCGTCTGCCTTTCTTTGTCAGTACCTCTTGGTAACTGCCGATGGGCTCAAAGAGTATCAGGCCCCTCTGACAGTGCCTTTCAGCCAATGTGGCCTCCACTCTATCTGCCTGTTCAGTCTTCCTCGCGCTCATATCACAAACTATATTCAAGTTTTTTTGGTGGTTTGTAGTATTTGTTGTATCTTCGCAAACGATTATTCAATAGTGTGACAATAAAGATGTAAGAATATGAAAACTACCGGAATGATGCTGACCGCCTTGATGTCAGTCGTTTGCTGCACACAGCTTGCAGCACAGGGATTCCAGCGGGAGAGTTTCCCGGAAGGTTCCTACTCACCAGTGACCAATATTAACATCAACGGATATCCGCGTGTGCTTTCAGATAACCGTGTGATGTTCCGTGTGAACGCCCCACAGGCACAGAACGTACAGATTGATCTGTGCGGAACAAAGTATGATATGAACAAGTCGGATAACGGTGCCTGGACCGTGACCACCAATCCACAGGTGCCAGGATACCACTACTATTCGCTTGTTGTTGACGGTGTTTCAACAGCCGACCCCGCCAGTCAGTCGTTCTACGGCTGCAGTCGGTGGTCGAGTGCCATCGAGATCAAGGAAGCAGGTATGGATGTCTTCGAGGTGCAGGATGTGCCTCATGGTGAGGTACGCACCGTGTATTATTATAGCAAGGTGGATGAGTCGTGGCGACCCCTGATGGTCTATACCCCGGCGGGCTATAACGACGGTAAGCAGGGCTACCCCGTGGTGTATATCCAGCATGGTGGCGGTGAGGATCATCGCGGTTGGATGGAGCAGGGTAGGACAGCCCAGATCATGGACAACCTGATTGCTGCCGGTAAGGCCGTACCGATGATCGTGGTGAGCTCCAACAGTAATGTGCGATCCCGCCACGGTGGCTTTGGCGGCGGCTACAGCTGGCAGGGTATGCAGGCTTTCCGAAGCGAGATGATTGAGAATATCATTCCGTTTGTGGAGAAGAACTACCGTGTGAAGAAAGACCGTAAGAGTCGTGCCATGTGCGGTCTCTCCATGGGTGGCGGACAATCGTTCTATATCGGTTTGCGCGACCCGGAGGTGTTCGCCAACGTGGGCGTGTTCTCCACCGGTATGTTCGGCGGTATTCAGGGCGCTTCGAACTTCGATTTAGAGAAAGAGGTACCGGGCATATTGACCGATACCAAGACCTTCAACAAGCAGTTCGACGTGTTCTTCATGAGCTGCGGCGAGCAGGATCCGCGTATTGAGTACACCCGTAACATCGTGAAGAAGATGCGCGACGGTGGGGTGGAGGTGAAGTTCAACTCCTATCCTGGCGACCATGAGTGGCAGGTGTGGCGCAAGTCGCTGCATGAGTTTGCACAGTATCTGTTCAAATAACCTAATAGACTTTTTGATATGACACCCAAGGAAATAAGGAACAAACGACTGGCGGAGCGTATGATCAAGAATCTGAAACGTCGCCACATGGAGGCTTTCTACTGCGAGACGGCAGCAGAGGCTGTAAAGAAAGTATCTGAACTGATTCCCGATGGCAGTAGCGTGACATGGGGCGGCACCATGACAATACGCGACATGGGCATCCCGCAGGCATTGAGGGAGCGGGGCACCTTAGAGGTGCTCGACCGTGATCTCGTGGAGGGTAACGAGGAGAAGTTGCAGATGTATGTCCGTGCCTTCACCATCGATGTCTATCTCTCGAGTGCCAATGCCATCTCCGAGGACGGAGTGATTGTGAACATCGATGGTAACGGCAATCGTGTGGCAGCCATCACATGGGGACCCAAGAAGGTGATCTTCGTCATCGGACTGAACAAGGTGACTCAGACTGTTGAGGCTGCGCTGGCTCGTGCCCGTTCCACTGCATCGCCCATCAATGCCGCCCGCTTCGATATCGACACCCCCTGTCAGGTGGATGGTGTGTGTCATAACTGCAACTCGCCGCAAAGCATCTGCAACTACGTACACTTCCTCCGCAACTCTCCCAAGGGCCGCCACACCGTGGTGCTCGTCGGCGAAGACTTCGGCTATTAACCCCATTAAGCCCATCAAGCCCATCAAGCCCATTAAGCCCATCAAGCCCATAACAATCTAAAACAATACAACAATGAAAAAGAACAACTTCTGGATGCTCATCGTCATCCTTCTTTTCTGCGGCATGACCGTTCAGGCACAAGACAATGAAAAAAAGGAACCCGGTCCTTACATGTCTGCCCGTCACTTGCCCAACATGCTGAAATGGCTACCCGCTCCTCCTGATACCACGAGCGAAGAATTTGTCCACGACATCATGCGTTATATGTGGGGTAAGAAACAGCGCCTCAATCCCGAGCGTGCTGCCATTGCCATTCGCGATGCGGTGTGGAACATCGATTCCACCCTTGCAGAGTATTTCGTGCCGTTCGGAATGGAGATCTCAGCAGAGAAGACCCCCGATATCTACAACTACCTCATCAGGAGTATCAAGACTTGCGATCAGATGGGTACCAGAGCAAAATGGTTCTACCGTCGTAAGCGTCCTTTCATGCGCATGAATGAGCACATGCTCACCCGCAACGAGGAGGCAGGACTGGTCAACAACGGTTCCTATCCCTCGGGGCATACCATTCGTGGGTGGAGTGCCGCTTTGTTGCTTGCTGAGCTCAATCCCGCCGCAGCCGACACCATCCTGGCCCGTGGCATGATGTATGGCGACAGTCGTGTCATTGTAGGTGCCCATTGGCAGAGTGATGTCGATGCAGGTCGTCTGGCCGGTAGCGCAGCAGTCCTTGCCCTCCACAACAATGCTGAGTTCCTGGAAGACCAGGCCAAGGCGCGCGCGGAGTTCCAACGACTCACGGCGAATAAAGAGTGAACAAGATACATGATCAAGAAATCAGGCATCGTAAGTGATGCCTTTTTTCTTGTCATATTGTTGGAAGAGACCAGCGAGTATCGTACCACTGATACTGTGCCAGGCACATGAGATGGCGCAGGGCAGTACGGCAAGAGGCTGTGCAGCAAAGAACGTACTGGCAAGGACTGTGGCGAGTCCGGCATTCTGCATTCCCACCTCGATGGATATGGTGCGTTTCTTTGCTGTGTTGAACCGCGCGAGTTTTCCCGACAGCCATCCCATCAAATAGCCTAAGGTGTTATGACAGAACACCACGGCAAAGGTCCAGAGGAACAGCATCAGTCCGCGGGCCACCAGGTCATCGTGCACCGTAGAGATTACGCCGCCCACGATGCAAGCCAGACAGATCACGCTCAGTCCGGGCATCAACGACTGTATCGTTGGAAAGCACTCTTTCTTCGAATACGTGTAGTTCAGGAAGCAGCCGATGGCCACAGGTATAATCGTCACGATGAGGATGTTGAGGAACATGCCGATGGTGTCTATCTTGATGATCTCACCTGCCGTCAGCTCCATTAGCAGCGGAGTCATCACAGGTGCCAGTAGGGTAGAGGCGCAAGTCATTCCCACCGAGAAGGCCACATCGCCATGACAGAGGTACGACATGATATTGCTCGACACACCGCCGGGGCAGCAGCCCACCAGCAGAATACCCAAGGCCAAGGCAGGCTCCAAACGGAACACATGCACCAGCAGATAGGCCATACAGGGCATGATGATAAACTGCGCGCAGGCACCGATGAAGATGTCCCACGGGCGATGCGCCAGAATACGGAAGTCCTGCGTGGTAAGCGTAAGTCCCATGGTCAGCATGATGATTCCTAAAATCACCGTCTGCGTATTCCCCCTCACCCAGTTAAAGGTGTCAGGCACAAAAAAAGTAAATACGGCCACGGCAATCACCGTCAAAGAAGCATTCGCCGCCAGCCACCTACTGATCTTTTGAAGTATCGTCACTTTCATGGGGACAAAGGTACAAATAAGTGAGGGGAAAAGCAAAGAAAAAGCGTTTTCTTTCATCATTTCTTGCCGATATCGGCAAAAATCAGTATCTTTGCCAAGGAAAATGAAACTATAACTTGCCGATAGAAGACAAATGAAGTACATATCAGTCAGTCAGTATGCTGAGAAATTTGGTATCTCAGAGCGTACGGCACGAAACTATTGTGCCAATGGAAAGATTGAAGGAGCTTTCCTGACAGGGAAGACCTGGATTATTCCTGAAGAAGCCTCACTGCCCCGTCGCAGCAAGGCCTCGTCGCATGTCTTACCCTTGTTGCAGGTGTTACGTGATCAGAAAGCATCAAAGATGAAGGGTCTTTCGAGGACATCCTCGACTTCCATGTGCGCTTTGAGCAGATACATCCTTTTCAAGATGGAAACGGACGAGTCGGTCGGTTGTTGATGTTCAAGGAGTGCCTTGCAAATGGGCACGTTCCTTTTATTATTACAGACGAACTCAAGATGTTCTACTATCGCGGTCTTCGTGAGTGGGGTAGTGTGAAAGGCTATCTCACAGATACCTGTCTGACAGCACAGGATCAGTACAAAGCACTGATGGAGCACTTCGGTGTAAAGTGAGAAGCACCTTGCTCTTTCGGCTCCCCACCCCTCTTAGGGGCGGGGTTCCTGTCAAGGGGGGCGGGGTAGTATAATCAGTTCCATATTAATTGCGATATTTAAGTTTTGAATAAAAGCTGACTTCCGACTTATCGAAACTGTTCAACTGTTCGTTCGCTTCGATATAGCCACGGTTACGCCAGATGCGAATCATATCTTTGGTTCCCTCACGACTGAGTCCTTGCTGTCGACGAATGGATATGGCATCGTCGAGGGTAAACTCATTGGGCAGCAACTCCAGCATGTTGCGAGGACCGCGACGACCAGTTGATGTCTCGCCCCGTTCGGCTGCCTCGATGGCCTCCCCAAAGAAATGCATCTTGCACCAGAGGTCGTACTTTAATGACCAACGCACAAACTGTTCCATGTCCTTTGTCCATGTGTAGTTGTGAGCTACGAAGAGTACGCAGGCTTTCAGGTAGGCAATCACGTTGGCTCGGAACGAGAGGTTCCAGTAGGTTTCCGACTGACTGACTCGAGAAAATTCAGCGCATTCGTTCTTCAGGCGTTGTGCCAGACGGAAGGCTTGAGGGCAGTCGATAGTACCGCGGGCTGAACACAATCGCTCGATGTAGGGTCGCAACTGTTCGTCGAACTGCGCATCGTAAGTGCCGTATATGGGCATGTCAGCACCGATTTCTCGTCTTGGGATGGTACAGAAGTTGATGCGCGAGATAGGACCGTCGGTCAGCACCGACTGAAAGTAGCGTTGTCCTTTCTTAACAGTGGTGGCAGCATTCCAGTTGAAACGGATGCACACCTTTTCGGTCACCGACTGTGTGCCCACGCGCGTTTGTCCGTAGCGGTTACCTGGGTCGAATGCGAGGCACATGATCTGGAACTGGTGGTTTCCACGACCGTTACCCTTCAGTGCGTCGAACTGGTCAATCTCGTTCAGTTTCACATAGAGGAAGTGCTCGTCGGCTTCAGCCATGCGTTGCACGAAGGCGGCATTGGTCACATCGGGGTCAATCTCCTGGATGATCAGTCCTTCGGGGCGCTGTGCCTTATCTTTGTTGGCGCCTTTCGTGTTGATCTGTTGCTTCCACAACTTTTCACGTTCCAGGTTCTCATCGTCGCGTCGGCGTATGTCAGCCATGATACGGTTGATGGGTTCCGAGATACAATCCTTACCGGCTCCCGTTCCAGCCATCAGACAGTTCATCAGCGTAGCCTCATGCTCCACATTGTCAATGTAGCGGAAGCGTGTCTTGTGCAGATGAGCCGCCAGTGAAGGGAATACCGCATGAGCCACAGCCGGGCGGTAGATGGTGGGAGTGTTCTGCAAGAGCAGTTTGATCAGTGGTGGCAACTTCTTGGGCATTTCGGGTGGCGCAGCACCAAGTCCTGATTCCGTTTCGTCGGTCTCATCCTTGGGCTGCAGACTCTTAATGACCTCCTTCAGCTGCTTGGGCATCGAGTAGAAGCGTCCCTGACAAGCTGAGTGAATCAATCCCCGCATTTCCTCCTCCGACAATCCGTAACGAGGCATAATGGCCAGTAGTGTCTTTTCATTATTATCCGTGATGTAGCGCAAGTGGGCAGCCAATCGGTGCAGACGGTCATTGCGCTCACCAACAGCAGGTTCTCCACCTGTTCTGCGAAACCACTCCTGAACAATGTCCTTATAGGCGATACCTTTGAAGGTAGTGGACACTTCTGTCCCCTCCATTGGAAGGGATGAAGATGATGCGTTTGATGGTTGTGCATCTGCGCTCTTCTCAGGATCGTAATACGAGCCATCTTCGGTTCGTCCGTCGATGCTCAATCCCCTGTCGGTATAAGCCTTGCGACGCTGTGCCACTTCCTCGTCCGACAACTTCTCATACCATGCATCTGCGCGATAGATCTCAAAACTGGCGGGCGAGATATAGATGAATCGCTCTGGAGTAAAACATTTTGTATCGCAGACCACGCCCAGTGCTTTGCAATATGCTCGCTGCGCTTCTGGTACCGTCATACCTAATGGCAGACGGATGTCGATGTGCAGTTTGCGACGAATCGAATAGTCTTTGTGGAGCATCAAACCTTGCCAACGTCCACCATTTTCGTTATTCAACTTCTCAGACATCTCATGGGCCTTCTCCACCAGTTCAGGGTCATCGATATCGACGCACGTCTGCCAAGTGAACGATTCGGCCACGATATGCTCACGGTCGCGATAATTATCACGGAACTGCGTGTAGTGCGGGCATCGGAAGGGCAACCATCCTTTCAACCTTCGTTGTTCTTCTTCAACCTCTGTGGCATTGATGCGTTGTTCCAGCTGCTTTAGTTTTGACAACTGCGTAAGAGCGTCGTACTCTTGGAGCGGGCATTCTGTTACGAATGCCCTTGTCTGCTCCTTTGTCTCACGTGGGTTAAGAGCTATCATGTGTTGCTCCTTCAAATCTTCTTTCTTCATTTCTTACAAAGTTTTGGTGAGCGAAGTGTCAGAAGGGTGGCCACCTTTCTTGTGATTGAAATCTCGCGAGACTTCGTTCTCCTCAACTCAGGGTTAATAATAATGTTTATGTACTCACAGGGATAAGCACTCCGGTTACTATACCGTGTCTTTCTGTTTTCCGAGTGCAAAGTTACGGCGAATAAAAAACAAAAATCCCCTATATAGGGCCTATGTGGCTCCTATATAGGGGATGCTTGTGCTGATAATCAGCGACTTACGCTAATCCTCGAATATTAGGTCTATCTCCTCCGAACGTGTAGGTAAGGTTCCCGTCTGCTGGATTTCCCATTTCTCCTGTGCCAGATTGTTGATACCCCAAAACCGCTCAAACGTCTTCCACTTCGATTTGATGCCTGTCCGTTCGGCAAATACCTCGGCAATATACATTGCCTGCTTGCGGGTTGTCTCAGGCAACAGTTGGCAGTCTGCATCCACGAACCCAGCCTTCTGCAGCTGTTTCCAATATTTCATGGCCTCTTTCGATGTCAGACGGGTGGGTAGTGCGTTATGACTGTCACTGGCAGAATTTGAGCAGACATCCGCTTTCCTGTCTTTCGCAGAATGCTGTTCCAGCCACTCCATCGAAAGCATGCCGATGGTCTGAATCTTCAGTTTGGGCAGCGACAACTCGGCTATCTCCCAAACCTCACTTACCACAGGCTCCACCTGGTGCCGGTAGATCTCCCAGAATTCGAAGGTCTCACGATCCCCGATTCTACGCATGGCAGCATCAATATGAACGCCGGTATCGCCATCCGTTGAGGTCTGAAGCCGCTGCTGCTGACTCAGCCATGCCTCATCTTTTCTGAGTGCCGACAGCCATTCTGATGCCGAGGCATAGTCCTTGCGATTACTGCTCATCATAAGACTTTGTCCTCCTCGCGCCAAATGCCTTGTCCACATCGTTCGGCATGAGCCATCAGATAACCGAATTCCAGCGAATCGTCAGTGATCCAGTTTTCAGCCAGATACTGAGCCCTCACCTTGCGCACCTTTTCGGCAAACCGCTCCAATACCTCGTTCGTTGCTCGCCCGTACACTTCTTTGTTCATGTAATCATAGAGAGTTTGCGCGACCTTCAGCACCCCTTTGTCAAACCGACGGGGTATCAAGCCATAAATCTCGTCGTGCAGTATCACTACCTCTGAACTCAGTTTCAGTCTGCGACCGCGTTGCCAATGCCGTTCTATCTGAAGGAGCGCATCGAGGATGACGCTCACATAGTCGCGAGGAGGCATCTCGGTATTGTCAGGATTACCTACAAGACAATGATGTTTCTTCGAGTAGAGTTCTGCCAGTTCGTCCTGAGCTGGCAGGTAATAGCTATCTTCATACACCCTGATGGCATGCTTCTTCAAGATGTAGGTCATGTGCATGGCAATCTGTTCATACTCCGTGGTGGAGAGCCATTCCACTAATCGCTTGTTCGACACCCAGAAGTTATCCTTGATGCCCAAATCTGTCAACAATCGCTCCACTTGCGAGTGTGTGAAAGTTCTATGTTCGTCACCTCCCGGCATACTTGCCTCTGTGAGGTCGGTTTCCCTGAAAAAACCGTTCTCAATCTGATCCAGTATCTCTCTGGTCGTTCTTGTCTTTTTCATATTTGCGACAAAGGTACTACTTTCTTTTGATATACACAAATTGGATATTACTAAAGTTCCACCGAACAGCGAACAGTTGAACAGTTTCGGTGTGTGCGCTGAAAAATGGTTATAATATATTTATATATTATACTCCTTATGGCTGTTCTCTCGCAAAAACTGTTCGAACTGTTCGTTCAGTCTTTTTACGAAAAATCAGTCCCTCTTAATTGTGAGAAAATGCCTCGTTCACTAACAGAAAGTGCGTCACTCTCTAAGAGAGAATGCGTCACTCTCTGGGAGAGAATGCGTCATTCAGTGTTTCTTAACATTTCAAGGGTGCTCCGTTAACAGATTTTTGCACGCTACGAGGGGTCTGAATTTGGTCATCTCGGAGTTTTTTCGTAACTTTGCGGTGTTAATTAACATAGTCACTTCACAAAGTAAACAGCCAACGGAGAACAATGCTTATGAAAAGAATAATTGTATTATCGAGCGTACTGATGATGACATTGGTGGTGTTGGCCGACAACACACCGAAGAGCATCTCACTGACTACCGACCAACAGGGGTTGGTGGTGAGCAATAATAATTTTGCCTTCAACCTCTTCCTTAAAGCCCGCAAGGATGAGAATATGATTCTTTCTCCGCTGAGCATCACCTATGCCTTGGGAATGCTTAACAACGGCGCTGCTGGCGAGACACTGCAGCAGATCAATACCGTACTGGGCTTTGGCGATGCGGGGGCTGACGCCATCAACGACTTCTGTAGGAAGATGCTCTCTGAGGCACCGGTACTGGATGAGCTCACCAAGGTGATGATTTCCAATACCATCTTCTTCAACGCGGCGAAAGGCTATGTATTGAAGGATGCGTTCGTCGAGAAGGCAAACCAATACTATGATGCAGTACCAGAGAGTCGAGACTTCGGTGACGGACAGACGCTGGATGTCATCAACAAGTGGGCAAACGACCATACCGAAGGGATGATCCCCCAAATTCTCAAAGAGGATGAGTTCGATGCCAATGCGGTGAGCTATCTGCTCAACGCCCTGTATTTCAAGGGTACTTGGACACTGAAGTTCGACGAGGCTGAGACGAAGACGGAACAGTTTGGACAGGAGGAGGTGCCGATGATGCATCTGGAGAATAACCTGCCCTATATGGATGATATGGATTGTCAGGTACTGGCACTGCCATACGGTAACGGAGCGTATCAGATGACCATCCTGTTGCCTCATGAGGGCAAGACCGTCAACGATGTGCTACAAGGTATGACGGCAGAGAAATGGAAGCAATACAAATGGATGGACGAGGCCGTGGTGGATGTGAAACTGCCACGCTTTGAGTCGATGACGGAACTCAACCTGAATGACATCATGTCCGAACTGGGTATGCCCAATGCCTTTGTTTATGGAATTGCCGAGTTCCCTAACTTCTGTAGCCAAGAGGATATCTATATCAGTCTGATGAAACAGGTGGCCAAGATCGAGGTGAACGAGGCGGGTACTGAGGCAGCTGCCGTCACCATCATCGGTGTGAAAGAAAGCGCAGGACCAGAAGAGCCTCTTCATGTCAAGTTCCATGCCAACCGACCGTTCCTCTATATCATCAGCGAGCAGTCAACGGGCTCCATCTTCTTCATCGGACAGTATATGGGTAATCAGAAAGGTGATCCGGCAGGCATCGCACCTTCTTCCCTGAACACACCGTCTTCCACGAAGATCTATAACCTCGCCGGTCAGCAACTCAGCTCACCACCCACACAAGGTATCTATATCCGCGACGGTAAGAAAAGGGTAGCACCATGAAAAAGCATAATGCTTAGTCTGCTATTCAAGTTTCGCATACGCTCAACTTTTTTGTAGTTAAGTAGTTATGGAGTTAACTTGCGAAAGTTGAGTTACTGACTGAATAGGAACTGCTGGTCGGCGTATTCCCACTTGACGGTGCCGAAACGGATGAGACGGGCCAGCAGGGTGATGACCTTGTAACGGGGAATGGATGAACGGCGGACAAGCTGATTTAGGGTCATACGACCTAGCAAGGTATCGAAGAGCTTGCGGACAGTATCGTCGTAGGTCATCACAGTCCCTTGCCGTTTAGGAGATTCCCGCCAGAGGGCAAGGTGAACAGGTGAGGCAATGATGTTCTCGTCGTTGATGCGGATATAGGCACGCATCTTCCCTTCTTCCGTCTGGGCACATACGGGTCTTTTGTCTGAAGGGGGTACCGTGGCAACAACAATGGTTCGCCCATCTACATGAAACGTGTCGAACTGGATACTCGGCTCCGGCTTGCAGTACTTATATGCGGCCTGATGCATCATGTAGATCTCTTCTTCTGAACGCACCCCAGAGAGATGACCGTCGTCACGAACACCGATCAATAGTCGACCCCCGTCGGTGTTGGCAAAGGCAGACACCGACTTGGCGAGCTTGCAGGCATCGGAAACACGGTATTTGAAGTCCTGCTGCTGATGTTCACCCTGACGGATGAGATCAAGAAGGTATTTCTTATCGTCCATGATTCTACAAAGATACGGCTTTCTTCTGAATCTCCCACACCTTTTCCCCTTAATTCTTTGTGGTTTCTCATTAATTTGCTATTTTTGTGGCGTCAAAGAGTATATTTCAATGGAAGTGATAAATGTTTTGAGTATATGATGTGTGATACAGTGATTACTTGGGCAAAGGAGAACTTTATGTTTCTTTCTCTAATAGTGGGGGTGATTGGTGTTGTAATCGCTGTCATCTCCTTAATTTACGAGATTAAGAAGAAAAGGAAAGAACGTAAGTGATAATATAGGAGGAATGCTTATGAAAAGGAAGATGATACTGATGATGGTGCTGTTGTTCTTTGCTGTGGTGTGCCCGGCTCAGAGCATACGCAACAGTAACAACTCGGTGATAGCAAAGGTTGATGCTGATGGGACTATCAGGAACAGTAATAACTCGGTGGTGGCACGAATCAATAGTAATGGGGATATACGCGACAGTAACAACCGTCTGCTGGGAAAGATAGGTAGTAATGGAGACATCAGGAACAGCAACAACTCGTATATGGGAAAGGTAGAGAGTAGCGGAACGGTGAGGAACAGCAACAACTCCTTGTTAGGGAAGGTTGACTCGAATGGAACCGTTAGAAACAGCAACAATAGCGTCATCGGTTATGCGAAAGGGGTTCCCATGCGCTATGCCGCCGTCTTCTTTTTCTTCCACTTCTGGATGTAATTCTCACGTTCGAGAAAATAAATCTATTCATTTTCTTCTCACTTACTCAGATTTTTCGTACCTTTGCAGCCAAAATAAAAATCTGGTCCCGTAGCTTAGCTGAATAGAGCGTCAGATTCCGGTTCTGAAGGTCAAGGGTTTGAATCCCTTCGGGATCACATACAAATTAATGGACTCCAACGAGAACTTGTTTTCAGTTGGAGTCCATTTTGTTTGGATGTCAGATCAGCCCGTGGCAGGGGCTGGGATGGACGAAGTCAATTTCTCGGGATCACCACGGAAAGCTTGCTTTCAAATTCGAGTTTCCTTTTTACTTTGTAGGATGGCTGGCGCCAGCCTACGGGAAAGGCGGAGCCAATTCCTTCGGGATCATCATCCCAGCCCGTGGCAGGGGCTGGGATGGACGAAGTTAATTTCCGGCACTCCCTGAATCTATTCAAACTATCAGGTGTTTTTATATCTGGCAAGTAGTTCTTCTGCTCTATGTTCCACTTCTTGCCTGACATACGTTGGACTGATGATTTCCACTTCGCCACCCATTGAAAGGATCTCCTTGATAAAGTCATAAGTGGGGGCTACACGCAACTCGAAAACAGAATAGTCCTTGTGTCGTTCCACCTCTTTCTGAGACTCATGCAGTGGCAATGAACGCAGATATTCCCGACGGTGGTTAATATCATAGACCTTTATCCTTATCGTCTCAACATCATATTCCTCTGGCTCAACGATGATACCAAAAGCATCAGCGAAATAGTCGCTAACAGAGAAATCTCGCGGCATCTTGAACGTAACGTCTGTTGATTCTAATTTCACGACACGATCTAATGCATAGCGGCGAATATGTCCTTGGTTGGTTAGTTCTGTTGGCTCTTCTCCCTTGGGTTCATTCTCCATCACACCAACGACATACCACCGCTGGCGGAACACTCTGACACAATAGGGTTCCAGCAAAATATCGCGCGGTTCCTTGTCAAAATAGTCCTGATAAGTCATTGCCAGCACATGGTTCTCCTTCATGGCCTTCAGCACCTCCAACAGATAATCGTTGCCAGACGGAATATCCTCGTACATCACCCGTTCGCGCAGTCCGCGACTATCCTGCAAGAGTCCATTTACAGCAAAGGCCGACAACAGCCAATCTTTCACCCGGTCATTCTCCAACCAGTCACGCTGCACAATACGATAACAGTAGCCGTTGCGGGCATCAGAGGAAATATCAATGTCAAACGTCTCCTCTATTGCCCGCAGGCAGTCCTGAAAAGTTCGCTTGGGTAGCGATGTTTCCAATACATTTTGTGAACTTCGCTTCCACCGCTCTTCAAACTCCTTATAGGTAAGTCCCTTCGGATTCTGATAAAGTTCGCTCAGTATCCAAATATGTCTTCTTAAATAATCCTTCATGTTGCAAAGTTACGATTAAGCGATAACAATACAAAACAAAAAACGGCTTTTTGTTTTTATTGTCGAGCGAAAGTAACTTCGGTGTAAGCCAAAGTTACGATTATGTGAGAATAATACAAAAGAAAACCTATTTATTTGGAATAACTGGCTCGTTTTTCGTATTTCTGAATAGCTTCCAAGATCTCCTTCTTCGCTTTAGCACGTTTCTTTCTCCAAATATAAACCCAACCCAAGATGACAGATACTGTTATAGCACAAGAATAAACGCCAAGGAATGCAATACGATCTCGAACGCTGATACCCAGAAGGTAGCACGTCATTCCTCCTGCAATAATTGCCAAAGGACCAATCAATGACTTTGAAAAATCATCAGAATTAGGCTCAATATCTTCGATGATGCCACTGAAATCAATACCTTGTGCCTCCTCGTCACTTAGTTCCCAACCCAAGATCTCGTTCACTTGGTTACGTATTTCTTTCTTATCCATTTCTAATGCCATATTTTGGTTTAATAGTCGGTTAATATATCAAAAGAGAAAACTTGGATGGAGCTGATGTCAGAGAGGTTATCCGTTACCAAGCCATCAAACCAGGTGGTCTGGCCACTATAAAAATCATCCCCCTGATTATGTAGCGTAATGGTGTTTGTTGTTCCGTCTTTCAAGGATATGACAGTCTGAAGTTCGAGCATACAGGTTTCTCCACGGTTGGTTGCCTTTACCCGGAATACTGGTGGTTCGTCTTCCCAACTTTGTTCATCAATAGTAATACCATATTTGCTGAGACCTTGTACGACCCGTTGTGTTGGCTCTATCAATTTTTTCTCGACACTCTCAGAGTCAGTTGTTAAACTGTTGATGATTTCTTCGCTTTTTTCTGGTGCTAATCTAATATAAATAAATGCGCCAACGAGAAAGAATAGCGAAAGATAAAATAATGTTTTCTTGATCATACGTCTTTCTTTTTAATGTTAATACTAATGAAAGCAGACTTGTTCTGCAATTTAACTGCAAAAATAGTGCGTGGCTATGCGAAAATCCCGCATAGCCACGACAAAAATCAAACGACTTACTTAATTTACTATTTCAACTCCAGAAACTGACTAATAACCTTATGCCAATACTCCCAAGAATAGCCTACGGAAGGGTGGTTTACAGGCATAATCTTCACCTTAGTGCCGTCTTTCAGGGCGTAGTTACCACATTTGTTGATGTTACCATCCACCACGACGTCTGCATTCCACGACCACCGTTCACCAGCCGGCATAAAGCCCCAAAGCCGTGAACCCCACACGATGACATACTGCGGACGGTATTGCTCCAGCACTTCGAAGAACGGCTCTGCCGCCTCCTCATATTGTTTGCCCGTTCCAGCCTCGCGAGGCCCGCCCATCGCAGCCTGCAGGTAGTTGAAGAACGCCACGGAGTTCCATATCTTCTTACGTTCTGCCCAATCCGTCTCATGTCCAACCAACGACCGCTCGAACTTCAAGTACGTTGACATCCACCGCTGCCTCTCCAACGATTCATTCAGATAGTCACTCACCACGCCATTCGTAAAGGCGCAGCATTCCGGATGCGCCCTTGCATTACCGCAATCCGCGCATCCCTCTTCGCAGTAATGACTCTCACCGAGAATCATCACCCGCTTGCCGAATATACCGCCCGATGTATAGGAAGGACCTACAAAAGGTTTGAAAAAGTAGTTACTCATACTTTTGATGCATCTTTGAAATTACTCGATTGGAACACCTTCTTCATCTTCTCTATTTGCTCCTTGCATGATTTAGAGATGCTGACTGTGCTCTTGGCTTCAGTGAGAAGCATTTCTGTCGAAATTATTAAATCTTCATTCAACTTATTTTCATCTATAAGTTTCAAGAATCCTCGTTCAACAGTCTCATTGACGACGGCTTCAATATCAGCGCCATTAAAGCCTTCTGTCGCTTGAGACAATTTGGTGTAATCTACATCTACTTTTACCTTCTCAGCCTTACTCTTCTTGCCCAAATGGACTTTGAAGATGGCTTCTCTTTCTTCTTTGGTAGGAAGATTAACACAGAAAATCTCATCGAATCGCCCTTTACGCTTTAGTTCTGGAGGAAGATTGTCCGCATTGTTAGCTGTGGCAATCACATATACGCTGCTCTTCTTGTCTTGTAGCCATCCCAGCAGATAGCCAAACATGCGCGTCACGATATCGTTATTCTGCCCACCTACACCAGAGAAAGCCTTTTCAATCTCGTCAATCCATAGAATACAGGGGGCAGCCGCCTCAGCCAGCTTGATAGCTTTGCGTAGGTTTCCTTCACTCTCCCCAACATATTTGCCCATCATACTGCCCATATCCATCTTTAGCAAGGGGGCACCAAATGCGGCGGCAGAAGCTTTGGCACAAAGAGATTTTCCACAGCCAGGCATACCCACAATGAAAACACCCTTTGGCATTTGAACACCATATTTCTGAATGACTGAAACTTGCCCCATCACCATTGCTTTGGCTTCCAGATACCTTTTCAATACATTCATTCCACCAATGTCTTCCAGATTTTCATTGGCATCAATCAGTTCAAGAGTACCAGACTGCCTGACCATCTGTTTCTTTTGCTGGAGAATCATCGTCTTATCCTCGGCGCGAAGCGTACCATTACTGCTCATAGCCATATCCAGAGTACGGTCAATTTCAAAAGCAGTCAAGCCTTTTAGCGACGGCATCAGTTTGGGAATGTCTTCTTCATTAAAACCTTCTTCGTCGTGGTTCACCTCTACGTGCTTTCTAATGAGGGCTTTAATTTCCTCTTCATTGGAGAGGTCTATATCCAAAAATGAAACATACTTCTCGATGGCCTGAGGTACTTTTATACTTGTAGAAACAATGATGATTGTGGTGTTGTAAGATGCATCGTAAAGCTTTCGTTGGGCAATATGCAGCAACAAAGATTTGACTTTTGGCTCATCTATAAAGTCGTCAATCTCCTTTAATAATAAATATCTTTCAGGGAGGTTTTCGGCATCAGGTGTGTACTGCGGTTCGAGAAACTTCTCTAAAGATTCCTCAACCTGTCTTTCTTTCGTGACAAAATTTGTTCTACCCGTTGCCGGATTCCACTCATAGACTTTTTTCTTATCGATTGCCTGCACAATAAGTTCATCGACTCTGACGAAATCATAGTCACATATATAGATAATAGGTGTGTTTACATCTATCATCTTTTGTAAGTTGGAAACTATCTTTGTATTCATGCTAGAACTCAAATATATAGTTCAAGAAAACACGTATTTTCCCGCTAGTACCTAATTCTCTAAAAAGGAATTTATCCAAAATCGGATGTGTTTCATCTATATCTAATAAGTATTTTGTAGGATAATAGTCCTCAGCCGATTCCTTCAACATATCCTCATAAAGATTTGTATTTAGATTTTTATTCACAATTGTAAGAATGAAAAACTTTTGTTCCAAGAAAGGTTCCTCCACTCTATATGTGTTCTTTTCACAGAACAGACTGTAAGCATAATTATCATTCTGCTGAATTGAACGGTTATTTATTAAACGGCAGCATCTTAAAACAAATAATGCGAGTTGTTCTTCTCTTTTTGTCCATTCATGCCCATCTCTTTCTTTGGGAATGAGGTCGGAATTTGAGGATTTTGCCATTGACAACTTAAAGTTGACACATTTTTCAATATACTCCTTCATATACTGAATGTCAATGTGTCTCCACTGATTATACTTTCTTGCCAACCTATGTCCTTCAATATATTTCTGTACTTTCTTGGTATATCCTTTCTTCTTTGCAGATAATAATAGTTTATATCCTTTTATGAAATCAGGCACTTGTTCAATGTAATACCTACCTAGCAAATAGTCTGCATGACCGCTTCCTGTTTTTTCCAGTTTTCCCAAATATTCTTTATTGAGTGTGTTCTTATTTAAAGACTCTTCAATAATAGAGAGGAAAAAATCTTCATCAAACTCCCAAAGGATATTCTCTAATCTGCTGAGATTTTTTTCGTACTTCCCATTTTCCTTAAACCAAAAAAATAAATCACGAAGAGTTCCTTTTTTAGAGAAACAAGGCCATTTGGCCATTTTGTCATTATACTTTGAATAAGAAGATATTATATCGAAAAAAAAGACTTGATAAATTGAAAAATAATCATCTAATGATGAACAGTTAGATAAACCATTAGGCATTACTTCAAGTCTTTTGGCTATTTGCTCTCCTTCTTTCCCTTGCCTTTTTAACCAACGTAAAAGTTGATTCTCAATAATCTTTAGGTCATCAATACTAAAATTATGCCTCAAAGAGTCAAGCGAAGAATGTTCTTCTCCGCCTGACATTATTCTGAACCTTACTGGTTTGGGGTCTGATGTTAATTTCATATTTACTCAAGCAATTTGGCCAAGGACTTTTTCGCAAATGACTTTACCTTATTCGCAGTTTTATTAATTACGTTACGAGCAAAATCGGCAGCCATCTTAATGCCTTTTTTTACAGCCTTTTGGGCTTTAGGAGTTACAACGTGGACAAATTGTTTTACGTATGGCACCACAACAACTGCTGGAGGGTAGGCTCTTACTGCTGCGGCACAAACTATGTCAGTTATGCGTCCAAGGCCAAGTGCAACTAATCTGTCGGAAACAGACAATGCGGCTTCTTCTGCTTTTGCAACATACTCGTTGGCTTTTTCTACTAATCTACCAACCACTAAGTCCGTAATGGCTGCAGTTCTGATAGCTTGACGGTCGTTGACCGCCTCTTCTGCATCAATAGGGTTAACTGTACCCTCAGCAACTTGGTAAGCGGCCTTAATCCGTGTCAGACCTTCGTCAACGATACTTGCTATTGATTCTGCATTATCATATCCCTCTGGAAGCTTCAATATCCCCTTTTGATGAGCAGCAACGACAGCAGCGACAAACATCTTTTTTATCTTATCTTCTGCAGGATCGTTAAGAGGCAGATCAAGATATTCTTGTACACTCTCAAATTCTCGAATAGTTTTAATTTCCTCCTCACTTAACTTATTACCAATTGCTAATGACTGAAGAGCGGACATTACGTTATTGGTTTCCTCAGTGTGTTGAGTAAACTTAGCTTTAGTCTCATTGATATTCTGTGCTTCCATCTTTATTCCTCCTCAGTGATTTCGTTGATAAATACATCATTATTCTTAGCAAGTCCTTCAAAGATTTCGGTCTTTTCATCATCCGAGAGTTCTGCCATGCTATTGTCAAGGTCTTCGGTGAGCCAACGTTTCATACTGATACCTTCCTCTCTTGCAGCTTCTAACGATGCCGTTTTTTCTGTGAATTTATCAATATACTCCGAAGCTTTCTTGACCAAGGTCTTACTTTCCTCAGTCAAACCGAACTCTTCACTTTTCTCTCTCAGCAAAGCATCTATGTCTTTGCTTTCGTTCTTCTCGAAGCCGTCTAACAGCGACGAGAGAATGTCTTCAAATGTTTGTTCCATGTCTGTTGTATAAAATGTATTATAATCCTGTTCGTACTCTTTTTATTAAATTATAACCTATTTCTTCTTGTGCTCTAATATGTTCATAAGTTCCATCTTAGCCATTTCAATTTCATTCTCATTTGAAAGTTTGAAATAGTACCATCCTTCAGTATAATTAATCCTCCCGATTGGGGAAACATGTTTAAGTGGCTCGTGCTTAAACCCTTTTTCTTCAAACGCAGACCTAAACTCGTAGTCCCTTACTGCAATGACAGGAATTGTTCCTTGTGCATCTATAGGTGTATACACGTAACCATACCATATTTTCTCAGCATCATCAAGATAATAACCAAAATCAGAACCTTTATCCCAATTATTATTAACTTCATGATTGCATTTCACTAGTTTCGGAGGATTTCTTTCTTTTTTCTTCTGCAGCATCTTTAAATCATGAACATCAAAATCAAAAGAACCAAAAAGTGCTTCTGTCTTACAATCTTTCTGATAAAGAGTCTGTTGGATAAATGCGCCTAAAAGTCTCCAGTCTGGATTAGATTGTTTCAAAAGTTTCTTTGCAAAGTCATCCCACATTTTGAATTTGAAGCGAAGATTTTTATCTTTCGAATTACAAAGATTATCATTACTAATAATCCAGTCATTGCCGTATCGTCCAGGGTTATCAAAAGCTAATATATATCTGATATGTTCCGAGTCGAGGTAAACTCCTGTCATGTAATAGTTAGCATTAATTGTCGTATCGCCTATTTTACTTTCAAGAATATACTTTCCGTAATTTGTATAAAAAACGAAGTCGTTTCTACCACCCTCTTGCGTAATTTCACGCTCGACAATGTCAATCTCAATAGTTTGTTTTTCAAAGGTAAACCGAAAAAAATAATTAAGGAACTCCCTATCGACTTTACATAAAGCCCATATGATATCACTCAGTCTGTTTTCATTCATCCTGAGGCCGAAGGCCATCATCCATTGAAATACTTTACTTTCCATACTAATTTTTTTTGTAGGCTTTTCCCGTCATGCGAAATACGTTATATTTGTAGTTATCGTCTTCTCGTAATTCTTTTTCAGTTTCCATGTCAATTACTATCGAATAAGAATTGAATGCAGCCAACCTTCTTAGGTCCTCTCTACATTCATTTTTATCACGATGCCAGTCGGATGTAATTCTTTTGGGAGTTCCAAAATACTTCTTTTTTCCTAAATAGTTCTTTGATACGAGTTCCACATTCTTACTCTGTATAATAGCTTTTTCTGCAGATTTGATTTCTTGTCTGAACTGTTTTGCGCATGTAGGACATAAAACATAACTCAACTTAGTAATGGAATAATTTGGTTTTTTTCGCTCGTCCAGTTCATACAATACTTTGCTTGCACCTGAGCCAAAGTCTACTTCTTCTATACACTTAGAACATAATTTTTTCCCACACCAACCGCAAGTAAACACTCGTGAGAAGAGTCCTATTTCTCTTTTGCATTTATTACATTTTGTCACCATAAAACATTTTTGCCTTAATACAACTTGATAAATCTCACAATCTCATTACTAATCTCGTTGTTACATTAATTTATCCAAAAGTGTTGCTTTTCTCGTATTCCCACTGCCGCACTTGGGGCAGTGGGGCAGGTTGATGCCTGCCCTGATGCCGCCCTCGGTGTAGAAGGTTTCGAAGGTTTCACCACAGTCCTTGCACTTGAATGTTGCCTTTCCCATTTTTGTAAGCATGATATTGTCCTCCTGTTTTAGTTATTCCCGCCAAAGCGGGGTTCCGTCATTATGTGTAAATACTTTTACAAGGGCGTCCATGCCCTCCTGATTGTTTGCTTCTTTCGCGCGGCGGAATGCGGCTTGTGGCACTCCACGCGAGTTTCCGTAAGGGTGCTGGAAACCTGAGTAGTTCTGGTTGATCCACTCGGTTAGTCCTTCTAAGGTCATAGTCTTACCCTGTTGGGTAAGAGAGACAGCGAGTTTAATAACACTCTCGTAAACTTGTTCCTTTAATTCTAATTCTGTCATTTTCTCAGTTAGTAGTTTAATTATTCCTATAAAACCTGAAGCGCATGTTCGCACCAAAATTCAGCAACGAAGTCTTGGAAATGACAACGTCCGGAACCATGCTCGTTGCAAAAATAACGATTCTTTTTGAATTGACAATGCTTTTTGGCGAAAAAGTTGTTTTTTCATTTTGTTACGTTTAAATATGATTACTGCTGCAAAAATAGAGTTCAGCTATGCGAAAATTCCGCATAAGTAAACACTATTTTGGGCACAGGTATGAAAGTGGGATCAACCCAACCTCTCCCTCACATACTTCACACTTGCTACATACTCCTCATCGGTGGTGAGGTGCTCGATGATCATGGGCATGTGGGGATTCTCGGTGGTGGCTAATTGGGCGTATAGCTCCAGGTTCAAGGTGCCCTCGCCACAGGCACATTCCTGTAGCTGGAAGGTGTATTCGGGCTTCAACCGGATGTCCTTCAAGTGACAGCTCACGATGGTGCCATGCAACTTCTCGAAACACTCCATGAGAAACTCATCATTGAAGAAATACCTGCGGGGCGTGGTAATCATGTTCACCACATCAAGATGGGTGCCGAACATCTCACGATCCACATCTTCTATCAATCGCAGATACTCGTCAGGACTGCTGGGAATCATCCAGGGCATGGACTCGATACAGAACTTGGTATGGGTGGGGTGGGCGGTATCGATGATCTGCTGGATCATGCTGACCGCCATATTCCATAGCTCCCTACTGAAGTTCTTGCGATAACCACCATCCCAACGCGGACCGTAGGGTGTGCCTACCACATTCACACAACAGTCGGCTCCGATAGCATCAGCCATACGGAGCTGACGCACGGCATAGTCTATCCAATGCTTGCGCTCATCGGGGTCGGCAGCCAGTGTGTTGCGCCATACCCCTACCTCGGCAATGGTAAGACCTACCTCGTCGGCAGCCTTCTTATACGCCATGTAAACATCCTCCCCGTCGTCACAGCAAACGGGGAAGTTCACGGTGTCGAGTCCGAGAGCCTTATGCTTCGCCGCCCACTCCTCTGGTGAGCGATGTTCCAACGATGATGAAATACCTAAATACATTAGAAGTTCCTCCTGTGAATAACCGTGGAATCCATCTTGTCCAACGCAGGGATGCCAGTACGTGCCATGATACCAGCCAGTTCGGCGGTCATCTCGTTGATGCGAATCGACACAGCATCTTCTCCTTCCTTGAGCAGCGGCATCAGATGACGGCCCACCGATACGGCCTTAGCACCAAGCGCCAGACACTTGTAAGCATCCATTCCACTTTCAATACCGCAATCCACGAACACCGGTATTTCTCCGCCAGTGGCAGAAAGAATGTCTGGTAATGCCATCAGTGGGGGTACGGCAAATTGAACCATACCATGATGGTGCGACACGACCATACCTGCACAGCCAGCCTTCATACACCTCTCGGCATCGTGCGGACTGAGTACACCCTTCGCGATGAACGGTACGGAAGCAGCCTGCACAAAGTCGGTCAGCTCCTCTGTGGATTTCGCCTTCATGGGGAGTCCGAACACATTATCGTACCCGCCCTCGGAATTGAAGGCATGATCGATATCCATTCCCACAGCCATACAGCCCACCTTAACCGCATGGTCGATCTTGCGGAACACCTCGCGGTTATCAGCATGCGGCTTAATGATCTTAATGGTTCTGGCCCCAGTGGCCACAATGTCCTCCAGCTCTTGGTCGCTACCCATGCCCACCCAATGCACAGCACCACTCAGGGCAGCTGCACGGGCATAGATCGTCATACCGTTGCGTGCGGAGTTCTGCAGATGCGATAGGGCGGCGGTCATGATTGGTGTGCGGAATACTTCGCCGAACAGCGTCATTTCGGTTGACGGGAGCTCAGCATCCAGGTAACGTGTCTCAATCAGCAGAGAGTCGAAATAGTCTCTCGTGATCTTGTCGGAATTTGATGTCAGTTGCATATCATTTATTTTTTTGTGACTGCAGCATTGATCTCGTCCATCTTCTCATCACTCAGTTCGTATTTGCCGATGACGTAGATGGCCAGGACGAAGAGGGCGGCGGGAATCAGGGTGACGAGCCAGAGGATACCCTGCTCAGCCAGCGGCGCCTGTACGGTTTCTCCCGCCTTGAAGTCAACCCAGGCAAGCACCAGTCCGGGGATGACACCACCCAGCGCCATTCCTGCCTTCATGAAGATGCATATCAGTGCATTCACGATGCCCGCCACACGCTTGCCCGAAGCATATTCGCTATAGGTAACCACCTCGGGAACCAGTGCCCACATATAACCCGTGGCCACTACAAAGCCCGTGCTCTTGACGAACTGTACCGCGAAGATCAGAGGGGAGTAGGTCTTCAGAGCGGGAATGGAGCCGCAGAGGTACATCAGTAGCATGGCCGCGATGGCTATTCCGAGGAACAGACGGAACATCCCGTTCTTACCGATCTTCCGTTTGATGGCAGGTACCATGGGCAGGAAGATGAAAGCGGGGATAGTGCCGAGCCACATGAACACTGTGGTCATGAACGGCGTGGCATGCATGTTGAAAGTCATGAAGTAAGAGTCGGCCGCATTACTGATGCTCATGGTGGTGAACGCGATGATGAAGAAGAGAGACAGTATTCTGAGCGGACGGTTCCTCACCAGCTCCATCCAGAGGTCGCTCACCTTGACACTGGCGGTCTCGCTCTTGTCCATCACGATGCGCTCCTTACTCTCAAAGAATGTGACGAGCAGCAGTATCAAACCGGTCAGGGCGAAGATGCTCATGGTGAAGAACCATGCCTGTCCTGCCTCGGGGGTGTTATAGACCGCCTCCATCTGACCCGTCTGCGGGTTCAGCACCTTTGGTGCGAAGAGAACGATGACCAGCGGGAGCGTCTTGATGATCAGTCCTGCGAGATTAGCCATGATCATGCGTACACTGGTAAGGATGGTAATCTCATCGGTGTCGCGCGTAAGCGATGTACCCAATGCTCCATAAGGCACATTGATCAACGTGAAGCACATACTCAGTCCGACATACGTGATATAGGCATAGAGCAGCGATCCGCTGAACCCGTTCCAGAAGCAGAGCATGGCGAAGGCAGCCAGAGGGATTCCACCGAACAGTAGCCACGAGCGGTATTTGCCCCAGCGGGGGTGCGACTTATCCACCATCGCCCCCACCATCGGGTCCCATATCACGTCGATGATACGCACCACAAGGAACATCACGGCCACCACCGCCGAATCCAATCCAAAGACGTTGTTATAGTAGAACAGTAGCCAGATGCTGACTGTCTGATAGATCAAGTTCTGGGCCAGATCGCCCGAACAGAACCCTATGCGTTCCCTCCACGAGAGTTTGTAATATCCGTTAATAGCACTTTCCATGAGTCTGATAGCTTCCTAATTGACACCGCAAAGATAAGCATAAAATGATGATATTTTACATATTTGCAAGAAAAACTGATGGATTCGTGTACAAATCCACACTTTTTTATTTGAAAGGGGATGATTATTCCATCTTTTTGTTTATCTTTGTCGTCAAATTGACAAACCAACTGAGCAAAACAGTGTAACATCAATCATTAAAACTTAAAGATATGGCTTATCAAGAAACAACAACTCGGAGCTATGGCCAACGTGTGGGTAGCTCGTTCAAAGGAATCGGAGGTGGCTTCATCCTCTTCTGTATCGGTACCGCATTACTGTGGTGGAACGAAGGTAGGGCGGTGAAGACCGACAAGATGCTTAACGAAGCGGAGAAAGTGGCCGTGGAGATGGAGAGCGTGAACAAGATTAACCCTGAATACGACGGTGAGTTGATTCATGCCTCGGCAGTGGCTACCACGCAGGATTCGCTGGTGGATAAGGAATACGGACTCGGTGAGCGTGCCATCGGATTGCAGCGTACCGTGGAGTACTACCAGTGGGTGGAGCATGCTTCGAGTGAGAGTCATGACAAGCTGGGCGGTAAGCAGGAAACCGTTACCACCTATACCTATACCTTGGAGTGGGTGAGTCGACCGGTGCAGTCGTCTACCTTCCACGATCCTGCCTATCAGCAGAAGAACTACGTGCTGACAACAGCCGAGAACGCCACGCAGTGGGCCGAGAATGTCACCTTCGGCGCCTATAAGCTCAATGAGAGTCAGATACACAGCATCCGTTCCATGGAGCCTGTGGTGGTGAATCTGGCCGACAACCAGCTGAAGGCATGGGACAAGGCCTGCAGGGACATCCACGTACGCTATAACGGACCGCTGCCCGTAGCTGCCCAGCAGGTGGCACAGAACGTGGTGAACACCGTGGCTGCTGATTCCACTTTGGCTGAGATTCCCGATTCGGTAAAGACCATCGTGCCCGACAGTGTGCCGCAGGAGAACAAGAAAGACTACGACTTTGTGCATCAGGCTGGTAACGTACTGTATTTCGGACAGTCTCCTACCAGTCCGCAGGTGGGTGATGTACGTATCACCTTCGAGAAAGTGGTTCCCGCTATGATCACCATCATGGCCAAGGTGAGTGGCGATACGTTCAAGTCGTATAAAGCCAAGAACGGTAAGACCTTCTCGGTGGTGCGCATGGGTAAGCAGGACATGGACGAGATCTTCGAGAGCGAGCATTCGCAGAACCATCTCTTCCTTTGGATTCTTCGTATTTTAGGTGTCATTTTGGTGATTACAGGTTTGAAGGGAATCTTTGACATTCTCTCTACCGTTCTCAAGGTGGTGCCCTTCGTGGCCAACATCGTGGGATGGGGTGTTGGTGTGGTATGTACGGTGGTCGGCATCGTATGGTCGCTCATCATCATTGCCATTGCCTGGCTGTTCTACCGTCCGCTCATCGGTATCATCCTCCTGGCCATTGCCGCCTTCCTCATCTGGGTATTCGCCTTCAAGGGTAAGGACAAACTAAAGGAGCTGGCCCGGAAGAGAGACTTGCAACCGGAAACACAGCAGGTATAGAATTCAATTTCGCATGCGCATGCGAAACTTTTAGAAGCAAGAGGTAAGAAGCAAGAGAATGGTGCTTTTGTTTCTTACCTCTTGTCGTTTTGTCTGTATTTTGTCTATTTTTGCTTGCAAAATGCGAGAAAAATATAAAAATTCTCTTGCATTTTAATATTTTCTTCTTACCTTTGCAGGCAGTTTTGACAAAAAATACAGATTGGAACGACAATGAGTAAGATTATGAAGCCCATCGACTATGAGTCTGTGCTTGATATGCGACAGACTGAGCAGGGCATTAAACTGATTAAGGAATTCTTCCAGCAGAACCTCAGTACGGAACTTCGACTGCGCCGTGTAACCGCGCCGCTCTTCGTGCTCCAAGGACTGGGTATCAACGACGACCTGAATGGTGTGGAACGACCTGTTACCTTCCCCATCAAGGATCTGGGTGATGCCAAGGCAGAGGTGGTGCATTCGCTGGCGAAATGGAAACGACTTACCTTGGCTGAATATCATGTGGAGCCGGGGTATGGCGTCTATACCGACATGAATGCCATCCGCGCCGACGAGGAACTGGATAACCTTCACTCATTGTATGTTGACCAATGGGACTGGGAGGCTGTGATTACGCGAGACCAGCGTAACCTCGACTTCCTGAAGAACATTGTACGTCGGATCTATGCCGCCATCCTCCGTACTGAGTTCCTGGTGTGCGAACGCTATTGTAAGCTGAATCCCTTCCTGCCGCAGGAGATCCATTTCATACACAGTGAGGACCTGCTGGCGATGTATCCCGATAAGAGCGTCAAGGAGCGCGAAGACCTGATTGCGAAGAAGTACGGAGCGGTGTTCATCATCGGTATCGGCGGTAAGCTGGCCAACGGAGAACCCCACGACGGTCGTGCACCCGACTATGACGATTGGACCACGGATTGCGGTGATGGCAAAAAAGGCTTGAATGGTGATATCCTTATCTGGTATCCTGTGCTGGGTCGTGCTGTGGAGCTGTCATCCATGGGTATTCGTGTGGACCAGGAGAGTCTGATCCGTCAGCTGGAGATTACAGGTAAGCAGGATCGTGCCCAGCTGTATTTCCACCAGAAGCTTCTTAATGGAGAGCTACCCCTCAGCGTGGGAGGCGGTATCGGTCAGAGTCGTTTGTGTATGGTACTCCTCCAGAAAGCCCATCTCGGTGAGATCCAAGCCAGTATATGGCCGGATGAGATGCGCAAGGAATGTCATGAGTTAGGTATGACGCTGATTTAAGGTTACTTATACCAGCTCCAGCTCCAGCTTTCCGAGCAAGTGTTCCAATGCGGGGTGTTTAACCCGCATCTCTTCCAGCATTTCGCGGTTATTCAGAATCTTCTTCACCTCATCGGGCTTAGCCAGACGGAGGTGAAGAGTTATATCGTTGTTATGGAGATTCATGACGAGGGTGTTACGAATGCGTTTCTGGATGGTTTTCATCTGATCGAGCAGAATCTCGTTGTCAATCACCACCTCGATATGGGGAAATTCGGTAATGACCGGTGTCATGTTCTTCATGCGCGTAGCCATGGCGGTCATCTGCTGCGGCATACGGTTACACATGGCCGTCCATTGCATCAACAGCATATCCTCATCGAACACCCGTTGTTCACCCGTCTGCGCCTCCTCTTCATTCTCTTTCTGGAAAGCCGGTTTCTCCCCGCTCTTACTCAAGTTGGCGAAGGTCATACCTATCGAGCTAATACGCACGCGTGGCTGGGGTTTGGGTGTTGCTGGTGCTGCAGGAGTAGTATCAGCAGGTTGAACGACGGGCGCTGTGGGCTCATCGTTCTTTTTCTGGGAACGTTCGGTGCCACCCTGTGGAGCTACCTTTGCTTGAACGTTCTTGACAAGTTTCTTGAACAGGGATTTTAATCGCTTAGGGCTACGCCCCGCCGAAGGCGTATCATCCTCCTGCGTGATCTGCGCCACCTGAATCAGTGTCAGCTCCACCAGCAGTCGTTTATTACTGCTCTGGCGGTAGTTCACATCACAGTCGTTCATGATTTTCAGCGCCTTATACAGGAACGAGGGCTGACATTTCTTAGCCTGCTCGCGGTATTGGTCGCGTTGGCGCTGACTCACCTCCAGCAACGGGATGGTCTGCTCATCTTTCGCCATCAGTACGTTACGCACATGCGCAGCCAGTCCGCTGATGAGATGACCGCCATCGAAGCCGTTGTTGATGACGTTGTTCAGCAGTACCATGATATCCGCCACCTTGTTCTCCAACGCCAGGTTGATGATGTTGAAGTAGTTCTCCGTGTCGAGAACATTCAGGTCGTCTATCACCTTCTGGTACGTGATGTTCCCCTGACAGAACGACGCCACCTGGTCGAATACCGACAGCGCGTCGCGCATACCACCATCAGCCTTCTCGGCAATGATGTTCAGAGCCTCCTCCTCGTAGGTGATTCCTTCTTTCTCGGCCACCATCTTGAGATGGTTCACGATATTGGGAACGGTCATGCGCTCGAAGTCGTATATCTGGCACCTACTGATAATCGTGGGCAGGATCTTGTGCTTCTCGGTAGTGGCAAGGATGAAGATGACATGTGCCGGCGGCTCCTCCAAGGTCTTGAGGAAGGCATTGAAGGCAGCTGTGGAAAGCATGTGTACCTCGTCGATGATGAACACCTTATACTTACCGATCTGCGGCGGGATGCGCGTCTGCTCCATCAACACCTTGATGTTCTCCACGGAGTTGTTCGAGGCAGCATCCAACTCGAAGATATTATACGATCGTTGCTCGTTGAAGGCCTTGCAGCTCTCGCAGTGGTTGCATGCTTCACCCTCCTCGGTGGGCGTCTCACAGTTGATGGCCTTGGCGAAGATGCGTGCGCAGGTAGTCTTTCCCACGCCTCTCGGACCGCAGAAAAGGTAGGCATGTGCCAGCTTTCCGCTCTTCACCGCATTCTTCAGTGTGGTGGTCAGCGCCTCCTGTCCCACCACCGAATCGAAGGTCATCGGCCGGTATTTGCGTGCTGATACAATATATTCTTCCATAATTATTGAAAAGTTTCGTGCAAAGATAGTAATTTTTCAATAAATATTGCTATCTTTGCGCTCAAATAAGGAAAAAATATGAGTAAATCAAATCCTGTCTATGCCTTTCTCAGTCACAACAAATATTGGATTGTGCTGATTGTCGGTGTCCTGATTGTGGGTGTGCTCGATGAGAACAGCTTTTACCAGCGTGTGAAGTACGACCTGCAGATTGAGGAGCTGAAGACGAAAATCGCGGAGTACAATGCGCAATATGAGCGTGATGAGGCACAGTTGCGCGAGTTGCGCCGCAATCCGAAAGCCATCACGAAGATTGCCCGTGAGCGCTATTTCATGAAGGCCGACGATGAGGATATCTTCGTACTGAGTGATGATTTACAACCGGTAAAGGAGGAAGGTGATGAGACAGCTGAATAGGTTCCAGAACATCTTGTTCCTGATAGGCGGTGCCATGATGGTCATCGGTGCCGGCTTCTATGTGTTCGGGTTCAGTCATCCCGCCTCGTGGGTTTTCCTTGTGGGCGCCATTCTGTTCTCTTCCATGCAGATACTCCAGGCATACAATGGCGACAGCTTTGTGATCCGTCGTCTGCGCCGCATCATGATCTTCGCCGATATCCTGTTCATACTGGCAGGGTTGCTCATGGTGGAGAATGCCTATAATTTCCTGTTGCCGTTTTTCCAGAACCATATCACCAATGGACTGAACGCATACATTATTTATATCATGGGAAAATGGGTGGTACTGTTGTTGGTGGCTGCCATTCTTGAGGTATATACCACACACCGAATTAGTCATGAATTGGAAAAAGAGGCAAAAAAACGCTAAAAGTATGCTCATTTGTTTTAAATAGCATGAAAATTTTTCCATACTTCAATATTACATTGTACTTTTGCAAAGTCTTCGTGCCGGTAGTCATGCCGACATAAGCTGTTATACGAGTTTTTATGAATAAAATCATCTACGCACTACTGACATTGGCCGCGCTTACTTCGTGTGCTAACAGTTACAATATCCAAGGCTCCTCCGACGTGCAGATGCTCGACGGACGAATGCTCTATCTGAAGGTTTTCAAGAACAGTGACCTGAAGAATGTGGATTCGTGCGATGTTGTTCATGGGAAATTCCAGTTCACCGGAACGGTTGACAGCACCAGGATGGCCACGCTGTTCATGGACGATGAGAGCATCATGCCCGTGGTGATTGAGCGAGGCGAGATCGTGATCAAGATCGACAACTCAGAGCAGAAAGTAAGCGGTACACCGCTGAACGACAAGCTCACCGCTTTCCTCGAGGAATACAACCAGCTGCAGAGAAAGATGGAAGACTTAGGACATAAGCAGAGTCAGGCCATCATGGACGGTGAGGACGAGAACGTAACCAATGCGCGTCTGAACGAGGAGGCTGCAAGGATTGCTGATGAGGAGGATAAGCTCGTTACCGGCTTCATCGAAGAGAACTTTGACAATGTGTTGGGACCGGGTGTGTTCTTCATGCTGACGGCAGCCGACCGTACTCCGCTGCTCTCCCCATGGGTGGAGGCGTTGATGAGTAAGGCCACTGATAACTTCAAGAACGATGCGTATGTGAAGACCTATTACGAGACAGCCAAGCAGAACGAGGCCATCATGAATGGTATGGCCGAACCGTCAGGCGCTCCGCAGACGGCTCCGCAAGCACCGCTGCCGCAGACTCCTACACCCAATCAGCTGGCACAGCCAACGGATTCAGCGCAATAAATACCGAATAGCTTTGAAAACACTGATATCCCACGCAACCATCGTCAACGAAGGACGTTCCTTTCAAGGTTCTCTGATTATCGAGGACGATCGTATTGCGGACATCATTGAGAATCCATCAGCACCCCAGGGGCAGTTCGACCAGACGGTTGATGCCACGGGGTGTTTTGTTTTTCCGGGCATCATCGACGACCATGTACATTTCCGTGAGCCAGGACTCACGCAAAAGGCCGATATCGAGAGCGAGAGTAGGGCGGCAGCCTTCGGGGGCGTCACCTCTTATTTCGATATGCCCAACACCGTTCCTCAGACCACCTCTTTGGAAACGCTCAACGAGAAGTTCCTGCTGGCACAGCGAAGCAGTCATGTAAACTACAGTTTTTTCTTCGGCGCGACCAATGGAAATGCTCATCTCTTCCCCCTGTTGGACATTCACCGCATCCCCGGCATCAAGCTGTTCATGGGTAGTAGTACGGGGAATATGCTGGTTGACAAGAAAGCGGCATTGGAAGAGATCTTCCGTACTTCACCGCTGCCCATCATGGCACACTGCGAGGATACGGGTATCATCAACAGGAATATGACTGAGGCGAAGGCGCGCTATGGCGACGATCCTGCAGTGATTCATCATCCGGAAATACGCAGCGAGGAGGCTTGTTACGAGAGTTCTCGCCTGGCCGTGGAACTGGCCAAGAAGTATCATGCCCGTCTGCACATCGCCCATCTCACCACCGCCAAGGAACTTGAGCTTTTGGATAAAGTTCAAAGTTATGTCACGGCGGAGGCTACGGTGAGTCATCTGTATTTCTGCGACGAGGATTATGCCACGTTGGGTACACTGATCAAGTGTAACCCGGCCATTAAGACCAAAGCCGACCGTGCCGCCTTGCGACAGGCATTGACTGACGGTCGTATAACCGTTATCGGCACCGATCATGCGCCGCATCAGTTAAGCGACAAGCAGGGTGGGGCAGCCAAGGCCACATCGGGCATGCCGATGATCCAGTTCTCGCTGGTCACCATGTTGGAACTGGTGGACGCAGGTGTCCTGTCTGTTGAACGACTGGTGGAGCTGATGTGCCATCATCCTGCGCAGTTGTTTGAGGTCCGCGAACGCGGGTTCATCAGGAAAGGATACAAGGCCGACATCGTTATTGTCAGTCCTGATGCCCCCTGGACGGTCACGGAAGAGATCATCCAGAGCAAGTGCCAATGGAGTCCGATGCTCGGGCATACCTATCACTGGAAGGTACAACACACCTTCTGCAACGGTCATCACCTGTACAACCAAGGAGTCTTTGATGCCCATTACCACGGCGAGGAACTGTCATTCAGATGATACAACAAATCACATACGATATCAGTACGTTGGTTCCCTATGTGAACTGGATTTACTTCTACTATGCCTGGGGCGTAGGGAACCAGGGGAGCGTGGAGCGCGAGAAACTGCGCCAGGAAGCCGACCAGCGTTTGTCGTACCTCGACGGTAAGTATCACACCCATGCTGTCTTCGGTCTCTTCAAGGCGAACAGCGATGGCGATGATGTAGTGGTATGGCGTGAAGGAAAAGATCATCCGGATGCTTCCATGCGTATTCCCTTCCTGCGCCAGCAGCACCCTGTAGGGAGCGAAGAGCTGAATCTGTGTCTGTCGGATTTCATCCGTCCGTTATCATCAGGACAGACAGATACCATCGGCGTCTTTGCCACTACCGTTGATCATGCCTTAGAGAGCGATACCGAGGACGATCCCTTCTCGAGGATGATGGCCCAGACATTGGCCGACCGTCTGGCTGAGGCTACCGCAGAACGAATGCACGAGGAGGTGCGGCAGCACTATTGGGGGTATGCCCCCGACGAGCACTTATCCATGCAGCAGCTGCATGCTGAGGCCTTCCAGGGCATCCGTCCAGCCATCGGCTATCCCTCACTTCCCGACACCAGTATCAACTTCATTATATCCGACTTGATTGGTATGAAGGACATCGGTATCCGTCTCACCGAGAGTGGGATGATGATGCCCCATGCATCGGTAAGCGGCTTCATGATAGCCCATCCCCAGGCACGATACTTCAACTTAGGTAAGATAGGGGAGGATCAGTTACACGACTATTCCCTGCGGCGCGGCATTCCCGTTGAGCTGGCCCGTCGTTTCCTCGCCTCCCACCTCTAATTTCCAACTTTTCAATTTTCAATTTTCAATTCTATATGATCGCCCGAATCCTCATCCCCCTGATCATTCTCATCACCCTCCCCGTGATTTACCTGCACCGTCATTACCTGAATCGGCGCAAGCATCATCAGGTATTGTGGAAAACCCTGATATGGATACCCGCCGCCCTCATGGTGGTCTATACCTTGGGCTTGTCGGCTGGAAGCGATTTTGCCCCAGCGGATATGAATATCCTGTACTTCTATCTGTTCCTGTTGGGTGTTATTGTCGCTCCCTTGGCCGTGTTCGCCATATGCAGTGTCGTCGGACTCCTGTTCTGTAAGCTGTTGCACAAACGACAGAACTGGGGAAACCTCGTAGGCTTCTGTCTGGCGCTCATCACGATGTTCATTGCTGTCTATGGCTTCACCATTGGGTATAACAAGACCGAGGTGAACGAGCAGGAGTTCGTATGTAAGGATCTGCCCGCATCGTTCGACGGCTACCGCATCGTACTCTTCAGCGATCTCCATGTAGGCTCTTACCTGGGAGGACGTGAAAAGGTACTGGAGAAGAACATCCGGATGATTAACGAACAGCAGGGCGATATGGTAGTCTTCGTGGGTGACCTCCAGAACCTGCAGCCCTCAGAACTCGATCCGGTACAGTCGGTACTCTCCACCATTAAGGCCAAGGACGGAGTGTATTCCGTCATGGGCAACCACGACTACCCCAATTACATCAAGGCCGACTTTGCCACAGAGGCGTTGAACGAGAATCTGGTCAAGAGTAAGCAACGCAGTATGGGATGGAATGTGCTGCTGAACGAGAATAGGGTGGTGCGTAGAGGAGCCGACTCCATCGTGGTGATGGGTGTGGAAGATAATACACCGGGCTATACCGGTAAATATACAAGACGAAGCGATCTGCAGAAAGCACTGCAAGGGGTGAAAGACGGTGCCTTTGTGGTGTCATTGGTACATAACCCAGAACTCTGGCATTACGAGCTCTTACCCGATTTGAAGGCGCAGCTCACACTCAGCGGTCATACCCATGGCGGACAGCTCAAGTTCTTCGGGTGGACGCCTGCTTCACTGAAAACCGATTATGTGGCCGGGTGGTATGAAGAGAACGGTCGTTCGTTGTTCGTTACCTCCGGATTGGGCGCCCTCGTTCCCTTCCGATTCGGTATGTCGGGAGAGATTGTGGTACTGACGTTAAGAAAGGGGAAATAAACGATCTATTGATCAGGGTTCTCCACGTATCCTTGGTATTCAAGAACCAGTCCCGACATCACTTTCTCATAACTCTCGTCCATCATGCGTTTGATGTTCTCCGGTCCTTTACTCTCGGGATAGATGGGCGCATGAATGGTCAGCGTGAGCTTATGCCAGGAGATGAAACGGTAGTCGCGCATCCTCGGCATCACATCAAAGCAGCCGTTGATGGTCATGGGAACCACCGGCAACTGCAAATCATCTGCCAGCATAAAGGCACCACGGCGGAACACACCCATATGACCGGTAAACGTGCGGGCTCCTTCGGGGAATACCGAAAGCGACATCCCCCCTTGTAATATCTTCCGCGCTTCATCGTAGGTCTTCTTGATCTTACTCGGTCCTCGCTTGTCCACGAAGATCTGGTGCGAGCGGGCGCAGGCAAAGCCAATAAACGGCATCTTGCGCAACTGGTGCTTCATCATCCACTTGAACTGTCGTCCCAGATGACCGAATATAAGGAAGATGTCGAACATACTTTGGTGGTTGCTTACAAAGACATACGATTCCCCCTCTTTCAGGTTCTTCCTGCCTTCCACCTTTACCGGCAGCAGGAACAGCTTCAGCGATAGCCATCCCCACGCCTTACCGGGGTAATAGCCAAACCAATGACCGCCTCCCAAGCTGCAGCCCACCACCACTGTGAGCGATATAATAATGGTCCACACGATAAACAGTGGAACGGCAATAAACAACTGGTAGATGCAATATAGTATTCTCATAACAGATTAATGATTTTCCGGCAAGGCCGGATACTTCCTCGTCCACCCGTCCCACCTTAGGCGCATCACGCCGAAGAAGGCCTCTCCGAAGATTCCACCCGACATCTTGGAAACCCCTTCGCGACGGTTCACGAAGATAACCGGCACCTCCTTGATCTTGAAGCCGATCTTGTATGCCGTGTACTTCATCTCGATCTGGAAGCCGTAGCCCTTGAAACGTATCTTGTCGAGCTCGATGGTCTCCAGTACGCGCCGTTTATAACATTTGAATCCCGCGGTGGTATCATGAACCTTGAATCCGGTCACGAACCTGACATACTTCGAGGCGAAGTAGCTCATCAGCACCCTGCCGATGGGCCAGTTCACCACGTTCACGCCACTCACATAGCGTGAGCCGATGGCCAAGTCGTTTCCCTCATCTGCGCAGGCAGCATACAGTCGGGGCAGGTCGTTCGGGTCATGACTGAAGTCGGCATCCATCTCGAAGATATAGTCGTAGGTATGTTCCAGCGCCCATTTGAAGCCCATGATATACGCAGTACCCAGCCCCTGCTTTCCGCTGCGTTCCAAAAGGAACAAACGGTCGGCAAACTCCTCCGCCATCAGTCGTTTCACGATAGCTGCCGTACCGTCGGGCGAACCATCGTCAATAATCAGAATATGGAAACACTTCTCCAGACCGAATACGGCCCGGATAATCTTCTCGATGTTCTCCTTCTCGTTATACGTCGGAATGATGACAATACTGTCGCTTGCGTTCATGACTACCTCTGATGAATGATAGTGCAAAGATAATGGTTTCTTTTGAAGTCACCAAATGTTTCCGCAGTTTTGTTCGCACTTAATGAGCTTCCTGTTCATCATGCTTTGGAACCTGCGCTATACAGTCGTGCGGCAAGGGCACCGCTGATGTTATGCCACACGCTGAAGATGGCACCGGGAATGGTGCCAGGAAGGTAATCACGTTCGAGGCCGTACCGCCAGGGCAGCATCCCACGAGAATCACACCTAATGCCAACTCCTTGGGAAGATTAAACGCCCATGCCAGCATCCAGGCCATGAGGGGCATCACCGTGAACTGAGCCAGACAGCCAATCAACACGTCCTTCGGTCTGCTGAACACAACGCGGAAATCCTTTGCCGACAACGTCAGTCCCATACCAAACATAATCAGACCGAGGAGCGGATTGATCACCCACGTCGGAATGGCCCCTATCGGGGCAGGCACCAGGAACGAGAATACTGCCATCAGCAGTACCAGCACGCCCATCCAACGGGAAATAAAATCACATATCGCTTTCATCTATTAATCACGACCTTGAGCTTCGCTCGAGCTCGTTCACGCTTGGAAGTGCAAGCTTGCTTGCACTTCTCTCACTTAATCACGACCTTGGTACCATTAACGATGTAGATGCCGCTGGGCAGCTGCGGTTGCCCAGTGCCCTGCCAGACGAGCTGACCGGTGGTGGTATAGACTCGTGTCGGCGCATCGGTCTCGATGCCACTGTGCATATCCATTTGCCTAACACCAGTAGTTATATCTGGTTTGGGGCCGAGCTCTACATACTTTGCAGGAGTATTACCGTCGGACTCATAGATTGTAGTCCCTTTTCTTATTCCGTTGACGGGATACAATATAGCACATTCACCATTAGGATCGAAATTGGTATCATAGACATATAGAGCCTGCTTACTGCCGCCAAGAGTAATGTGGCTATTGTACGGATTTATGGTACATTCATAGCCATATAGTCCATAACGATCTCCTTGGGCATTCAGTGTTAAGTTGTATATATTCATAGTGGATCCATCTTCTACTTTAATGGCGTTTCCGTAATCGCTACTGTGTCCATTCACATTCAAAACAGGTCGAACAAAACCACTGCCGCGGATGGTGCAGTTGGCACGCGAATTAATACCCACCCAACCGGATTTCTCACTGTTTCCGATGTAGCAGGTACCATTAACAACGATATTAAGGTTATCAACCTTGCTATAGATTGGTGGGTAAATGATGTATTCAGAATTCAATGTTGCTTCATTCAGATCCAGCCTCTTTGTAGAAGGATTGTAAGTAAGGCGTCCTTCCGAGCTGACACCCGTCGATTCAAGCTTCCAGATATCTCCTATGTTCTCGCTGTTAACCCGTACACCACATATCCACAGATCATAGGCGGTGCCGGGATTGATGATCAGCCAATTTGTGAGGGGGTCATGTTTCGTATCATAGAGCAACTTGCCACCAGTGTGATTTTCGCCTTGATAAATGCTACCATCATTACCCAGAGCAGCATTTATCGGTTTGGCAATGACGCTGTTTTTCAAAATCACCATAGCATCGATACAATAAGATTTGTTGGTTTCGACCGTCAGTGTGGAATTATCCACCTCAACCAATCCAATTTTCCCATAGTAGTCATTATTTGGATTGCTACTAATACCATCTATGCCGCAAGCGTTCCCCAAGTTCATAGTAACGTTCACTATAGCGTCTTTAATCGTTAGTTTAGGTTCTGTACTGTCGTCTTTATTTAAATAAATACGCCCATTAAAATTCCAAACACCACCGGTTATGTCGATTCCTGAATGAATGATGTTAAAGGAGTTTCCGTAATCATCATGCGAAGAATCGAGTTTCGAAGTTAAGTTTACCTTACCCGTAGTGGTCAGATGAGTGTCAGCAACGAGACGAAGCGCTTCGCTTCCATAATTTATTATAGTGTTGTTGTCGTAGAAAACGATGTTCAAGTCCTTCACGGAGCTCCAGATTTGTCCCGCCATTATTACAGAATAGAATTCCAGTTTTTTCTCCTGATAATTATAGGTGAAGTGACCTATTCCCATATTGGATTGATATGTGCTGTTTTTATTCAGGTTGACCGTCACACCGCCAACCTTCAGCTCTTCTGCTGCCTGCACCGACAACCCGATGGTCATCAGCATCAGAATGAATAATACTCTCCTCATAGTCTTTATGTTATTAGTTGTTTATTGTCTTTTTCCCGTTTTGAATATACACGCCCTTCTTCACCGGCATTCCATTGAGCTTCTGTCCATCAATCGTGTACCACTCATTGCTTTGAACTTGTGACTTATCACTTGTCACTTGATCAATGCCAGTGACGATTCCTGTATTAATATCACGGAAGTAGCCCGGATTGCTCGTACCTTCGTCGATGCGGGCGTATTTCTTGTCAGTATATTCGGAGTTGTATTCCGTACCTTTGCCGCCCACGAGGCGTTCGCTGCCGGTGAACATATCAGCAGATGTAGTTACAGCCGTTGTACTCCAACCATCGCCCACATAGATGGTTCGCAGAAGTGTGCAGCCCAGGAACATGTAGGTCATCCAAGTCACCTTGGACGTATTAAAAGCACTCAAGTCAAGACTCCTCAATTGTGTGCAATCAGTGAACATATAAGCCATATTGGTTACCTCGCTGGTGTTCAGGTATTCCATGCCCTCGATGGTTAAAAGTCTTTGCATATTATAGAACCAGCTGTAGGTGGTCGTCGGGCGCGCCTCAGCGAACGAGGGGTCAAAGATCACTTTAGTCACATTTTCGTGAACGCCGGCTTTTTCCCATTCGGTATCGTTGCTGCCCGTGTTCAGGTCGTAGGTTGTGCCTGGGCGGGAGCTTCGGTTGTAGTCGTAGTAGAACGTCAGTGTGTTGTCCGACTCTGTATAACAGGCGTATGCCTCTTGGGCGTTAGCGCCAAGGGCGCTCATCAGGGTTATCAACAGGATAACCAGTCTCTGAATGATGGATGTTGGTTTCATATTCGGTTAGTGTTAATAAATAATTTGACTAAAGTTTCCCACTTGCAAATAGCTTGCCCTTAAAGTCTTAAAAATCAAGAGGAAAGAGAAGGAATGTCCAAAAGTTTTTGTATCTTTGTAGTGCAAATAAATCATTGATACATAAACAATTA